>Ga0209394_1000115_pt1 | contig 76842 bp, 77 predicted proteins | sample JNZ201metaG_FD_184122 | JGI IMG/M metagenome (GOLD analysis project Ga0209394, IMG submission 184122) | Hot spring microbial communities from Jinze hot spring, China to study Microbial Dark Matter (Phase II) - JNZ 20120812A (SPAdes) (version 3) ...
TTCTAGGCGAGTATATGGCTGGAGGCATAATACTTGTCTTGGGTCTAACTGGCGAGGAACAGAGAGATGAGCAGAGCATGAAGTTTGTGGGCGTAGGTATGCACGGCGGCACGATTTATGTTCATGGTGAAATCAAATGTAAATGTATGGGAAAAGAGGCTAGGATTGAGGAGACTGATGAATATGATCTCTGCTTAATAAGAGATCTTATTAAGGAATTCTTCACATATTTTGACCTGGAGATAAGCATAAATGAGGTTATAGCCGATAAATTTGTTAAGATAACGCCAGCTTCAACAAGACCCTATGGAAGATTATATGGCTGAAAAAGGCTGATGGATGGTGTCTTCATTGAAGTATGACGCTATATTGGTGCTCGATTTCGGCGGTCAATACTGCCATCTAATAGCTAGGAGGATTAGAGAGAATAGAGTTTACTCAGAGATAGTTCCATGCGATATTACTCCCGAAGAAATACTTAGGCTTAATGAAAGGCTGAATGTTAAGGGCTTGATTCTTTCGGGTGGACCATTAAGCGTATATAAAGCTGATGCCCCAAAGCTTAACCCTATCTTAGATATGGGTTTACCAGTTTTAGGCATATGCTATGGACATCAGCTTTTAGCACATATAGCCGGAGGAGTTGTTAAACCAGCTAATCGGGGCGAATATGGCGTGACATATGTGACCATCACTAAGCCAGTAGGCATCTTAAAGGGATTAAGCTTAAAAGAGAAGGTTTGGATGAACCATAGCGACGCGGTTTACAGCCTTCCGGAAGAGTATGAGATACTTGCTTACACCGAGAACTGCCCAATAGCGGCATTTAAGCATAAAAGTAAGCCTATTTTCGGGGTTCAATGGCACCCGGAAGTTACGCACACCAAGAACGGTATATTAATATTGAGGAACTTCATCTTTGACATTTGCGGCTGCCGGCAAAGCTGGGAGATGGGTGACTTCATTAAGAGGGCTATAGAAGAGGTTAAGGCTTCTATTAAGAATGGGAAGGCCATTATTGCTTTAAGCGGCGGCATAGATTCAAGCACCGCAGCCGTATTAGCTATGAAGGCTATTGGGGAACGTCTAACAGCAGTCTTCGTGGATCACGGCTTCATGAGAGAAGGTGAACCAGAGTTCATTAGAGAAGTATTCGGAAAAATGGGCATGAACCTTATAGTTGTAGAGGCTAGAGAGCGATTTTATAATAGGTTGAGGGGCATTACTGATCCGGAGCTTAAAAGGAAGATAATCGGTGAAGAGTTTATTAGGGTTTTCGAGGAGGTTGCCGAGAAAGTTGGCGCAGAATATTTGATTCAGGGCACGATATATCCGGATAGAATAGAGTCCGGTTTCAGAAGGTTCTCCGATAAAATAAAGAGTCACCATAATGTGGCAGGTCTTCCCTTAAAGATAAAATTTAAGGGAATAGTTGAGCCGCTTAAAGATCTATATAAGGATGAGGTCAGGGAGGTTGCTAGAAGACTGGGTTTACCTAAAGAAATAGTTTTCAGACAGCCTTTCCCAGGGCCCGGTTTGGCAGTAAGAATAGTTGGTGAGATTACACCGGAAAAAGTTGAGATCATACGTAAAGCAGATAGAATTGTTAGGGAGGAGATAGAATCCGCGGGCCTACAAAGCAGACTATGGCAATATTTCGCAGTCCTAACTAATACATTGACAACTGGCATTAAGGGTGACGCTCGAGCCTACGGATACGTAGTCGCCGTAAGAATCGTTGAGAGTAAAGAAGCCATGACCGCGAGCTTCGCTAAAATCCCATATGAAATCCTGGAGAGAATATCGACAAGAATAACCAATGAGATACCAGAAGTCGTAAGAGTTGTTTATGATATAACAAATAAACCACCATCAACAATAGAGTGGGAATAAAATACCATTTTTATTCCCTACAAGCTCGGTGGGGGTTGCCGTCATCTGAGCGTTTTAAGCGGCAAAGTTATTAAGTTGCCTAATAACGTTAGGATACTTTGAGGGCATGGGTATACCATGTTGAAGAGGGCTTATTAAAGGACTGCTAGACTGCTATAACGCTTATATAATAAATGTATTAACCGAGGCTAAGATTTGTGAAACTTAACCTTAAATTAGGGTTTATCAAAGATGCTATGGGGAAAGGCTTTTAAAGCTGTGGCTGAAACTACATAAAATCTGAAACGGGCAGTTTACGATGATCAGAAGTAAACAGAAAACTAAAGAGAGAGTGGAGTAAAAATATAATGGGGGAGCTCCGGTAGTATAGCCCGGTCAAGTATTCCGGCCTTTCGACCATACTGGGAGAAGAAAGCCGGAGACGCGGGTTCAAATCCCGCCCGGAGCACCAAGAAAATTTATCTGTTTTTGAAATGAGGCTTAAAACGAGCTTCACTTGCAGGGTGAAGTTTACATGCTGAGGTTTACCCCTTGAGTTATAAATTGTTCTCGGTGCAGCAATTAAATTGGCTTAACCTTATTGAAGAAGCGTCTAAAGGAATGATAAGAAGCCGAAGCCTAAAACTGCTAATCAACTAATTAAAACCAATTATCCTGTCCTTTTAAGACTTTAATGACCAGTAGGGAGCATTTAGGGCTATCTGACTAAAAGGTTGCTTAAGATTTTTATCTCATACTGCAGGATATAGTTAGTGTGGCCCCCTTAGGTAAGCGGTATGCGGCTTTACTTGAGGTCTGCCTAGTCACTCTAATTCTAACATTTGTTGCATGGCTCCACCAGACTTATTTAAGTGGTATATTCCTTGGTTTTACCTTCAAAACATTCATGATGCTCGTAGCCCTACTCGCCATCATTTTACCCAAGAGGAGCTTTAGGATCTACGGCTTTCTGCCCAGAAGCCCGCGCTTCACATTGAAGTGGAGCTCAGCATTTATAGCGGCATTTATCCTACCCACAGTAGTCTCAATCGCAATGTCGGCGGCTCTGGGCATGGCTAAGCCTGCTGGGCTGTCGCCGCTCGGCATAATTCTAAACGTGATTTACTTCATGATATTCGTTGGGCTTGTTGAGGAGGCTTATTTTAGGGGCTATGTGCAGTCTAGGCTCAACGAAGTCTTTGAGAGGCGTTGGCGGAGGCTCGTCTTTAAGGCCTGGAAAGTCGATTATGGAATAGGTCTACTTCTAACCTCCGTAATCTTCGCCTTGATACACATAGCCAATTACTGGAACCCGATTACATCTAGGTGGGAGCCAGTCTGGTGGATGCCCCTACACATCCTAGGGTGCTTCGCCTTCGGATGCGTAGCCGGAGCTATAAGGGAGGCTTCAGACATTTATATCCTAGCTTCGCTACATGGAGGCATAATGACTGCCTATACGTTCCTATCCATTTATACGAGCGAATTGATCCTGAACGTCAGCCTAGCCATCAGCTGGTTCATCTTCTTCTACCTTCTAGCCATCTTCTTTCATGAATCTGAGAACCTAAAGGCCGGAGCCATGAGTATGGATCTAGAGAAGGGATAGCCGTGAAATTGGGCAGAAACTGGATTAAAATGTCAGAAAACTTGAATTAAACCAGTTAACCCGGTCTTTTCAGAGAGGCTTTTTAGCTTCTCAAAATTAGTTTCACAAGTCTCTTGGGAAGAGAGCTTCGGCGGCATTAATCATGTACGCGAGTTTGCCACCTCTGATCCTACAGCTGCTCTCCACTAACTTTTAATTCAGCATTCCAGAAAAATATGACTGTTAACTGTTTTAGAGCCGTCTATACTAGAGCACCAATCTCTAGAGTTCAAATATTTCCCTCATCCTTTTAAATTCCAGAAGTAATTAATTTAGAGTGAAGAGGAGTATCTGATTATGCCTATTGCCTATTTTAGGCATAGGCACATAACCCTTACAGAATAGCTAATTTATGAGGGAGGCTTGGCCTAGGGAGTTTGCGGGATGGGTTCATAGATCAAAGATAGCCGCTAGCTATGTGCCTCTCAGCGCTTGGGTTTGGAGAGATCTATTCTTGAGATTTATGGGGCATTATGAAGGAAAGGATTCTAGTTTAAACATGCACACTATATGGCTTTGTATACCATACATGTCCTGGCGGGCTGAGGAAAGCGTAAATAGGCTTTTAATCTTATAAGAGGTTATGGGGTTGGCTTGTAAGAATGAGGGTTATAGCCGACCTACATATTCATGGTAAGTATAGCCGTGCTACTAGCGCGAGCATGAACATTCGAGAGATTGCCCGTTTCGCCCAGATTAAGGGTTTAGGGGTTGTTGGGACGGGGGATTTCACGCATCCGAAGTGGCTTCAGGAGATTAAGAGTAATCTTATAATGGTTGATGGAGCAGGCCTATATAAGCCCGTCGGGATGCCGGATTCACGTGTATTCTTCATGGTTACTAGCGAGGTCTCAACAGTCTTCACGTTCGCTGGGGAGACAAAGAGGGTTCACCACGTGATTCTAGCGCCGAGCATCGAAGTTGCCGAGCAGATTAATGATCGCCTATCTAATTATGGCGATCTGGAAGCTGATGGTAGGCCTACGCTAAATATGTCTGCGGCACACCTAGTTGAGGAGGTCATGGAGGTCTCAAGGGATAACGTGGTCTTCCCCGCGCATGCCTGGACACCATGGTTTAGCATCTTCGGGGCCTTTAGTGGCTTCGATAGGATTGAGGACTGTTATCAGGACATGACTAAGCATATATTCGCTCTGGAGACGGGCTTGTCTTCAGATCCCCCAATGAACTGGAGGCTAAGCGCACTAGATAGGTTTACCCTTCTCTCAAACAGCGACTCCCACTCCACGTGGCCGTGGAGGATTGGGCGTGAGGCTAACCTCTTTGATGTTGAGCGCCTAACCTACTGGGAGCTGATAGATGCCATTAAAAGCAAGGATCCTAGGAGGCTCAGATTGACTATTGAGACTGATCCCGCTTACGGAAAGTATCATTGGTCTGGGCATAGAGCTTGCGGAGTCTCCCTTCCCCCAGCCGAGGCGATTAAGCTCGGCAATATATGCCCAGTCTGTCATAAGCGGTTAACTAAGGGTGTGGAGCAGAGGGTTGAGGAGCTCGCTGATAGACCCAGGGGCTTCAGGCCAGAGAATGTTCCAGGCTATATTCACCTATTACCCCTCTCAGAGGTTCTAACGGCGGTTTTAGGAGCATCCTCACCAGACTCCCAAAAGGTTTGGAGCGTATATAATACTCTGATCTCCAGATTTGGGAACGAGTATACAGTCCTAATGGATGCACCATTCGACGAGATAGTGAGGTTGACAAATCCAATTATAGCAGAGGCGATTATAAGGGTTCGTGAGGGGAGGGTTAAGGTTGTACCCGGCTACGATGGGGTTTACGGCCAAATAATACTCTTTCCAGAGAAGGGTGTTGGCGTGGCGAGGGAGACTGGGGCTGAGGAAGATGTGGGTGAACGGGAGACTAAGGCATCGAGGGGTGGGGGGAGGCAGAGGTCACTATCAGACTTCTTTTAAACGCTAATTATCTCCTGGAATCCCTCCATCATTCCGCCAAACATTGACTTCATCACGATCTCAGCCCCAACCCATGCAGCCGCACTCAATATTAGCAAGATTCCAAGATATAGGAATATTCCGCCCCAGAACCCTCCCCTACAAACCTTGAGAATAAGCGCGTTTATCAGCGCCATAAATATAACTATAAATATGTTTCCAACCTCAACCACTTCTACAGGTATTCGCCCAAATGTGAAGTATGGTAGTGATGAGAGACTTTGAGAAAAGTATTTTGAGAGGAAGGCTAGAATTACGAGGAGGGCAACGCTCATAGGCTGTAGTAGGTACACCACAGACTCGAGACTCCTTGAAACCATAAACCTCTTACTCCTCAAGTCTAGGAATTTAACACAGCTAGTTCCAAGAACCTTACTCACCTCTACTGGATCAGCCCCATGAGAGAAGGAGTCCAGGAACATTTTATTGAGTAAATATACTTTATAGGAGGCTGTCTCAGCGGAGAGTAATCTCATAGCCCTCTCATTGCTAATGCCAACCTTAAGTCTCGAATAAACCCTTTTAACCAGTTTCTTCAGGGGGCCAATCTCGAGATAAAGGATATAGTATAATGCGCTCTTAAGGCTTGACGTTGAAGAAATGTTTTCTCCTAAAGACTTTATCAGGGTTGGGTAATTTTCATCGATCTTATAGACCGAGCGCTCAAACAAGTATGCTATTGAGCCCGGCATTAATACGCCAAGCCCGGCGAGCGTGAGCGTAAGGGGCACATTGATGCCTGAGCCCCCTATAGATTGCGCCAGTATATAGGCGATGCAGATAAACACTACGGCTAGGGAGAGCCTAAATATCTTATATAATTTTGGTTTAATCTCCCTATCGATATAAACGAGCTTCTCTCTTGGCGCAGTAAACTTGAATGCGAGCAACATTACAATCAGCATTAGTGGGGTCAATCCATAAACATAATAGATAATGGTAGGCGCGTTTGTGAAGACTACCATTAGAACGACAACCATTAAAATGAAGACCACTATGCTCTGGAGGGCGCTATAGATTCCGCCAAATATTTCTATGGTTTTCACAGCCCTCTCATAATATCCTGAATACTCCTCCATTATCATCGAGTTTTCCAGCTCAAGGTAGCTTCTTGGGCTCATGCTTGAGAAGAACTGCTGGCACCTAACTAGAACATCTCTGAGCGGTGGCTTTGTCATGGCTGCAACTTTAGCTGTAGCCTTAGTGAAACCATAGCCGAATTTTTTCGCCAGACTTCTTATCCTCAAAAAAACCTTGCTATAGTATCCGTAATCCTCGGTTTCAGCCACAGCCCTCACGATCTCGTCTGCCCCAGCCTCCCCGAGAGAGATGACATACATATGGAGGATGAGTGAAACAAGCTGCTCGTCAATCCTTCTTGGAACCTTAGCCCTCTTGAAGAGCATAAGAACTGCGAAGATAAGTATTGGACTGAGAGCTAGGGCTATAAATAAAATATTCTGCTGGCTAATTCCATAATAAAAGGCTGATAGAAGCGTGATGCACGCTGAAAACGCCATTATTATGATAAAGAAGATTATTCTTGGTCCCTTAGCCAGGAGAGGACACCTCCCTTAATATCCTTATAGACGCTCTCGACACCCCTATTTTCAACTTCTATCACTGTTTTCCAGACATCTCTGAAACTTGGGTAGTTCTCCGAGAGGAACTTTAGGATCTCGGCTCGAACCCTAAGCTCCTCGTAGAGTTTCGGTATTTTATCCGTCCCCCAGCCCCTATAGGGCAGAACCTTGGCCTCAAGAAGTATGCTTGAGCCCGTGAAGCGCAGCTCATCTTTATCTGCATCATATACGAAGACTGGGAGATAATTTAGGCTGTTCTCCTCAGGGTCATAGCCTATTATCTCGTTGACTGATAAAACCCTTCTGACGAGCTTCGTGCCCCTCTTAATCCTATTCTGGAATATGGCTATGTTTAATCCATTTATGTGGGTTTTAGGGACGTTTATTGGTGGGGAGGTCAGCCTCTGGAAGAGGGTCTCTATATCACCTGCATGCATTGTTGATATAACCGGATGCCCGGTTTCAATAGCCTGGAAAGCTACATGCCCTTCCTCACCCCTAATCTCGCCAACAATAATGTAGTCTGGTCTCTGCCTGAGAGCAGCCTTCAATAGATCGAACATTGTGACCTTGCTGCCGCTGTGTAGGCGCGTTATCTCTCTAACCCAGTTTCTGTGGGGCAGATTGACCTCAGGGGTCTCCTCAATACTAATTATCTTTGAGTCAGGTCTTATCAACCCAACCAGAGCATTTAGGCTCGTTGTTTTACCTGAGGCGGTCTCGCCGCATATAAAGAATGAGACTCCAACTTCCAGAAGCATCCACATGTATGCCGCCATTATGTCTGAGAGGGTTCTCCACTTTATTAGGTGGGCGACTGAGATAGGCTCTTTTGGAAACTTTCTTATAGTGAAGTTGCTTCCGCGCAGGCTTATGTCCTCCCCGAAAACTATGTTGAATCTTGATCCGTCTGGAAGATGAATGTCAAGTATTGGGTGCATGTAGCTTAAGATCTTGCCGTACCTTTCAGCTATGCTTCTTAGGAGCATATCCACTTCCTCCTTACTGACCTCTAGATTGCTCTCTAATGTCCCGAAAAACTTGTGGACGACGAAGATCTTGCCCGCTCCTGGAACGCTTATATCCTCAAGCCATGGATCCGCTAGGAAGCAATCCACTATTCCATGCCCAAGCTTCTCCCGAATAAAATGGTAGAGGAAGTTTTCCCTCTCCCCCTCCGGTATCTTGAGCTTGCCGCTTGAGACAGCCTTCATAAAAATTTCAACTATCACCTTCTCCCTCTCCTTAATGGTTTCAGCCGATACTTCATCGCCTATCTCCTTCGCAAGAATATCCTCAAACTTATCAAGCAGGTGTTGGCTCGGCCTCCGTGGCTCAATAATATTGTATTTTCCTATCTCTCCGCCGGGCTTAACATGGATAAATATTCCGAGCCCAACAGGGTATATAACGTCTGTTGAATTAATATTGGATGTGTTAAGAGCTAAATCGTTTAGGTCAGCCATATAGGTTGGTTTAATCCCATTGGCCTCCACATATTCCTTTAGGTACGGGTAATTTTGGAGGGCTTCATCGAGGGTCTTCGGGGTCCTATAGTCGAATGGGCTTATATATGTGGCATCCAGCCTATTCCCCCTTAATTTACCCAAAATAAACCTCAAACTTTTATTCCCCCTAAGGGGAGCACCCTAAGGCCAAAGTGTGGGTTCACTTCCAGAGTTACAGTGCTCTTCCTCTCACCGGGCGTACCCCACAATTTAACAACTCTTAGGAGCTTTACGTCCATCCCAGCAACCCTAGCATTAGATATGACTAGGTAGACATCCGAGGAGGCCTTCAACTTCATGACAGTATCTTCTGAGAGGAATCTTGGATGGAACGTTAATATTATCGTCTTTCCATCCGTGACGAGGTTCTTCATCCGCGTGATAAACGTTAGGAAGACGTGTGGTGGAGTATTAACTGCTAGGATGCTTAGGCTGTCTATGACGGCTGCATCATACCTGTCTTTTCTCGCATGGAGGAAGTTCTCAGCCACCCTGAAGAATAGGGACGCTAGGAACATAGTCCACCTTCCTCTCTCAACATGAAGCGGAAATATATGTAGGTCTCCGCTCACATACTTTAGGGAGACATCCATGTTTATCGACCTCATCATTTCAATATACTCATTTGAAGCCGTCTCGGTAGTTATGACGTATACTCTTAAGCCCTCCCTGAGCATGGAGTAAACTATCCTCTGGGTCAATACGGTCTTCCCTGATCCAAACTCGCCCTCAATTGATGCTAGGCATGGATGGGGGAAGCCCCCACCAAGACACCTATCTAAGTCAGTTATTCCAAGTGATATAACCTTCATAACCTAACACCCCTACCAACGGCCACTGAGCCATAATGAGAGACGAAAACAACGGTAACAGTGTCATTTACCGGTATCTCCGGGGCTTCGGGCGGCAGATAAGCTTCTATTAGGGCTTCTTCCCCGGGGTTTAGGCTTAAAGAGCCCTCAGCATTAAGCGTGTAGTTCGAGTTTATGATCCTTTTCTCTAGTATGGTGTAGTTGTCTAGAAGATATGTTCTCCAGAAATCGCTTCTATAGCTGACTAGTATTGTATTCCAGTCGTAGTTCCCCCTCCGAAAGAATATTGTTTTTGGGCCGAGGTTTCTTAAGTAAAACCTTACGCTAACGCCATCCACGCTATTGACACTTAACTCTATCCTAGCACCACCATCCATCGAGTTGTAGTTTCGTATGGTTTGGCTAAGACTAGTCATGGCGCTAGTCGTCAGCGGTATTATGATGACCGTTAGGCCAGCGAAAATTAAAAGTCCAGTAAGGGTTATTGCTGAGGCGACTACCGCTGAGAAGCCCAATCCAAGTCACCCGCTTGGCGCAGTAAAGATGTAAATGTCTTGTAAGCCTTTATATGGGGCGATTCTAACTTCATATATGCTTAAGTAAATGTTTGTCTCAGGGTAAATCCTTATTACTGCGGTTTCGGCAACCTCCCATACTCCGTCCCCATCACAGTCCTCTAGACTAAATTTCCCGCTTCCAGGAGACGCGTTTTTATCATATGTGTAGAGCTTTGCTTTACCGTACTCGCCGAAGTAAACGTCCACTAAATTAAAGTTTGTTATCGGGTTCATGCCAGTATTTTTTGCGTAGACAATGAAGTGCGCTGGGCTTGTCGAATCATTCAAAGTCGCATAAGCTATACTTACACGGGTGTTAAGTACCGTCCTCGCATCTGTGAGACTCTGCATTATGTTATTCTGTATTAGTATTCCGCTTTGAATAGCGTATGCCGAGAAGCCGCTTGCTAGGATCACGGAGGCTACAAGAATAATTATTTCGCTTAGGGTTATTGAGAAGCCCAAGCCTTAAAGCACTCCCCATTAAGCCTTCTATTCCTAAGAAGGCTCCTTATGAGGCCGACTATCTCAGAGCGGTCTAATGTTAGATTCATTATGTTAGCTAGGCCATATATGCCTAGGATCAATGCGTCTTCAGTTATATTATTGGATTTTGCCCTCTTCACCACGTTGGATAGGCTGGATATATATTGCGCTGAGCCCCTCGGCAATAGATTAAAGAATTCAGAGTATTGGCATATGCTCCTAATGGAGTCTTCATCGAAGCCCATGTCGAGCATAGAGTAAATCCACTCAATGATCTCAAAGGTTCTTCTGAAATCTAATCCGGTGAAATCTTTCTCATAGGTAACATGGGGTCTCTCAATGTAGTTAGCCTCCTTTGTGCGCTCCTCTATAGCAGTCTTTGCTTCCCTTTCCTCTTTCTCCCCACTCTTAAGGGGCGTCGCAGGCTCCTGGGGAACACCCTTCTCCTTAACAATTTTCTCTAAGACTGGCTTAGCCTCGTTTACCCTAGCCAAGTCCTCCTCGCTGGTTATGAACCTGAGGAGATTAAATGGGTTCTCCACCTCATTTAATGTTGCTCTTAAATCCATTAATCCCCTCTTAATCTCTTCGATGACTCCCTCTAACTCATTGAGCTTACCCAGCGCGGATTTAATCTCCACAATCTCCCTCTCAATACGCGCAATGCTATCCCCACTCATAATAATACTATCCCCTCTTTCACGGTTCACAGAAACCCAGCTTATGGTTTAATTCGCGGGATATTTCATGCTTCTGAAACAAAAATGGAGACAAAACAATCTAGACCAAAAATCAAATTAATGTAAAGAAAAAGAAAAATGAAGAGTCTTGCTTTCCATTCGTGGCTACTACACTCCAACTGCCAGCCAGCTCTCATCGTACGGCAGCTGTGGCGGAATCGTGAACTCAATTGAGAGTGGAGCTCCCTTCTGCGGCCTAATCTCCACTATGACATGATCTCTTTCAACTGGTTTTGTTGAGCTAGGCTTAATTATTAGGTAGCCCTTTTCAGTCGCATCCAACGAATAATCATCGTCTGAGCCCACAATGAACAATTTAGCCTCGTCAGGATTTACGTTGCTTGCGAGCCCATCATAGTTGGTGGATGAGTCGATTGGCGTATTATCGATCCCAGCGTAAATGTTTGGATATGATGCATCTTGGCTTCCAGATATTGTAAATGAGACTACAGTCCTATCTGCATCCATTGGAACATATTTAACGCCTAGCGTCTTAAGTGGTATAACTATTACTGAGACGCCCCCACCTTGACCTGTCTTTCCCTTGATTAATATGAGTCCATCTACTGTTAGTGGGCTGACAGCCTCCTGTAGCGAGTCTTGTATTGCCTCCTTGCCCCTTTGTGTTGAGAATAGGCCCATGTTTATTACCATGAAGCTGAATGCCGCCGCGACTATGACGAAAGCTATGAGGACTATTGCAGCCTCAATGCCGACCATGCCCCTCCTATTTCTAAAGAAAGCTTTCCTCATTCCTTCCCCCGAAAAGAGATTAGCCTAAAACAGCTATATGATACTGTGTCTGTTGCAGAAAATACAGACAGAAAGGAAAAAAGGGATTGGAATTGTCTATAAACGGTTTACCTAGGCTTAATTTTTCTGAGTAGCGCCTGCGCTGTTAATGTAACTGGATCCCATGTCTCTGAGAGGGGTGGCGCATAACATGTCTCAGCCTTAGCCAGCTCCCTCAGAGTCATCTCCTTCATTATCGCATAGGATAACGCGTTTATCCTTGGCGCAACACCTTCACCGCCAATAATCTCCGCGCCAATAACCTTCTCGGTCTCCTTATCAACAACAAGCTTAATGGTTATTGGCAGAGCCCCTGGATAATATGATGCCTTAGTCTTTCCACTTAATATCATCGAGTCCGTCTTTATTCCAGCCCTCTCAGCGAAGGTCTCCGTCAGTCCAACCGCGCCTATCTCCAAATCAAACAATTTTGTCACAGCCGCGCCCAGAACTCCCGAGAAGACCGCGTATCCGCCAGCGGCATTTATTCCAGCAACCCTAGCCTGCCTCACCGCCGTTGTGCCGAGCTGGCTGACTGTCGGCCGCCTAGTGACTAAATGTATTGACTCGACGCAGTCTCCACACGCGTAAATATCCTTAATGTTCGTCTCCATGCGCATGTTGACCTTAATCAGTCTCGTCTCACCCAAGGCTATTCCAGCCTTCTCCGCCAACTCAGTATTTCCCCTAACGCCCGTTGCGACCACAACGATATCCGCTGGGATCTGCTCTCCAGCGACCATCACACCTGTAACCCTATCATCCCCTAAGATCTCATCAACAGACTTTCCAGTAATTATTCTAATGCCCTTTGCCTCAAGCTCCTTCTGAACCATATCCGCCATGTCTTTGTCAAGCATTGCTGGCAGGACATGTGGTAGAAGTTCCACAACTGTTGTCTTTATGCCGCGCTCTGTGAAGGCTACGGCTATCTCAAGACCGATTAATCCAGCCCCAACAACCACCGCGGACTTAGCCCCTTTAAGTGCCTCAAGTATCATCTCTCCATCCTCAATAGTCCTAAGCGTATAAACGCCCTTCTTCTCTCTGCCCTTAATTGGCGGTATGACGGCCCTAGCGCCAGTAGCGAGGATTAGGCTATCATATTGAATTGTCTCTTCACGCCCATCCTTATATTGCACGCTAACGGTCTTAGCCTTAGCATCAATACTCGTGACATTAGCCTCTGCCCTAAGATCAATCCTATTCATTCTAAAGTAAGATGATGGGAATACTATGAGATCCTGGAAGCTCTTTATATGTCCACCTATAACGAATGGCAATCCGCAGCGGGAGTAGCCCGCATACCGCTCATTCGTGAACATTATTATTTCGGCTTGCCTATCAGTCAGCCTGGCGGCGGCAGCGGCATCACATCCAGCTGCATGAGCACCTATAATAATTATTCTCCGAGGCATACTGTTTCATCTCTTCTCCGTTAAGACTATTTCCTTGCCTGCTCCCTATACCACTCTACCGCCTGCTCAAAAGTCATTAGCTCCCTTAACTCCTCATTTAGCTTTGTTGGCTCTATAACTATTAGCCACCCATCCCCGTAAGGATCACGGTTAACAGTCCCAGGCTCCTCAGTAACCTTATCATTAACCTCAATAACCTTACCAGTTAATGGGGCTATTAGATCTGATACCGCCTTAACGGACTCTATTGTCCCATATGGGTCTCCCTTTCTAATCTCGGATTCGACGCCAGGTAGCTCAACGAAAACTATCTCGCGCAGTTGCTTCTGGGCGTAGTCGCTTATTCCAATCCTAGCCCTATTACCTTCGATTTTAACCCAAGCCCACTCCTTAGAATAATATAGTCCCTCGCGAACCTCGTAACCCTCAACATTAACCATTTTTTCACCCCAACAACCTTATAACCATATTATGCTTTCACTCAAAATTTAAAATTAACGTAATGTTAAATGTATTGTATGGTGATGACTAAGAGAGTCTTTATATCAGGGCCGATTCAGGGGATGGAGGATCAACAGTCTTATAGGGATAGGATAAGCTCTCTCCTAGTAAAGTATGGTTATGAGCCAGTTGATCCATGGAGGCGTGAGAGAATTCTTTATCAGGCGCCGTTAGATTCAGATTGGTGGAGCCGCGTTCCACCGAGAGAGTTCATTAGGAGAGATCTTGAAGACATCGATAGATGCGATGCTCTAATAGCATATTTGCCGAAACTTTCGGCTGGAACATGCATGGAATTGTTCTATGCCAAAATGAGGGGAAAGAAGACCATAACAATATGTAAGATTAGGAATCCAAGCCCCTGGATAATAGAACACTCTGATATAATCGTCAGGAGTTTTAAAGATCTTGAAAGGATCCTTAAAGAAGGAATATAATTCTTCTAGTGATCCTCCTTTGACCCCTCTTTTCCCTCCATCTTCTCAAGAAAGTCTGAGATTGAGGATGCCCTTACGATATTCTTTACAACGATCATCTTCCCGCGTATCAGCTCGAAGAGTCTTCTCACGTCCCTTTCATCGAGCCTCGCCATATTTATGTATATCATCGCCGAGAAGTATTGCGCAAATAAGTATGGGTCTCTGCGTATTATAAGTGGCGAGTGCTCGGCAACAAGCCTAAATGTTCCGATATCGTCAACCTCAATAAACTCTTGAACCATAATATATCACCAAAAATCTCAATCTCTCGGAAGAGCCTTATATCCTATTCTCCTCTTTAACCTCCCTCAAGTGGTCGTTTATGATGGACTTCAACATCTTAAGAGCGCCTATAGATTTCAGGTTTCCCCCAGTCTTAATGATTCTCTTAATCTCCTCCTCATCCACGTATGGCAACCCCTCAATCCACCTAATATTCACTTTATCCGCTGGGATAACTGGTATATTATACTCCTCGAAGACCTCTAAAGCGTGATGTGACATTTTTCCCCTGACGATGACCGCCCTGATTCCCCTCATCACTAGGCTTCTGGCGGTCGTCGACCCACCACCGCTCGGATCTAATATAAAGGTGATATCCCCGACCTTAATGTTATATATTTTAAATGCTCTCTCAAGCCCCTCCTTCGTGAAGGACTCTATCGGCTTTAAAAGCGTTAATCCCTCTTTAGCGCTTATCTCATCTAGGTGCTGGAGATGGCTTAGCATCCGCTTATAAGACTCTATCTGCGCTTCCTGCTCCGCTATCTTACTCTTTAGAACCCTTATCTCTTCGAGAAGGCGCTGGTACTCCTTTTCACGCCTCATCTGGGCAGCTTCTCCACTATAAACTCTCTCTAAAGTTGCCTTTAAAGTCTCGATTTCAGCCTCGAGGTCTTTTATCCTTGATTGAAGCTCCCTATTTGCTGCTTGTAGAAGCCTATTCCTCTCCTTCTCAAGCATGAGCTTCTCCGTCAACCTTTTAATAGTCTCCTTAAGCTTCATGCTCTCTCCAGAGGGGCTCTCTACAAAAGTATATTCGCGTTTAGAATTCTCTGCGCTTAGAATCCTTATCGCAGTAGCTATACTATATCCTCTAGCAACAAGATCCTTAACGTCGTCTGGCGGTAGGTCGCATCCAAGCTCCCTAAGCTTAGCATCAACTTGCTCAAACTTATTCTTATAATAGTGATAGGCCTTAACGGCAGCGGCCAATGCATCCATCTCATGAACATTTTGTGGATTAACTCCATAATATTCGGCATAAATCTTAGATATCTTTTGCTTTTCCTCAGTACTCATAGAGATAGTTGGCTCAAAGAGAATAGCATTCAATTTCCTCGAGAGTATTTCTAAAAGGCTTGGCGCTGGGGATACGTCGCTCGAGATTATTGTGGGCTCACCAAACTCCCTGATTCTCTCAATAATCTTCGCAATAGGCCACTCCCTTCGACTCTCGACGAGGATGGGTGCACCATCAATTGATAATATAGCCAAACCACAATTAAGCCCCGGATCAACACCGACAATTAATTTCCTTGTCCTTCCAGACCCCACCATCAATAATCTATAAGAATATTACTGGGATAAATATTTATAAAAATAGCCTTAAACCCTCGAATTACGCTCATAAATCCACTATAGACTCAATCAGCCCTTTTTATCCAATCTAACACATCACCTAAATTTCTGATTACACCATACTTCCTCTTAAAAAACCCAATTATATTTGAGACATCCCTTCTAAGGAGCATATTAGCGCTCGGATTATCTGATCTTACATATTGGGGCCAATCTATTATCAGTATATGCCAATCCGGAGACAAGATAACATTATATTCGCTTAGGTCTCCATGAACCACATTAGCCTTGACGTAGGCTAGCTTTACATTCTCTAGTATTCTGTCTAAGATTGAATCCGGGTCTGGTAGACTGCTAAAGCGGAATAGGCAGTCGCCCTCTATCATACCCATAACAATTACATGCCTATTTTGGGCAATTGGTTTTGGCACCGATACACCGCATGGGTAGACTAGTTTAAGGGCTTCAAACTCTCTCTCAGCTGCCAGCCTTGACTGATATAGCCAGCTTATATGTCTCTTGCCAAGCGCATACCCCCTTAATCTCCTAGTCTGGCGGAAGCTTGTTCTGCCCAATCGATGAAATTTCACGGCCACTCTTTCACCATCATCTGTTAGGGCATCATACACATCTGACTCTTTGCCCACGCCGAGGGGCTTTCCAAGGGAGCTGAGCACACCAGCCTTGACAAGGGCATTTAAAGCCAAGCAATCATATCCAGCGGTATTCAGCAGATAGCCAACATAGGATCCAACCCAGCGATATATTAACCCAAACTCGGCTAGTCTCTCAAGCCGATACCTAACCTCCTTCTCAGGCAGACCACTCAACCTAAAAATATCTTTTTCTGGAACAAACCTGTGGTGGCTTAAATCAATCTCTATAACCGCAAGTACCCTAAAGTCTTCTGCCTCAAGGTTTGGGAGAACTTTTAATGCTATTTCAACCGATGACATACAATTAATATTAACGTTATTATTCCCATAAAAATAGTGGCCAGTAGCTCTCAGACATAGAAAAATTTAAGTTTGTGTAAGTGTCTATTTTTCCGACAGTCTATTGATATTTATCCCTAGATAGGATGTGGTGGAATAGTTTGGGTCTTCGGTCATTCATAAAATCTAGTTTAAGACTGCTTAGGCTTGCTAGAAAGCCGAGTAGAGATGAGATATGGCTATCCATGAGAATATGTTTTCTGGGAATACTTATAGTCGGCGCAATAGGCTTCATAGTCTACTTCCTTGCAGGAGTCCTTAGGTCATTGGGTGTGTGAAGGGTTTGGGCGAGAAAGAGGAGACAAGATTTTTTACTTTAAGCGTAACTGTCGGCCAGGAGCTTAATGTTGCAAGGATAATGGCCGGGCGCATCGAGGCGAATAATATTCCGGTAAAAGCCATACTTGTGCCGGAAAACCTGAAGGGATATGTGATCATTGAGGCTGATGGCCCGCATATAATCGACCAAGCATCCGCAAACGTTAGACATGTTAAATCTAGGGTTCAGGGAGCATTGTCCCTTTCGGACATAGAGAAATATATTGTGGTTAAATCCATAATCGATGAGCTAGACATTAACGATATTGTGGAGGTAATCAGTGGTCCATTTAAGGGTATGAGGGCGAAGGTTACAGATATAGATAGAAGCAAGGAGGAGGTGACGATAGAGCTGCTTGAAGCCTCATTTACCCTGCCAGTCACGGTGCATGCGGATTACGTTAGGCTAGTATCAAAGGGGTCGTGAGATCATGCCAGCCGAGAAGAAAGTTGTTGAGTTTATCGTTGAAGGCGGGAGGGCTACCGGAGGCCCACCTATAGGCCCCGCAATAGGCCCTTTAGGCGTTAATGTTGCCGCGGTAGTGAATAAAATTAACGAGTTAACTAAAGAGTATGAAGGCATGAAGCTTCCAGTTAAAGTAATTATTGATCCGGAGACGAAGTCTTTTGAGGTTGAGGTTGGTATACCGACAACAGCAGCCCTAATCCTTAAGGAGGCTGGTGTAGGGAAGGGCTCAAGTAAACCGGATGTTGAGAAGGTTGGTAATCTTACTATGAATCAGGTGGTTAAAATTGCGGAGATTAAACGGAGTAAGCTTCTGGCAAAAACTTTAAAAGCTGCTGTAAAGGAGATCATTGGCAGCTGCGTGAGCATGGGTATCACCATTGATGGGAAAGATCCAAAGATTGTTTTGAGGGAGATTGATGAAGGAAAATATAATGATCTCCTTAAAGAGAAATGAGGTGAAAGGCAGCGTTATTGGACAGTGGAGGGATGACTAAGTGCCCATAAACAGAAAATATATCTTGGAAGCAATTAAAGAATTACACAAAGAGACTCCTAAAAGGAATTTTAAGCAGTCAATTGAATTAATCATTAATCTCAGAGACGTAGACTTAAGCAAGCCGGAGAATAGGATCCAAGAATTGATTGAGCTCCCCCACCCAATAGGAAAGAAGGTTAGTGTCTGCGTCTTTGCCACTGGCGATATGGCTATTAGAGCTAAGAGGGCTGGTGCAGATATGGTTTTAGAGAAGGATGAGATTGAGGGCATGGCTAACGACAAGAAAAGACAGAGGCGCCTCGCGAAGTCCTTTGACTCATTTATTGCCGCCGCGCCATTAATGCCCCTCATCGGCAAAGTCTTCGGCGCTATTCTAGGCCCAAGGGGGAAGATGCCCACCCCCATACCTTTAACAGCCGATGTGGAGAAGGAGATCGAGCGGCACAGAAGACTCGTGTTAGTTAGGACTAGGGGTCAGCCAGTCTTAAGCTGTCGTGTTGGTACAGAAGACATGAGCGCTGAGGATCTCGCTGACAATATCGATGCGGTTCTGAGGAAGATTGAGGGAAAGCTTAAGAGGGGAATAAAGAATATAGCCTCAGTTTATATTAAAGCGACGATGGGTCGTCCGGTAAAAATCAAGTTTGAGGAGGATTAGCATTGGCGGTTAAGACCCGCAGTTCACTTATCGAGAAGGCTGAGAGGGTTAAGGAGATAAAGGCGCTCCTCAGTAAATACCGTGTTCTTGGCGTTGCAAGCCTGCATAAGGTCAGGGCCCAGCAGCTTCAGGAGATAAGAGGTAAGCTTAAGGATGTAGCGTACCTAAAAGTTTATAAGAACTCACTGGTTAAGCGTGCCCTTAAGGAGATTAAGGATGCCCCATCTCTAGAGAAGATTTTTGAGTATATGCAGGGCTCTAATGTCTATATATTCACAAATTATAACCCATTTAAGTTGCGAACGCTTCTTGAGAAGAGTAGGGTTAGGGTGCCCGCTAAGGCTGGTGATGTTGCCACAGAGGATATAGTTGTCCCAGCTGGTAATACTGGCTTGCCGCCTGGCCCAATAATCAGCCAGCTCAACGCGGTTGGCATACCGACGCGTATAGAGAGTGGCAGCGTATGGGTTGCTAAAGATACAGTTGTCGCGAAGAAAGGTGAGGTTATTAATGAGAGCTTGGCTGCAGCCCTATCAAAGCTCGGTATAAAACCTATAGAGCTAGGTTTAACGCTCAAGGCAGTATATGACGACGGAACGGTCCTTTCTGAGAGCGATCTAAAACTAGACCTTGAGGAGTATAAAAAGAATATTTGTGAGGCCTATTTAGAGGCGCTTAATTTGGCTGTAAACGCCGCGTATCCAATGCCGGAGGCAATAGTTCTCCTTATCAATAAAGCTGTTATCGAGGCTAGAAACTTAGCCTTTAATGCTGGAGTCTTCATGCCAGAAGTTCTCCCAACGCTGTTATTAAGGGCTCATCTAGAGGCCTCCGCCCTTGAGGCGAAGGTTAGAGAGCGGTGTCCTAGCTGGTAGCAGCCTTTAGACCTTCTCAATCTTTAAACCTATATTCTTTAGGATCTCGAGCAGCGGCTGCTTATCCTCGCCCCTTATCCCCTTCCAGTCGAGAACTATTTTATCAACCCTCTCAACAGTCCTCTTGACGCATTCCCTGATAATATATTCGTCAGCGTAGCTTAAAGCGTATTTCGGAATCATGTGCCCAAATGCAATATCACTTGTTAATGCGATTCTAGTGAACTTCTCATTATAATGTTGCCCGCCTATTCCGAGGGCTGCTGGGTAAATTGTCTTATTCTCAGCTGCGGCAATAGCTCCCCTCGCGACTGCCTCAGCAGCCTTCTGATCCCTCCACTGCTCATGTGTGCTCCCAAGCTCAACAAACATCGCTGGTATATCTAGCGATGGCCCATGATGCGTGCATTCGTAGGAGACCTCGTATGGCAAGTTCATCTCATCCCTAGCGGCTTTTAATTCTATTAGGGCAGCCTTCATCGCACTTGCTGGCGATATAGAAACTTTTCTTGAGATCCCGCCAAGAAATGCTTCACCAATGTTTCCTGGAGTGTGAACGGATAATGTTGGGGTCCCGCTTTTACTGCTATGTCTAGATACAAAGATTATCATTTTTAAGTTAGCTAGGGGCGGTATATCCTGCATATTGACTATTTCTCCATTAGCGATTAAGAGACCGATCTCCTCGTGCTCTCCCGTTTCCTTCATGTATAATTGTTTCCCAAGAATTTTCCTGTCTTCTCTCCTGAACCCAAATATTTTAATGAGCTTATCAGCTATATTTAGTCCAGCCAAATCATCTCTCGAAGCCACTATAAGTATCATCCCACCACACCTAACCAGCAATATGCACTCCGCATAGATCCTTTTAACACTTTCTAACCATTTGATGTAACCATATCCATTGATAAAAAAATAAAGATATTTTAAGGGGATAATATGTAGAGTAAAGCGATATACTTAAATAATCATGTAAGATCCTTTGTTAATTGCTGAGCGTCTGGAAGGTTAATGTATGGCGGCTGAGTTTAGGCATATAGTGCGTTTAGTTGATAGGGATGTAGATGGAGCTAAAACGGTAGTGGATGCTATAAGTGATATTAAGGGTATAGGCTTAAGGCTGGCTGGAATAATAGCGCATAAAGTTGGTGTCCCGCCCACAGCGAGAATAGGTTTTCTATCAAGCGAAAAGATCGAGGAGATAGAAAAAGTAATTAAGAATTTGACTAAGAGTGGCTTGCCAAGCTGGCTTTTCAACCGCCGTAAAGATCTTGAATCTGGCGAGGATAAACATTTAATTTCATCGGATATTGATTTAACGGTTAAGGCTGATATAGAGCGGGAGAAGACATTGTGGTCTTGGCGGGGATACCGTCACGCTTACAGCCTAAAGGTTCGTGGGCAGAAGACTAGGACGACTGGTAGGACTGGCAAGACTGTTGGAGTCTCTAAAAAGAAGGCTAGGTGACCTTTATGGGCGATCCAAAAAAGCCTAAGAAAAAATACGAGTCTCCAAGACATCCCTGGAGGAGCGATGTCCTAAAAAGCGAGCTTGTCCTGCTTGGGCAATATGGTCTAAGGAACAAGCGTGAGCTCTGGCGCGCTAAGACAATGCTCTCAAAGATCAGGAGCATGGCGAGGTCTCTACTCAGCATGCCGATTGATAAGAGAGTTAAGCTAGAGACTCAGCTCCTAGATAAACTGAAGCGCCTCGGAATACTACCTGAGGGCGCTGTGCTGGATGATGTTCTAGATATAACTGTAGAGAATATACTGGAAAGGAGACTCCAAACAATAGTCTTCAGGAAGGGGCTGGCTAAAACTCCATATCAAGCTCGCCAGCTCATAATTCATGGTCACATAGCCATTAACGGTAAAAGAGTGTACTCGCCGGGTTATCTCGTTAAAAGGGCTGAGGAGGATGCTGTCTCCTATGCCCCAACGAGTCCACTTAGGGATTCTAATCACCCATTAAGACTAAGTATAGAGGCAGCAGCTCAGGGAAAATAGAGTTATGGAGGTTTTGGGGATGAGTAGTAAGAAGGAGGAGCTTAAGTGGGGTGTAGCACACATATATAGCTCATACAATAATACTATTGTCCATATAACAGATCTCTCTGGAGCTGAGACGATTGCAAGGGCTTCTGGGGGAATGTTTGTTAAGGCTGATAGGCAGGAGTCCTCGCCATATGCTGCAATGAGGGCCGCGGCATATGCGGCTCAGATAGCTAAGGATAAAGGCATAAACGCTATTCACATAAAGGTCCGCGCTCCGGGAGGCATAGGGCCTAGAACGCCCGGCCCAGGCGCCCAGGCGGCTATAAGAGCCCTTGCCAGGGCTGGCTTTAAAATGATTGGCCGCATAGAGGAAGTTACTCCGCTCCCGCATGATGGGTGTAGAAGACCTGGCGGGCGTAGGGGTAGAAGAGTATAGCCCTTTTGATGGAAGAGATAGAATATGCGCGTACTAATGCTTAGAAGAGATGAATTGACCGCTAGCTTTATAATTGAGGGTATAAGCGCCGCCATGGCGAACACGTTTAGGCGGATAATCCTAGCGGAGGTTCCGACGATGGCTATAGATGACGTTATAATATATGAGAATTCGTCAGCCTTACATGACGAGATACTCGCCCTAAGACTTGGTTTAATCCCGATTAAAACAGACCTGAAATTCTACAACCCTCCAGAGAAATGTGATTGTAAAAGTGACCTCGGCTGCCCGAAGTGTAGAGTTATATTTACGCTTGATGTTGAGGCTAAGAAGGGCGTACGCACTGTTTATTCAGGCGACTTGATTCCAGATGATCCTAAAATAGTCCCTGTTAGCGATAAAATACCCATAGTTAAGCTTGCTACCGGGCAGAGGATTAGGCTTGAGGCATATGCTAAGATTGGCAGGGGTAAGGATCACGCTAAATGGCAACCAGTTTCAGCCTGCACGTATAGGTATAAGCCGATGATCAAGATAGATGAGTCTAGATGCGATGCATGCGGTAAATGCGTTGAATATTGTCCTAAAAAAGTTTTAGCTAAGGAAGATAATAGAATAGTTATTGCTAGGGAGATGGATTGCGTCCTATGCAATGATTGTATTAGAGTTTGCAAGGTTAAGCCGCCGCCGATAACCGTGAGCTGGGATCCAAACGTATTTATATTTTATATTGAGTCAGTCGGCTCTCTGCCAGTTGATACGATAGTATTTGAGGCCCTTAAGATATATGAGGAAAAGTTTATGGAGTTTATGGATTTAGTTGAGAGAGTGCTGTAAATGAGGAAGAGGGGAACAACAAACCCAAATTTATCTGCATTGCTCCGCCTGCTTAGGAAGGCTTCAAATCAACATAAAGCGAGGATATGGGATGCTGTTGCCGAGTATCTTTCTAGGACACACAGAAGGCGTATTGCCGTCAATATAAGCCGGATAAACCGCTATACTTCTGAGGGGGAGGTGGTAGTTGTCCCTGGAAAAGTTTTGGGCGCTGGTATATTAGATCATCCAGTAACTGTTGCCGCTTTTGCATTCTCTAAACAGGCCCGCGAAAAAATACTTATGGCTGGGGGGAAATGTTTATCCATACCCGAGCTGATAGAATCGAATCCCAAGGGATCAAATGTTAAAATTATTGGGTGAGGGCATTGGGGCTTCCGCCGATAGATGAGAGAACAAGAATAATCGATGCTACTGGACTGATACTTGGCAGGATGGCTAGCATAGTTGCTAAAAGGTTATTGAGTGGTGAGAAGATTATTATAGTGAATGCTGAGAAGGCCGTTATCTCCGGAGACAGATACATGATTATCAATCAATATCATAATTATTTGCAGATAGGGCATCCCGGGAAGGGCCCGCATCATCCAAGGAGGCCGGATAGAATAGTTAGAAGGGCTATACGAGGGATGCTCCCTTATAAGCAGCCGCGCGGCAGGGATGCCTTTAAGAGACTTAGGGTATATATGGGTGTGCCAGAGGAGCTTAAAGGCAAGATGATGGAAACGATACCAGAGGCAAGCGCCAGCAAACTTAAAGGCAAATATATAACAGTTCTCGAGTTATCTAGGCATATAAGAGGTTAAATGTTGTGGTGAGATAATATGACGGATAGTTCTGCTCCAAAAAAGGTTTTGGTTGTAAGTGGTAAGAGGAAGACAGCTATTGCGAGAGCTGTTATTAGGCCTGGGAGGGGTAGAATACGCATAAATAATATACCCCTAGAAATATATGAGCCTGAAGTAGCCCGCCTTAAGATATTTGAGCCACTCCTAGAATCTGGTGAGAGCGTTTGGAAGGATCTGGATATAGATGTTAAGGTTCGCGGCGGAGGCTTTATGGGGCAGGCTGAGGCTGCTAGGATGGCTATTGCCAGAGCCCTAGTAAAGTGGACTAAGAGCTCGGCGCTTAAATCAGCCTTCCTAAGGTTTGATAGGTCGCTTCTAGCCGGGGATCCGAGAAGAAAAGAGCCTAAAAAGTATGGTGGCCCGGGCGCTAGGGCCCAGGACCAGACAAGTTATAGATAGGAGGAATGTTTATGATAATACCCGTGAGATGTTTCACATGTGGTAAACTTATTGGCGATAAATGGGAGGAGTTTGCTAGGAGGGTTAAGGCTGGAGAGCACCCAGGGAAGATCTTGGATAGCCTAGGCTTAACCAGATACTGCTGTAGGCGCATGCTTCTATCACACGTCGAAATAATAGATGAGATAATAAAGTTCTTTGAGAAGAAGACCAGTTTTGAGGAGGAGACTTAATGGCTGCTATAATTGAGGATGTTAAGGCGAGGAAAATTTTTGATAGTAGGGGAGATGTGACCATAGAGGTTGAGATAATAACGGCTGAGGGCCTAGGTATAGCCTCGGCTCCAAGCGGGGCTAGTAAGGGTAAGGCTGAGGTAGTAGCCTACCCAAAGGGTGGTGTGGAGGAGGCTATAAGAAAGGTTGAAGAACTCATTGCCCCAGAACTAATTGGTATGAGCGCTGATGAGCAGGAAGAGATAGACAGCTTATTACATGAGCTCGATGGAACGGAAAACTTCATGAATATCGGCGGAAATACTGCCTACGCGATCTCTTTAGCGGTTGCGGATGCTGCAGCCAACTCATATGGCATGCCCCTATTCCAATATCTTGGCGGGCACCTAGCCTGCCAGCTACCTTACCCCCTCGGCAACGTTCTCGGTGGGGGTAGACACGCCCTAGGAAAGGTTCCGGATATTCAGGAGTTTCTCGTTCTCCCTTTAGGCGCCAAGTCTTTTATAGCCGCGGCTGAGGCGAACATTAATGTTCATAGAAGGGTTAGGGATTTGCTAGTTAAGGCTGATCCAAACTTTACCGGTGGTAGGGGGGATGAGGGTGCGTGGGCTCCACGCATATCGAATGAGATGGCGCTTGAGATAGTCTCAAGGGCTTGCGAGGAGGTCTCGAATGAAATTGGCTTCGAGTGTAGACTTGGTTTGGATATGGCATCATCAACCCTCTGGAACCCAGAGAAACAGCGGTATATATACGCTAATGAGGGCGTTGAGAGAGATGCTGGCGCGCAGATCGAATATGTTTTAAGCTTAATTGAAAAATATAAACTGGTTTATGTCGAAGATCCGCTGTACGAGGATGATTTTGAGGGCTTCCATGAGTTGACTTTGAAAGCTAAGGGCTGTCTTATATGTGGGGATGATCTCTTTGCCACAAATGAGAAGCGGCTTAAAGTCGGCGTGGAAATGAAAGCTGGAAATGCCGTGATAATCAAGGTTAACCAGGTTGGAACATTAACAGACTCCCTGAAGACAATTATGCTTGCTAAGGAAAATAACTACATACCAGTTATCTCCCATAGATCTGGTGAGACAACCTCGTCTCACATTGCGCACCTCGCGGTGGGCTTCGGCTGCCCAATAATAAAGACTGGGGTTGTAGGTGGGGAGCGGCTAGCTAAGATCAATGAGCTAATATATATTGAAGAGATATTAAACAAGAGGGCTAGAATGGCTAGACTTAAAATTTAATGGGGGTGCATCCTTGTCTAAGGAGAAAACTGAAGGTGAGGTTGCAGCCGTTGAAGGCCTCCTACTTTCACAGGATGTTTTTCTATCATATGGCGTGCATATCGGGACAAAGATAAAGAACGAAGATATGGAGCCCTTCATCTATAAGGTTAGGTCGGACGGACTCTATATTTTAGATATAAGGAAGATAGATGAGCGCATAAGGATTGCAGCAAAGTTTCTCAGCAGGTTTGATCCGCCAAAAATTGTAGCTACAGCCGTTAGACTCTACGCAAAAGAACCCGTTGCAAAGTTCTGCGAGGTAACTGGGGCTACCCCCGTAATAGGTAGGTTCCCACCAGGTTTATTCCTAAATCCACTTTATCCTAGAAAGCTTGAACCAGACGTTGTTCTAGTTTCTGATCCAAGGGCAGACTCACAGGCGGTTAAAGAGGCTACTGAGATAGGTGTGCCAGTAGTAGCCTTATGCAGCACCGACAATGATTTCACAAACATAGACCTTGTTATACCAACAAATAATAAGGGTAGGAAAGCCTTAGCGGCAATCTATTGGCTCCTAGCCAGGCAAGTTCTAAGGGAGAGGAATGAGCTTCCGTCAGATGGAGAATTACCTATACCGATAGAGGAATTTGAGGTTAAGCTAGTTGAGAAGACACAGCAAGAGTAGTGATAATCTAGTGCAGTGGGCATAAATCTTAGTCTCGCTTATCAAGAAATTCTTGGAAGAAATATTTTATTTCCTTATCTTTGTAATAATTTAGTATGGGTTATGGAGGCTTATCGTTGAAGGTTAGGTATGCCAGATATGCCGGAAGCTTTTACGCTGGCACTAGAGAATCTCTTAGGCGACAGATAGAGGAGTGCTTCACACATAAGTTCGGGCCCGGAAGCCTCCCATCGCTCCGTGAGGAGGGTGAGAGAAAGATAATCGGCCTTGTCTGCCCGCATGCCGGATATATGTATTCTGGCCCGGTAGCGGCCAATGCATATTATAAGTTATCTTTGGATGGGCGGGTTGGAGTCTTCATTATTATGGGGCCGAACCATCAGGGTATTGGAAGCGGGGTTGCGCTGATGGATCGAGGCGTTTGGAGAACTCCCCTCGGCGATGTAGAGGTGGATCATGAGACCGCTAAGGAAATACTCCGACACTCAAGCATAATCGATGTGGACGATTCAGCGCACATCTATGAGCACTCAATAGAAGTTCAGCTCCCCTTCCTGCAATATATATATGGGCAGTCACTCAAGTTTGTTCCAATATGCTTTTTAATGCAAGATCTTGAGACGGTCTGCGAGGTTGGCCGGGCGCTTGCCGCGGCCCTAAAGGATAAAAACGCTGTTATAATAGCGTCCTCAGACTGGACTCACTATGAGCCCCAGAGGGTCGCGTATGAAAAGGACATGGAGGCGATAAATGCGGTCCTAAAGATGGATGAAAGACTATTTTATTCTATCCTGGAATCTAAGCGTGTAACGGCATGTGGTTATGGCCCTGTCGCAGCCCTCATAACTGCAGCGAAGGGGCTTAACGCTAAGAGTGTTGAGCTCCTAAGCTATAAAACTAGCGGGGATATAACTGGAGATACCTCCGCCGTCGTGGGCTACGCTGCAATATCAATAACTAGGTGAAGGTTTAGGATTGAGGGAGATTTCAAGGGCATCTGCCCCTGCCAAAGTGATCCTGTTCGGCGAGCACTTCGTGGTTTACGATAGGCTAGCGATAGTTATGGCCATAGACTTAAGAGCATGCGTCACAGTTAAGCCTAGGGGGGACAAGAAAATTATTATTAGGTCTAATACGATGGGCTTATCGGGGGAATTCTCGTTCAATGGTGATTATAAGCCTATCTTAGGCGGCTTCGAGTGCATTAGGCTCAAGCCAATCTATATAGCGGCAAAAAACGTTCTAAATCTCGCTGGAGAGGTTGTTGGTTTAGATATAAATATTGAGTCGGAGATACCGGTGGCATCCGGATTAGGCTCCTCAGCCGCTGTCTCCGTCGCTACAACAGCAGCTGTGGGCAATCTTCTAGAGATGAGCTTGAGTAAAGATGATATCTTTAAGCTGGCTTTAGAGGCCGAGAGGGTTGTTCATGAAAACCCCTCCGGCGTCGATCCAGCTGTATCAACATATGGTGGGGTCTTAGCCTATAGGAGGAGCGGAGGCATCATGAGACTAAAGGTGAATGCTGACCTCCCACTGGTTCTGGGCGACACGCGGGTTATACGTGACACTCGTAAAATGGTTCTACACGTGAGCGAGATTAAAAGACTTTATCCAGAAGTTGTCGATGGTATTATGGGTGTTGGAGAACTAGTCGCCAATCTAGCCATTAAAGCTCTCGAGGACGGCGACCTAATAACTCTTGGACACCTAATGAACATTAACCACGCCCTATTATATGCAATTGGAGTATCAAATTTAGCTGTTGAGAGACTTGTCTGGGCTGCTAGGCAGGCTGGTGCACTTGGCGCTAAAATAACGGGCGCTGGTGGCGGGGGGTGCATTATAGCATTATCGTTGCGGGAGAATCTATACCACGTTGCAGAATCAATTAGGGTAGCTGATGGAAACCCACTTATCGTTAATATGGCGTCTATGGGGGTTAAAATTGAAGGGTGAACTAATAATAATTAAACTAGGCGGCTCCGTTATAACTTTCAAAGATAGACCATTCACACCAAATGTGCTGGCAATAAAGCGCTTGGCCCGCGAGATAACTGAATCTAAAGCTTCACCGCTCATAATAGTTCATGGTGGCGGTAGCTTCGGCCACACGCTTGCCGCGGAGTATGGAATCGCTGGGGGATTAAAGGGTGGTGAGCAGATGCTCGGCTTCTCGAAAACCCATAATGCAATGGTTAGACTGAACATGCTTGTCGTCGAGGCCCTCTTAGATGAGGGGCTTCCAGCAGTCAGCTTCTCGCCCTCATCCTTTATTATCACTAGGCGTGGCAGAATCCAAAGCTTATATATGGATGCTCTGGAACAAGCCCTCAAGTCTGGCTTTATACCAGTCCTATATGGGGATGCCGTGCTAGATTATGCTCAAGGGTCAGCCATCCTCTCTGGAGATCAGATAGCCGCCAGGCTTGCGGTAGAATTTGATGCCAGGAGAGTAATCTTCGGCGTAGATGTTGATGGCCTATATACATCTGACCCAAAAGTCGTCCAAAATGCGCGCCTTATCACTGAGATAACTGTTGAGGATTTAAAGGGGATTACCGCATCGGTTGGTGGGGCAAGGGCGTCTGATGTGACGGGCGGCATGATGGGAAAAATACTGGAGATAATTGATCTAGTCTCTAGGGGCATTGAGGTGCTTATTATAAATGCTTTAAGGGAGAATAACATTTACAGGGCATTAAGAGGAGAAAGTGTCGTTGGAACGAGAATTATTGGGGGGAAAGTTTAGGATAGAGGATAGAAAGAACGATCATATCAGGATCTGCGCCGAGCGCGATGTTGGGGCAAAAGAGATCTCAACAGGCTTTAGGGATGTTTACCTAATACATAGGGCCCTCCCAGAAATCAATCTGAGCGACATTAGGACAGAGATATCCTTCCTAGGCCATAGTTTTTCGGCGCCAATAATTGTTGAAGGCATGACTGGCGGGACGGAGAAGGCTATGGAGATAAACGCCGCAATAGCTGAGGCTGTTGAGGAGCTCCGCCTAGGCATGGGTGTTGGGAGCCAGAGAGCCGCCATAGAGAAGCCTAATTTAGAGCGAACCTATAGAATTGTCAGGGAGAAGGCCCCAAATGCCTTTATAGCCGCAAATATTGGTGGGGCTCAGCTTGCAGCAGGATACACTATAAAGGAGGTTGCCTCGGCTATCGATATGATTGGAGCGGATGCCCTAGTGATACATTTGAACCCTCTTCAGGAAGCTATTCAGCCTGAGGGTGAGACGCTGTATGCTGGAATACTGCAGAAGATAAGCTACCTAGCCAATAGGCTTGATGTCCCCATTATAGTTAAGGAGACTGGCTGCGGCATCTCATGCGAGGTTGCCCGCATGCTTGAGGGGGCTGGCGTCTCATGTATTGATGTGGCTGGCGCTGGAGGGACGAGCTGGGCTGCCGTAGAGTATTATAGGGCTGCTGAGCGTGGCGATACTTATGGCCAGGATCTTGGATTAATATTCTGGGATTGGGGTATACCAACCGTTGTCAGCCTAGTTGAGGTTGTTAACTCAGTTAGGATTCCAGTTATAGCCTCTGGCGGGGTTAGGGCTGGGCTAGATATAGCTAAGTCTATTGCGCTTGGAGCATCCCTAGCTGGGATAGCCCGTCCAGTCCTCCTAGCAGCGTTGAAGGGTCCGAAGGAGACGAAGCGGTTCTTAATGTCCTTAGTTAGTCAGCTTAAATGCGCTATGTTCTTGACGGGCGCTAAGTCCATAGAAGATTTAAAGAGGGTTCCCTTGGTTATAGTTGGCAAGACCGCGGAGTGGCTTAGGGCGAGGGGCTTCAACCCTGATCTATTATATGCTAGGAGGAGTGGTGTATCAGAGTGGGCCTGCTTGATATAGAAGCCTATTTAGAGGAGACTGCCAAAAAGGTTAATGCTTGCATAGAAAAATATATTCCGAGGGTTCTATCCGAGGATTCACTATTATTTAAGATTATTCCGCCGAGATATCGCCTAGACTTTGACGCCCTTAACAAGGCTATCAGCGAGCCTCTCTGGGAATTCCTTGATAGGGGTGGAAAGCGGTGGCGCCCAGCGCTCTTCCTCCTAATATATGAAGCCTTGGGTGGTAAATCTGAGGATGCTTTAGATTTTGCCATAATCCCAGAAATCATACATAATGGTACATTGATAGCCGATGACATTGAAGACTCTTCTGAGATGAGGAGAGGGAAGCCCTGCACATACAAGATCTACGGCTTAGACATAGCCATAAACCTATCGCAGGCAATGTACTTCCTACCAATAATAGTTTTAAGCGATAAGCGGAATGAGATTCCTGTAGAGACTGCTAGAAGGCTTTATGAGGTTTTTGTTCAAGAGATGATAAACCTCAGCCTTGGGCAGGCAATCGACATAGCTTGGCATAGAGGCTTAGTTCCCCCTGAGACTCTGTGTGAGGAGCATTATCTGCAGATGTGCGCCTATAAGACTGGGACTCTTGCAAGGATGTCAGCTAAAATGGCTGCAATCTTAGCTGGTTCAGGCGACGAGGTTATTAGTAGAGTTGGGGGGTTCGCCGAATCTATAGGTGTAGCTTTTCAGATTCAGGATGATATACTTGATATAACTGGGGAGGAGTTCGCTAAGGGGAAGGGTGGTCTTGGCATGGATATAACTGAAGGAAAGATAACTTTAATGGTCATATACACGCTGCGGAGGGCTAGTAGAGAGGATGGATTGGAGCTTCTAAGGATACTCAGAATGCATACGGGGGATGAATCCCTTAAGATGAAGGCCATTAACATAATGCGGAAATACGGCGCTATAGAGTATGCGAGGAACGTTGCCTCAAGATTAGTTGAGGAGGGCTGGAAGAATATAGACGGGTTAATACCTGAGGGGGAGCCAAAGAAAAAGATTAAGGCATTCGCAGAGTATCTTATCCAGAGAAAAATATAATCATCAGTGTATCCTTGTTTAGGGGCTGCCGAAAAATTGGGCTCGGGGACAGTGGACTTAGATTCCATTAGAGCCTTGGCAAAGAAGATCGCCCTATTAAACGCTGTTTCCTATGGCGGGAAAGCTCAGAGTAAGCCCGTTATAGGGAGAATTTTAGGAGAGAGACCGGATCTAAAGCCCTTCGCTAAAAACATTGTGGCGATAGTTGAAGAGGTTGTTCAGGAGGTTAATAGCCTATCCCAGAGCGAGCAGATTAGCCTCCTAAAAACTCTCTGGCCAGAAGCTCTGGCATCCAAGGCTAGGGAGGAAAAAGCATGGGAGAAGAGTCTCCCACCATTACCAAACGTTGAGAAGTATGGGCGTGTCGTAACGAGGTTTGCTCCGAACCCGGACTGCGTCCTACATATCGGCTCCGCTAGGGCAATAATCCTCTGCTACGAGTATGCTAAAATGTATGGTGGAAAGTTTATTCTAAGATTCGAGGACACTGATCCAAGATTAAAGAAGTCCTCCCTTGAATTCATGGACTTAATAAGGAAGGATTTAGATTGGCTTGGATGTCCACCTGACGAGGAATATATCCAGAGCGATAGAATAGAAATCTACTATAAATACGCTGAAAAACTCCTTTCTGACGGATACGCCTACGTCTGCAAGTGTAAGCCGGAGGAATTCCACGCAAGAGTCATAGTTGGGGAGCCATGCCCATGCCGTGACCTTCCACCTGAGGAGCATTTGAGTAGATGGGATGGAATGCTGAGCGGAGTTTATGGTGAGGGTGAGGCCGTCGTTCGCATAAAGACCGATTTAAAGCACCCAAACCCAGCCATTAGGGATTGGCCAGCCTTTAGGATAATAGATACAGATAAGTATCCGCATCCGAGAGTCGGCTCAAAATATAGGGTTTGGCCCCTCTATAATTTCGCCTGTGGGATAGATGACCACCTAATGGGAATAACGCATATTATACGTGGAAAGGAGCATTTGACTAACCAGGAGAGACAGAAGTATCTGTACCGCTATCTGGGCTGGGAGTATCCTGAGGCGATACATTATGGTAGGCTTAAGATTGTTGGCGCATCCCTCAGCAAATCTAAGATTGTGCGCGGGGTGATGGAGGGCATTTATACTGGATGGGATGACCCCCGCCTAGCAACTTTTCTCGCCCTTAGGCGTAGGGGTATTAAACCTGAGGCTATAAGGAGACTCATACTTGAAATAGGGCCTAGACCAGCGGATATAATTATAAGCTGGGAGAATCTATACGCCCACAACAGGAAGATAATAGACCCCATTGCTAACAGATTCTTCTTTGTCTGGGATCCAGTGAGGTTGACCGTTGAGGGCGTTATGAGGGATTTCGTGACTCATATTCCATTACACCCAGATCATCCGGAAAGGGGTGAGAGGATATTTCATATCAGACCCATTAGGAGAGTTGCCGTCTTTTTAATCTCTGGCAGAGACGCTGAGCAACTATATGTTGGAAGAATTGTGCGTTTAATGGAGCTATTTAATATTGAGGTCAAAGCTGTCTCCAGTAGTCAAGTGAGCGCTGTCTTCTATAGCGAATCATATGGTGACGCCAAGAGACTTAATGCCCCCCTAATCCACTGGCTCCCAAACGAGAACCTACTGCCATGCAACGTAGTTATGCCAGACAATACTATCGTCAGCGGTTTCACTGAGCCCTCGATTAAAACTTCTAGGGTTGACGAGGTTGTGCAGTTTGAGCGCTTCGGCTTTGTGAGAATAGAGAAGGTGGATGAAGAGGTAACCGCCTTCTACGCTCACAAATAGAGTATTTAAAAGGGAGAGATTTCTAGAAAAGATTGTTTTGAAGGGTTAATGATAAAGTTTATGTGTGACGCCCTGTAGGAAACTATGGATGATGGAAATTGAGTATTCCAGAGAGTATACTGAGAGAAAAGCTCAGGAATTTTCTTGAGGAAGATATAGGTTTGGGCGATATTACGACAGAGGCTATCATTCCCAGCGGGATTAAGGTTCACGCACAAATAGTAGTGAAGGAGCCAGCAGTTGTGGCAGGACTTAACGAAGCAAAAATGATCTTTGAGATTGTTGGCGCAAAGTTTCTGCCGAATGTTAGAGAAGGAGAAGAGGTTCAGCCAGGCACCTCTATAGCTGAGGTTGAGGGTGATGGGAGAAGCATACTTTTAGCTGAGAGAACCGCGCTGAATCTTCTCTCAAGGATGAGCGGGATAGCTACTGAAACAAGAAAATTGGTTAGGAAGGTTAGGGATGCCGGACTAAATGTGCGCATAGCTGCAACTAGAAAGACGGCTCCTGGGCTAAGGTATTTTGATAAGAGGGCCGTCATAATTGGTGGAGGAGACCCGCATAGATTTAGGCTAGATGATCAAATACTCATAAAGGACAATCATATAGCTATCGCTGGCAGCCTAGAGGAAGCATTAAAGAGAGCTCTCTCTTACGCCAGCTTCTCGAAGAAGATTGAGGTTGAAGCGAAGACCGTGGATGATGCTATTAGGGCGGCTGAGCTAGGCGCTGATATAATAATGCTGGACAATATGAGCGTTAAAGAGGTGCAGAAGGTTATCAATTCTCTTAGGGAGCTTGGCTTTAGGGATAAGGTTCTCATAGAAGTTTCCGGGGAGATAACTGAGAATAATATATTAGATTACGCTAGGACTGGCCCAGACATAATCTCTGTCGGGGCTATCACACATTCCGTTAAATCTATTGACATGAGCTTAGAGGTTATCAAAGTAGAAAGGTAACTTAGGCTGGAAGATTCTCCTCAGCAGCCCTCTTGATAACATTCACAACTGTTGATGCTGGTGCGTCGGTCTTTATCCCCCTAGCGTGAAAGTGCGTCCTTAAAGCCTTATAATTCATGCTTAAGAGGAGGTCAATTACTTCTTTTAACGGTGGTGTGGGCAAACCGAATTTGTCGCAGATCTCATCGATAACATAGTAGGTGAGTGGAGCATCAGTCTCACCCCTTACTAAAAATATTATTTTCTTAGCCTCATTATCTATATGGCTGAAATAATCTTTCCCTAAATTCTCCTCCAATTTACTACAAAAGTTTTCATCAACAATTTTCCCGAGCCATAATGGTCCAGCAGCCCTTAATGTTGAGCCGCATTCTGGGCATCTGGTTTCACGTCCACTCAATAGGATGTCTTGGTGGGTCTCTCTATGAAAGCACTTGAAACAGTGCAGTATATAGCCCATATTCTTCAGGGCTTCGTCGGCTTTCTTAGCGCCATACTCGACTAGAGAATATAACCTGATATAATGCCGTGTGCTATGACTGAATAATATTTTTATTCCAATGTTATGCCTAGCTGCCGCCATCGCAAGGCAGCCAGCTAGGAGCCTTATCGCTATTTCATGACAATACTCTGTTTTTAGGGATAAGCCACAATATTTTCTTAAGGCTACTTTTGGATAGACCCCGCAGAGTGGAGCCATATCTGTTGCCGTTAAAGCTAATAGTCCCCCATCCCTCAATGCCCTAATCGCGGAGTCTAAGTATAGGGCTGGAGAACCAAAGGGATCAATATCTATAAAATCGAACCTGTTTCTTGGGGCAGCATGCCTACTAAGAAAAAGGTTTGCATCCTCATTTGACACAAAGACTTTTTCATCAAGGTTATTCAGACGAATGTTATATTTAGCGAGCTGGCAAGCCCTCTCACTTATATCATTGAGATAAACGCTCTTTATTCCCTTAACCTCCTTTGCAAACCTTATCCCCCTGACACCACAGCCTGCCAGAGGCTCGGAGACGCTTAAGTCCCTATTGACTATGTCTTGATATGATTGCAGGGCTAGGACAGCTATATCTCTGCAAATCTTCATTTTGGGATTATAGAATACTGGGGCTCTGGCAGGGGCGTAGTCCCAGCAACCCCTCTTGAAAAGCTCAAGTACTGGAACAGCTATATCAGCCATCCCTTCACGAATGACTCTTATAGGAAAATTGAGATCTAAACTCTCCATTATCACCAATTGAAGTGAAATAGAAGAAGGAAATTTATTTTGCGGAATTCCATTTTTAGTCGCCGGGCACTACAGTATATAAGGGTATCCGAGATTAGTGATCATGGTGATCACAATGACTATTAATGAGTTAAGAAGGGATTACATAATAGATAGGTGGGTTGTAATCGCATCGCAGAGAAGAAAGAGACCGACAGATTTCATTGTGGAGCGCCCTAGGGAGAGAAGATCCGCTGAATGCCCATTCTGCCCCGGAAATGAAAAATCTACTCCACCAGCGTCCCTTGTCTATCTATTAAGCAGTGATGGTAGTATAAGAAGAGATGAGGATAGAGGCGAAGAGCGGCATAAAAATTGGATTGTTAGGTGTTTCCCAAACCTTTACCCGGCATTTTCTCCAATAAAATTGGAAAGCTTGTCAAATATTCAAGGTGGATTCGAGTACGTTCGTTTGGATGCGCTTGGATACCATGAGGTTCTTGTCGAGTCGCCAAATCATGATGAGCATCCTAGCGTTGCTAGAGTGGGGCAGCTGATACATGCCATAAATGCACTTAAAGATAGAACCAAATTTTTTATGGAGAAAGATTTTGTGAAGTATGTCTCGATATTTAGAAATCACGGCGCCAGCGCCGGGGCCTCCCTCTCCCATGCACATATGCAGATAATAGCTATGCCGATTATCCCCAAAATAGTTTTTGAAGAATATTCCGCGAGTAAAAGATACTATGAGGATAATGGCAGATGTATCTTCTGTGACATAATGGTGAAGGAGCGGGGGACCGAGCGCCTCATATATGAAAATAATGCTTTCATGGTCTTTGCTCCATGGGCTTCAATAAACCCCTTTGAGTTCTGGATATTTCCTAAAAGGCACCAGTCGACTATAATAGATATGAGGGATGATGATGTTAAGGATTTCGCGGTGACCCTTAGGCTTTGTTTAGGTGGGCTGAGGGGCCTGCTTAATGATCCACCATATAACCTTGGCTTTCACATGATGCCTGGAGAGCATTATCACTGGCATGTCGAAGTCTACCCAGCACTATCCATCTGGGCTGGCTTCGAGAAGAGTACTGGAACATATATTAACATTGTTCCTCCAGAAGAAGCTGCCAGATGCCTAAGAGAATCTCTTGAGTCTGAGAAAAGAAGACTTGTCCACTAGGATCTGTAATTTACTGGTTAGAAGATCATAAATTATACTATGGCTCTGCGAGTCTTTGCGAGTTATTAACTACTGGGCGGGCATTTTCAGCTCATTTATCTGTAGCCTTATACTTGGGCATCGTGGCACCAAAGAGGTATATATGCCCATAAAATAAAAAATTAGAAATTAGCTATAAATACTGAGGACTTTTCTCATACCATTAATTGTCACAAAGTATTTTTTGGTTTCCCCACTAGTTTTGGTTTCAGCATATCCCTTCTCTATAAGCCTATTAAGGTTCTCCTCAACCTTCTGTTTCTCCATCGATGCTAGGCAGGATATCTCCTCTATAGAGAGAGCTCTTTCCGGATATATGGCGCCAACATTATGTAGAATACATAAGAGGTAAATTTCATCTGTGATTTGCGTTACTCTATCTCGCATAAAGATCATCCCTTTAGAGCTTTCTCGTAAATTTCGATGGTTCTACTAGCTACAGCCTTCCAGCTATACACTTCGCGAACTTTCTTTTTAGCGTTTTGCACAAGCCATTGTGCATAACCAAAATCGGATAAGATTTTATTCACACCCCAGGCTATTGAGTCCGGGTTCTCCCTGTAGGCTAGGAAGCCTGTCCTGTCATGCTCAATGATCTCCGCTAATCCACCAACGTTACTTGCAACCACCGGGACTCCTGCAGCCATCCCCTCTAAAGCAACTATCCCAAATGGCTCATAGATAGATGGGATTACCAGGACATCTGAGCTTATGGTTAATTCAATTACGTCCTGGTCACTCAAAAATCCTAAGAATGTTATTTTGTGGGGATACCCTGTAGAGCGCGCTAGGTTCCAGAGATTATCTTTAACCCAGCCGTCTCCAACTATAACTATTCTAGCCTCTGGGTGCTGCCCAAATATTTTCGGCGCTGCCATAATTAGGTATTCTACACCCTTTTGTGGCACGAGCCTTCCAATGAAAAGGATTATTCTCTCGCTTGGATCTATTCCAAACCTTCTCTTAACGTTGTTCCGATCAACATTAATCTCATACCTTGATATATCGATGCCATTTGGTATAACATCTATCTTCTCGCTTGGTAAGCGGAAGTGTCCCTCAAGCTCGCTTTTCATCGCATAGCTTGTTACGATAACCCTCTTTGACTCATAAGTCAGCCACCACTCAAAACCATCAATTAGAAACGAATCTGGATTATATAGTCCCTGTGCCCTGCCCACCTCAGTGCTATGTATTGTTGAGACAAGTGGCACTCTCAAATAATGTTTTGAAGATATGCTTGCGGGGGCGACGAGCCAATCATGCGCATGAATTATATCAATCTTCTCATTCTTGCTGATATCAGCAATTTTCTTCTCCATAAAATGATTAAATAATAGTGTCCAGACGATGAAGTCTGGATGACCTAGCTCTATAGGAACTCTATGGATCTTAACGCCGTCAACTTCTTCATATGGGGATGCTCCGGGGAACTCTAGGGTAACTATGTGAACATTATGCCCACTCTTAGCAATTTCTCTTGCTAAACCTTCACAATGTCTCGATATCCCGCCAACTATTCTTGGCGGGTACTCCCATGTAAGCATGCAAATATTCATCTGGTTGACACGCTTACCTTATGAGAGATAAAGGTATGCCGTGATATTAAGTTTCCTTAAAGTCTATTAATTCTGCATCAACGCGTTAATTGAAACCCAAAAATTAAGCAGAATGCGGCTAAGTAATTTTATGGAATAACCTCTTTATACACTCTAATAGTATTTTCTGCAACCCTCCTCCACGTAAACATCTCTAGAACCCTCCTCCTAGCATTCTCGCCACATCTTTTCCTAAGACCCTCGTCTTCTAAGAGAATTATCACGAACTTCGCTATATCGCTTGGATCATATGGGTTTATATGAAAGCCTGTTTGATATGGTCCAGATGGAACCACTTGTTCTCTCATGCCGCTTACGCCGCGGGCGCCGACGACTACTGGTTTACCCATGCTCATCGCCTCTGTACAAACTATTCCGAACGGCTCATATTTTGATGGGAAGACGCAAACGTCTGCCGCTGCATAATATTTTATCCTTAGATCTTCCGGCAAAAACTCATATTTGAGTATAACTTTATCGTAGAGGTTTAGCCTAGCGACTTCCTCCTTAAGCATCTCCTCCTGCTCTCCAACACCAACTATAACCAACTTAGCCTTCGGAACGCGGCTCAAAATCTCCGGCATCGCTAATACGAGCGTGTCTGCACCCTTAACCCACGTTAACCTCCCTATAAATAGTATCATGTACTCGTCATCAGCTATCCCTAGGCTTCCTCTTACAGCCTTAACTTCCTCTGGGGGTACGCTTTCCGGCGAGTATTTTTCAGCGTCTATGCCGTTATATACGACGCGTATTTTCCTTTCATCATATCCTAGGCTTACGAGGTGGTCTCGCATAGCATAGCTTACAGTTATTATCCTCTCGGCGTAGCCTGCTGCAAGTCTCTCTAAACGCTTTATTGTATCTGAGCCATCGCCAGTTCTCCCCTGCTCAGTGCTGTGTACATGGAATATGAGGGGCTTATTTAAACCCCTGCTCGCCAATATCCCCCCTATTGAGCCAAGCCAGTCGTGTGCCGCAATTAAGTCTACCTTTCTCTTCTCCATTCTCACTAGATCGTTCACTAGCTTGCTTGCCGATAATATATTGTAGAGGAAGATATCTCCAAAAAACTTCTTTCCATGCTCGCTCCATCGCTGTATTTCCTCTGGTATAAACATTGGCAGTAGTAGGCTGATGTTCATGTTCTCAACTATCGGTCTATGGACCTCCACTCCCCCATATATGTCTCTTGTCGGGGCATCCTTCGTATGCATGGCGAAAACAGTCACATCATGCCCCATTTTAACAAATTCCCTAGTTATATATTCGGCGTATGTCCCGAGACCTCCGACAAGATATGGAGGATATTCATAAGTGAAAAACACTATTTCCATAGAGTTCTCCCAACTACAGAAAACAAGATCATTAAATAATTTTAAGGTTTTCTCCATCCTCTGAACACACTTTAGAAAAAGATTTAACATGAACCGCTAGTTATCTCATTAATGGGATAAGTATGCTGGCGTTTGTGTTTGTCCGCGTTAATGTTGATATGGTGTCTAAGGTTGCATCAAAGATAGTTGAGATTGAGGGCGTGAAAGAGGTATATGAGGTTACTGGAGACATTGATATAATAGCAAAGGTATCAGCACAAAATGTTGATGAGCTGAGCAAAATAGTATTTAAGGTTAGGGAGATTGAGGGGGTTCAGGGAACGGATACAAGGATAGTTCTGGTAAGCCATACTAGGTGAAGTTTTTGGAAAAGAAGCCGATCGCCGAACGCATAAGAAACATGCGATCAAGCGGCTTATCTAAGGAAGAGATTGTTAAGACCCTTTATCTTGAAAAGTATCCTATCTTTGAGATAACAGAAGCCCTAAATCTCTCTTCCCAAGAGCTTTTTGAGATTAATGAGCGCTTACGCCTATACCTTTTGAGGTGCCCGGTTGGCCACAAGTTCTTTGATGACCCAGCCCTCCACGCTCCTGATGCACACTATTGCGTTGAATGTAAAAGATGGTTCAATGAGTCAACGCTAAGGGATGAAATAAACCTTGAAATCAGAAGATTAAGGGAAAAGGAGTCTCTAAGATAAAAATTCTTTCCCCGAATTTAGCCTAGTTTGCTAAGTTTCTTTATCTCCTTCAATCTCTCTTCAAGTGTTGACAGTAAGTTTCTTCTAATGTTCTCCCCACTTCCCTTCACCTCTTTACGTAGGTCTGATATTTTGGCGGCTAGGTAATCATCGCCAATGATCTCAGAGATCCATTTCTCAAAATCTCCTCTGCTTAAATGGAATATTATTGATTCAACGTCTACTTTTCTCACAGCCTCATAAAATTCCTCCAGGCTTGTGGCCAATATATTCGTTGGAAGACCTACTTGGTGAAAGAACCTAAAGCCCTTGCACGGTGGAACGCGCCTAAGTAAGCGTCTATACCTCGACTCTGGCTTACCAGATTCTACTAGGCACCTAGCTCCAAGATATAATAGAATCTTTATATATGTTCTAAATGCATCCATCGGCCTCACATATGGATTAAATACGCTGTGAACTATTCCGGAACCGCCGCCCTTCATGCACATATAGTAAAAGTGGTCGCTTGTCTGTAAGTACCGCCAAACCCTAAGTAGATTGGGCTCATTCACCTCTTTGATGAGAAACCCAATCTCGTTTAGCAGATCGAATGATATTATTTGTTGCGGGTTGCCCAGCCACGCGCTTAGATCACGTTCGATATCAGCCCATGAGATGGTATTCTCTGGCGGGACATCTATCACATCGCATGGAGCATACTTCTGAACAACCTCTCTTGGGGTAGACCAGCATAGATTATCTCGTTTCTCAACCTCTATTGGGAGCCACCTAAGAAACTCAAATATTCCGCTCTCAGCCCAGAAATGTTCGCCAAATGTCTCATAATCAAGAAATATTATTATATTTTGGCCAGGAGTGTTAGCCAGCCAGGCAGCATACTTATCTGCTGTTAGGGGCCATTGATCCCACCATCTCGATGAGAAGCGAAAGCCTATGTCGTCCGAAAGCCTATAATTGCGTAGTAGAAGGTTGATCGAGGAGTCCTTAGCCCTATATACATAATTTGGCGACCTCCAGCCAAGTATCCTATCAACCCCCTCCGTGACTATAGTCTTGAATCCAAGAGATTCAACAGTTCTAGCAATATCATTATTATATATACACTCGGTATTCTCAAATGTCTCCGGGGAATAGCTAAACAAGTCTATTATAGCCTGCCTATGCATCTCAACCTGCTCAATAAACTCCATCTCATCCCGTTTATTCAGAGAGGCTAGCGAATGGTAATAGGTTTGGCTCAGCAGCTCAGTCTGTCCTGTCTCAACGACTTGCCTAAATAGATCTAGTAGGTCTGGATTCCACCTCTCGCATTGTTCTAAGAATGTTCCAGAAAAGCTAAATGATACCTTAAATGGTTTTTTCTCTCCCCGAAATCTTTCTATCTGCTCCAAAATAATTTCGGTTGCCGGGAAATAGCACCTTTGAGAGACGCGCATAAAGATCTCTTTGTTCAGTTTCTGGTTAAAACAGATGTTATAGAGATCTCTTATGCTGATGTTCGAGTTAAGTATAGTGCTAAGCTCAAAATCGTGCCTTAATCTAAAGGGCTGGTGAACCTCAAAGATCAGGCATATGTCAGTCAACTTGATCACGCAAAGATTTCTCAATAACCTTTTGATTACGCCTATTATGCATGCTTAATATTCAATTACTTCTAAATCTAACCTTTAAATGTTTTACTTTTGTGTGAGAAAATGTATGAAAGTTGGGATACAGATTTTATTGTCAAGATGAGCTTAGATCAAGTCAACCTATTAATCGAGGAAGCGCGGAGAAAGTTTCCGATAGAAATATGCGGAGGTCTCTTCGGCATAATTAATGGAAAAGAGGTGCTTGTTAAAAAGATAAGTTTTCTTAGAAATGTGCTTGCCTCAAGAGAATTGTTTGAGGTGGATCCAGAGGAATTTTTAGCAGAGTTTATTAAGTCTGAGAGGGAGGGGTTACAACATATAGGCTTCTTTCACTCTCATCCAGGCACCACAGAGCCATCTAAAATAGACTTGAAATTCATGGAATTGTGGCCTGGAACAATATGGCTAATAATATCATCGCTTAACCGTAATATAGCAGCCTACAGAATAGTTAACGGCAAATTACGCCTAGTCTATATCAGAATATTACATGTATGATCAATAGATTTAAAAAAGAATAAAAGGGCGATTTTTAATAGGAGTTTTCGTGGTAGGCTTTGAGTAAAACGGGAAACTTAGTTGTCGTCAAAGTTGGGACAAGCAGCATAACCAAGGACGATGGCAGCCTTGATCTAGATGCAATGCGTGAGCTTTCGGACCAGATTGCGGAAGCCATTAAGATGGGCTACAGGATAATCCTCGTGACATCAGGTGCGATTGCATCCGGGCTGGCCGAGCTTACGGTTAAACCAAAGCCAAACGATATAGTTTTTAAGCAGGCTTGTGCGGCAGTCGGTCAGGCAATTCTCATGGAACATTATCGTCAGCTCTTTAAACGCCACAATTTAAAGGTTGCCCAGATCCTACTAACACATGATGATCTAGCGAATAGAGTCTCATATGTGCATGTGTGCAATGTTCTTGATAGACTGCTGAGTCTAGGCGTTATACCAATAATAAATGAGAATGATGTTACGTCCGTTGAAGAGATAATGCCAGTCATGAAAGGCTATAAAATCAATTTCAGCGATAATGATATTCTCTCTGTCTTAATAGCGAATGCCGCTCAAGCCGATCTAGTCATAATATTATCTGATGTTGATGGACTCTACGACGCTAATCCATTGAAGAATAAGGATGCTAGGATAATTCCCGTTGTTGAGAAGATAACTCCTGAGATTAAGGCGGCTGCTGATGGTAAAAGTGCGTTTGGTAGGGGTGGTATGAAGACTAAGCTGGAGGCGGCCGAAATAGCAATGCAGAGTGGGATTCCACTAGTAATCGCAAATAGTAGGAGGAGAAACGTAATAGTGGATATTCTGAGAGGGGAGAGAGTGGGAACATACTTTAAGCCATCTGGAAGGATGCCGAGCATAAAGAGGTGGATAGCTTACGGAGCTGGAGCAAAGGGGGCAATCAGAGTTAATAAGGGAGCCAAGCAAGCAATCCTTAAGGGCGCAAGTCTGCTGGCAGTTGGCATAGAATCTGTTGAAGGACAATTTAAGATAGGTGATGTTGTAAGTGTTCTCGGCCCAGATGGAGAAGAATTTGCACGTGGAATAGTCAATTATTCAAGCGAAGAATTAAACCTCATTAAGGGTCTAAGAACCCCGCAAATAAAAAAGGTTTTAGGCTACATTAGAAGAAAAGAAGTAATTGTCAGAAAACTTATGTATGTATTTAGTGAGGTTGAGAAAAATGAGTGAAGATATAAGTAGTCTTGTTTTGGGTATATGCAGGAAGGCTAAAGAGGCTTCATATATTCTGGCGAGACTGCCTACTGAGACTAAAAATAGGGCGTTATATAACATGGCTGATGCCTTAGAGGCTCATTCTGATGAGATTCTAGAAGCTAATAGAAAGGATGTTGAGGCCTCTAGGGCTAGTGGCGTTAAAGAAACCCTTCTCGATAGGCTGATCCTAACTAAGTCAAGGATATCAAAGATGGCTCAATGTTTGAGGGAGGTTGCCGCCCTACCTGACCCAGTCGGACAGATAGTTAAGACTTGGATCAGACCCAACGGCCTTATAATTGGGCAGATAAGGGTGCCGCTTGGCGTGGTCGCAGTAATATACGAGTCCCGCCCAGACGTCACCTCAGATGCGGCTGGAATATGCTTAAAGTCCGGTAACGCTGTTATATTGAGGGGTGGATCAGAGGCAATAAACTCCAACATTACGATAGGAAGAATTTTGAATGAGGCTGCTGTGAAGTCCGGGATACCTGAGGGTGCAATACAAGTCGTTCCCACAACAGATAGGAGGGCAGCCATCGAGCTCATGAAGATGAGGGATTATATTGACTGCCTTATACCAAGAGGTGGAGCAGACCTCATTAGGGCGGTAGTGGAGAATGCGAAGGTTCCGGTCATCGAGACTGGAATTGGCAATTGCCACATCTATGTTGAGTCTGATGCCGACCTAGATATGGCGATAAAAATAATAATTAATGCTAAATGCCAGAGACCTGGAACGTGTAACGCCGCTGAGAAGCTCCTTGTCCACAAGGATATAGCCCCAACTTTTCTACCTAAGGTAATTAGTGCTCTACGCGCCCATGGCGTTGAGGTTAGGGGCTGCGAGGAGACTAGGAAGATTGTGCCAGACGTTAAGCCAGTGACAGAGGATGACTGGTATACTGAATATTTAGACTTGATTATCGGAGTTAAGGTTGTAGGCGGTTTAGATGAGGCGATAGCACACATAAACAAGTATGGGACAAAGCATTCGGACGCCATAATCACATCGGATTTCAATAAGGCTCTTCGCTTCATCCGGGACGTTGACTCCGCAGCTGTATACTGGAATGCCTCAACGCGCTTCACGGATGGAAACCAGTATGGGCTTGGCGCAGAGATAGGTATAAGCACGCAGAAGCTGCATGCCCGCGGGCCGATGAGCGTGGAACACCTCACTAGTATTAAATACTTCGTCCTCGGTAGGGGGCACATAAGGGAATCATAGAATTTGTTGATGCTTTTGTATCCACAACTTAAGCTAAACTTTTAGCAAGTGATAATATTTTATGCTTGCCGAAAGGGAGATTTTAATTGCAATCTTAAAAAATACGGCGGACGAATCTAACACTAGCATCGAAGAGATCTCCAGGGAGGCCAAGATACCGCGGGCAACCGCTTTAGAGACGCTGAATAGGCTTTGTAAATCTGGTTTCTTAACGATAAATGGTGATAAGGTGTTTGTTAATAGAGAGCAGCGCTTAAAGATTGCTGTAAAATCTATAGGATTGGGGGCTGATGTTGAGAGAGTTGCAGGGCTTTTAACGTGGTCCGAGTTTGAGCATTTCTCAAAGGAATCTTTCGGATTGAACGGCTTTAGAGTCCTCACAAACTTTCATTTTAAGTGGTTTGGGAGAAGATGGGAAATAGATTTAATTGGTCTCAGGAAACCTCTAGTTATCTCGACAGATTGTAAGCACTGGCACAGCAGGTGGAGTGGATCAGCCAGCATCGAGGCCGCCAGAAATCAAGCTGAGAGGACTAGAGCTCTAGCCGAAGCCTCAAGGCGTATCAAAAGTAAGATTGGCATAGACGAATGGAAATATGCCTACTTCATTCCATTAGTTCTCTCGCTTCATCCCTCGCAACATAAGTTTTATGAAAGGATACCAATAGTGCCAATATTACAGATCGGCGATTTTCTCCAAAATGTTATAGTTCATCTGGATGAAGTGAATCACTTCTATATACAATATGTTTAATAAATTTTAGCGGGTAATGGTGTTGTAAATTGTCTCTAGGGGGTATCTATGGAAGGTGGTAATGGTAAATATGGTAGAATATTAACGTTAAAAGAAGTTAGACGGATGAAGAAGCGGGGTTATCAGGCCGAAAGAGATCTGGTTAAGAAGCTCCGTGATCTAGGATTTAAATCTGTTAGGATCCCAGTATCCGCTTCTAGCGGCGAGCCCCTGCCAGATGTATTTGCGGTGAAGAGTGACTGTATAATGGCGTTTGAGGTTAAAGCCCCAAGAGATAGGAGAGCATATTTTCCAAGGGATCAAGTAAAAAAGCTATTTGATTTTTTAAGCATGTTTGACTCATATCCTAATAGAATAGCTGTTCTAGTCGCAAAGTTCCCCCGTAAATGGATTTTCAGGCGGATAGATGTTATTGATGACTATTTCATTAGCGCGGATGAGGTGAGTAATCTGAGGCTTGAAGCGATTTAAAGTTGAAGAATAAAGTTTATACTCTTCCGCCCTTCTTCTCGTTAAAAGGTGAGCAGCATAGGTTGTCCTTTGAGATACAAGATCTAGACGATCTCCTGAGAACATTAATCCTTATAGAACTAGGCAAAAGGGCAGTTTCAAAAAATAGATTAAGGCATAGAATAGAGAGCATTTGTGGCGGAAATTTCTGCGTAGATGAGAGGACCTTCACCGAGAACCTTAAGAGAATGGTTGAGGAAGGCTTAATAATTGATTATGGTGGCTCTATCGGATTGACGAGTAAAGGTGCTAAAATAAGTTCTGAGTGGAAGAGACTTCTCTATAAGGATGAGCCAATACTAGAGGTGGTTGTCGGCATAGCCGATGGGTCTATCACAAGCCTCCTTGTAATAATCTCATCGCTTGTAGCTGGCTTAACTTCTAAAATAACATTTATCGCCTCTCTATTGAGTCTAGCTGTTGTCTCATTAACAAACTTTTCAAGTTTCCTTCTGGGTGGAGTAACGGAGGATCTAGCCGACTTGGCAACGCTGCAGAACATAGTAACCTATAGTCTAAGTAATATAACTGATGTTAATGAGAGGGAGAGAGCTCTACTGCTAACTAAGGGGATCTTCAATCTACTGCGTGCTAAGAGAAGTAGATTTAGTATTGTGGCATCGTTAATTTGTGGAGTAACAACATTTATGTCTGGCACAATACCATTAATAATATTCTTATCCCTACCATTCCCAATAGACTTAGCTATTTCTCTACTTGTAATAGGACTGATGATCGGCGTTTTTCTAGTATATTACCGCTCCCGCAAGACAAGATTACCTTGGAAGATAATTCTCTTCCAAACAGTTATAGTTATAGCTGTTACCGTATCTATTTCCCTATTATTAGGCTACTATCTCTGAAGAGCGTTAAATGATAACAAACAGAAGATGGAGTATGGGATGAGGCATGAAAAACGGATTTTAAGATGAAACTTAATAAAGTGTTTTCTTTATAATCCTACAGACCCTAATAACATCTTTATACCATCTTCCCTCTAAATGGGACCATTAAAATTAAGATACCGCTAGGACTGTTGCGCTATTAAATTCTTCATATTTTGCAAGAAAACAATTTTACTCCTAGAATACACACTTAAATCATTCGGGTGGGTCTTAGCTTGAGCATGAGAGGTAAAAGTATTGGACTGATTGTTAATCCAATAGCTGGGATGGGTGGGTCGGTTAGCCTTAAGGGAACTGATGGAGAAGAGATACTGGAGAAAGCATTAAGTCTGGGGGCAAAACCAGTTGCGCCCCGGAGGGCAGAGATATTCCTCTTACACCTAAAGAACCTTATTAATGAAGAGATCAATTTGCTAGTTGGCGCCGGGTGGATGGGTGAATTTGAAGCTATGAGGGTTGGTTTCGAGCATACCGTGATAGGTCAGAGAAAAGAGAGAACCACAGCCGATGACACAAAAGAAATAGCGGTAAAGATGCTTGAAAGCAACGTCAGTTTACTTGTCTTCTGTGGAGGTGACGGAACTGCAAAGGATATATTTGATGTCATAGGACTACGCTTACCAGTTCTTGGGGTTCCAAGCGGCGTTAAAATGTACAGTGCCGTCTTTGCCACAACCCCAGAGAGCGCGGCTAGGGTTATCTCCCGCTTCCTATTTGAGGGGCTACCGCTTAGAGAGGCTGAGGTGATGGATGTTGATGAAGAAGCCTTTAGGGAGAACAGCCTCTCAGCGAAACTTTATGGTTATATGCTCATCCCCTACGAGCCAGATTTAATCCAAGGCGCTAAGGAGGCCAGCTTATTCACGGAGGATGAGCTGCACAATCAGGCAGCGGTTGCTCTCTACTTTATTGAGAAGGTTATGGAGCCAGATACCATATACATCCTCGGCCCAGGAACCACTACGAGGGCTATAGCAGCTCTTCTGGATGAGGAGAAGACTCTTTTAGGCGTTGATCTACTTCTTAATGGAAAGATAATTAAATATGATGTTAATGAAGCTGAGATACTTGAGGCGATTCGCTCTAAAAAGGCTAAGATAGTTGTCACGCCAATAGGTGGACAAGGTTTCATATTCGGCAGGGGTAATCAGCAGATAAGCCCAGAAGTTATTAGAAAAGTTGGCCTAGAAAATATTATTGTTATTGCAACCAAGCATAAGGTTAGCGGCTTAAGTTGCCTAAGGGTTGATACTGGTGACCAAGAGATCGATAGGATGTTGAGGGGCTTCATGAGGGTGATTATAGATTATGACGAGGAATGTTTAATGCCAGTTAAATAATTAGGCTCCTCTTCTTTATATAGTGGCCGCGTATATTTATACTGAATCCACATTTTGGGCACCTTTTGTCCTCGGTAATATTATAGCGTGTGATGCTGAACCCATACCTCTTTATTAAAACCTCATTACAGTTCGGGCAATATGTATGCTCATATCTATGCCCTGGAACATTGCCCATATAGACATAAAGCATACCTATACTCCTAGCCATTTTACAGGCTTCCTCGAGCGTCCTTATACTGGTTGCAGGCTTATCAAATTTGTAGGCTGGATAGTATCTAGTGAAGTGGATCGGCGTCTCAGGACCGACCTCCTTGAGAGCCCTCTCAATTATGCTTCTTAGACACTCTTCATCGTCATTCACATCTGTTATCACCAGGTTTACTAGCTCTACGTGAAAGCCCATCCTTTTAGCCTCTCTAGCGTTTCTCCAAACTTTTTCGACGTCTATTCCACCACAGAATTTCTCATAGACTTCATTGTCTCCCTTAATATCAATTTTTAATCCATCCATGCCAGACTCCCATAAGGCTTTCAGGGCTTCAAGGGTCATGTAACCGTTTGAGACGTAACATGAGTATAGGCCCCTCTCACGCCCGATCCTGAAGACATCGATATTCCAGTCCGTTAATAGAGTTGGCTCCTGAAAACTTGAGCAAAGACCCTCATCCCCACTCTCTAACGCCAATTTAACGATTTTCTCCGGAGAATAATATTCTGCTTTCTTTGGGTTTGGCTGTGACCTTGAAAGCGCCCAATTCTGGCACCATGGGCAGAGGAAATTGCATGACCATGTCGAGTATGTGAGGGCTGTCGAACCAGGCCAGTAATGGAAGAACGGCTTTATCTCTATTGGCCTGCTCTCTACGGCGCTTAGGTTGCCATAAGCGAGGGTATAAAGCTTGCCATCAATATTTACTCGTGTTTTACAGAAGCCGCTTTCTCCAGGAGCGATTATACATCTACGCTCACATAATGTGCATTCGACTTTATCATTAGAAACCCTTCTATAAAAGATGGATTCACGAACACTAGGCAATCTAAGAATCTCTTCCAATTCCCCTAAATAAAAGATGGAAACTCCACCTAATTAATCTTTATATTTTCCTTAAATCCTTATTTTGGAATAATTTTCCGTGCGGTGGGACTTTAATGGCCGCTGTTAGGATCAGAAACAGAGAAGAGATTCTGAGCAATGCTGGATCTGAGGTTGACCGGAGGGCTAGAGAAATAATCCTGAATTCTATCGAGAAGGGTATTGAGGCGGCTAACCCGAAGAACATCGTCCGTTCAAAGGTCAAGATAATTAACGGGAAGCTTATAGTCAATGGGGAGGCCTTTGACCTTAAATCTTTTAAGAGAATCTTTGTCGTCGGTGGGGGGAAGGCCAGTGGATATATGGCTGAAACCATAGAGGAGATTCTTGGCGACAGGATAAGCGACGGAATAATAGTTGTTCCACGCGGGACCTCCGGAAAATTAAACCTGAATATAATTAAGGTTCACGAGGCTAGCCACCCAATTCCGGATGAGAGCAGTGTTGAGGGCGCGCGAAAAATCCTTGAGTTAGTGAGGGGATCTTGTGAGTCAGATTTAATCTTATGTCTGATCTCGGGCGGCGGCTCAAGTCTAATGGCTTGCCCACATGAGGGAATAACTCTTGAGGACAAGAGGATGGTTACAGAGATTCTTCTTAGGTGCGGCGCTAAGATAAACGAGATAAATGCTGTTAGAAAGCATCTATCGAGATTTAAGGGCGGTCACCTGGCTAGGGCAGCATATCCAGCAACAGTGATAAGCCTACTGTTATCAGATGTAATAGGTGATCCGATAGATGTTATAGCCTCTGGGCCAACTGTTCCAGATCCAACGACATTTAGGGATGCAATAAATGTCCTAAAAAAATATAATGTATGGGATGCTATTCCCGAGGCTGTCAGAAATCTCCTCACTAATGGGGACAAGGGATCGGTCGAGGAGACCCCGAAGGCTGGGGATCCATGCTTTAAGAAAGTGCATAATTTTGTGATTGGGAATAATAGGTCTGCCTGCATGGCTGTCGTAGATGAGCTTAGAAGGGAGGGGTTAAACACCCTCCTACTGACGACTTTCATGGAGGGCGAGGCGCGGGTTATAGGATCCTTCCTTGGCACGATAGCTAAAGAAATTATAGTCTCGGGGAACCCTGCTAGACGCCCAGCTGGAATAGTTGTTGGCGGAGAGACAACAGTTACGGTGACGGGTAAAGGGAAGGGCGGGAGGAACCAGGAGATAGCGTTAGCATCAGCGCTATATATATCTGGCATGAGGGGCGTGGCAATAGCATCTTTTAGCACCGATGGAGTCGACGGGCCAACTGATGCGGCAGGTGCAATTGTGGATGGAGCGACAGTCCAGCGCTCCAGAAACATAGGGCTCAACCCAGAGGAATATCTCCTCAATAACGACTCCTACAACTTCTTCAAGCAGCTGGGAGACCTCATCTTCACTGGCCCAACTGGCACAAACGTCAATGATGTAGCAATATTAATTGTGCTTTAGCATCGAGTTGCTTTTGAAGCCACTAATATCCTAATTGAATTTTGATAGAATTACATGCAGCTCCATAAATCTTTGGTATCTTGAGCGATAAATAAACTCCACTCGGTAAGGGCTCCAAAGATGTTTAAGATGCTAGTAATAATGATTCGGTTATAGCGGGGATTATCTTTTTCTGCCATATGATGGATGAGCTCATTAGCCGATTTTATTGGCTATCGTGGCGGCGAGCTTGGCGAGTGAAATCGCGTCTTCGCCGAATACGACTATCATTGGCTCCTTGCCAACGTCGCCCATATGGTAGATTACGTCTGGTGCCCCCCCAACCCTGCCTATCGCCTGCCTAACACCCCACGGAATCGTCATGCCTTCGATACGCTTTATCTCCTCCGGCTCCTCAGCCCTATTATAAAACGATATCCTTAATCCCTTTTCCCTAAGGACTCTGAGAACATCCTCCGAGTACCTTAAGTTTATTGCTGCCCTCTTTCTGACATCGTATTTCATGATCTCAATTAGGTATCTAGCCAAATGGCTTGATGCGCCGAACTCTGGCTCTGAAACAGCCTTAACTCCGTCAAAGACTCTTACTAGCCTTCCGGGTATAGCGGCTATATCGTCAGCGCTATCAGCATATGGGAGGGCCATAGCAATGTTCATGCCAACCTCTGGCACGAGCCTAGCAATATTGGGCGCGGACTCAAGTATCTTCTTTGCCTTCATAACATTTCTTAGAACACGGTATCTTTCAGCCTCTCTATAGAGGTGAGCCATCGGGTTGACTGGGCCAGCCCCCCTACCAATATTTAAGCCAAACTTTATTGCCTCTGTAATAAACTCCTTTGCAAGCTTAACCGCGGATACTATATCTTCACCCTTAGCAAGGTGGGCTGCTATTGCTGCTGAGAAGCTGCAGCCAGTGCCATGAGTGTTTTTTGTATATATTCTCGGAGCACTGAAGATCTTGTATTCGTCCCTATAATATAGTATGTCAACGGACTCTTCAGCAGACTCAAGGTGCCCGCCCTTAACAACGACAGCCTCCGGGCCGAGGGCATGTATTCTCTCGGCCGCCCTCTTAGCATCCTCAATATCTCTTATCTCCATCTTGGCAAGTCTCTCAGCCTCAAATTTGTTTGGTGTAACCACTTTGGCCACTGGAAGAAGATTCTTCTCTAGTGCCTCCTCAGCCTCAGGTTTCAGAAGCGGCGCACCCGACTTGGCGACCATGACTGGGTCGACAACTAGTGGGAAACTATATTTTGAGGTCTCTTCAGCAACAGCTCTGATTATCTCCGCCGTATAAAGCATCCCAGTTTTCCCCGCATCTATCCCCATATCCTCAGCTACCTGTCTAATCTGTTCTCTAACAATCTCGGGCTTAAGGCACTCTATAGCTGTCACTGAATAAGTGTTCTGGGCTGTAACGCATGTTATCGCGGTTGCGCCGTGAACTCCGAGGGCTGCAAAAGTCTTTAAGTCAGCCTGTATCCCCGCCCCGCCGCCAGAGTCGCTTCCAGCAATCGTGATAGCGACTGGAGCTCTATCACCGCGAGTTTTAAGCATAGATCTCTCTCCAGGAGCCAGATTAAAAGCATGAAGTCCTCAGAGCATCCTTCAACAACTTTATTGCGCAGTATTCTGAGCACATTGAGCACGTCTCCGGACTTGTTAGCTTCACTCTCCCACGTATCTCCATCGCCCTCTTAGGATCTATAGCGTTCTCTATCTGCTTCTTCCAATTGAGACTAGCTCTAGCTTTAGCCATTTCAAGATCCTTTGCCGCTGCCTTAGGGCCAAGCCTAACTATGTCGGCTGCATGGGCAGCTATTCTGGCTGCTATAACGCCATCCCTAACATCCTCCACTGTGGGAAGACCAAGGTGCTCAGATGGTGTGACATAGCATAGAAAGTCTGCGCCAGCTAAGCCGGCTAGGGCTCCCCCAATAGCCGCTACAATATGATCGTATCCTGGGGCTATCTCAGTTACAACTGGGCCGAGCACATAGAACGGTGCTTCCTTGCAGATAGCCTTGGCTAACTTAACGTTCGCCTCAACATGATTTAATGGTAGGTGCCCCGGCCCCTCAACCATCGCCTGCACACCAGCTTGTCTCGCTCTCTCAACGAGCCTTCCAATAGTTAATAGCTCTTGAATCTGGAAGTAATCTGTTGAGTCAAATATACATCCTGGTCTCAGCCCATCGCCAAGGCTTAGGGCGAAATCATATTTTGCGGCTATCTCCAAAAGGTAATCATAGTTCTTGTATAGCGGGTTTTCCTCGCTATTATGGAGCATCCAAGCCGCTAAGAATACTCCACCCCTACTGACTATTCCCATTAAGCGGGGCTGTTTAGCCAGTTTCTCAACTATATCTTTTGTGACCCCGCAGTGGACTGTCATGAAGTCTACTCCGTCTTTAGCATGTCTCTCTATAACGTTAAAGATATCGTCCTCACTCATGTAAACGATTGACCCCTTATTTCTAGCAGCCTCTATCGCGGCCTGATAGATCGGAACAGTTCCGACAGGAACTTTGACGGTTTTTAAAATTGCCCTTCGAATCTCGTCTAAGTTTCCCCCAGTGCTTAGATCCATTATTGTATCGGCACCATATTTAACCGCTACAGAAGCCTTCTCCATCTCGAGGTTTATGTCACACAGGTCTGGGCTCGTGCCAATGTTTGCATTAACCTTTATCCTCAACCCTTTACCAATACCGATGGGGTGAACATTCTCCCTCACAATATTCCGAGTTATTATAACCGAGCCCTCAGCAACACGCATACGTATACTCTGCGGCGACTCTCCCTCCTCCTCAGCGACTAAGCGCATCTCCTCAGTCTCGTATCCCTCTAATGCAGCCTTCATTTGTGTCGGCACACCTTTTCCCCCATTAAAATACAACTCTAGGCTAAAATGTTCAGTCCCAATGATATTTACTTTTCTATACCTGAATAAAAAATATTTTTAAATGGCAGAAGTTGCCTATAGATGATTATATTTAGGGTTAAGTTACTGTAAGATCCGCATCCTCATTGCAGTTATTACATCACTATTCAGTATGTTCTTCAAATATAGATAGGTCTAAAAGCCCATGCCCGCTGAAGCAGAAGACTATAGTCTTCTGAAGATTTCTTCTCCTACATTGTTGTGCTTCGATTATGACCTGTTTGATTGCGTGGGATGTTTCGGGGGCGGGGATTATCCCCTCAACCCTCGCAAAAGTTCTCGCTGCATCTAAGACTTCCTCCTGCGTGTAGGCTGCCGTCTCAATCAAACCCTCCCTAATCAATAACGATAAGGTTGGAGCCACAGCATGATATCTCAATCCAGCGGCATGTATCGGCGGGGGCACATAATTCCTCCCAACAGTATACATTTTTAACATTGGAAGATACCCGGCTGTATCTCCATGCTCATAGACATATTTTCCTTCAGTCATCTTTGGGGAGGCTTTCGATTCAACACCAATAAACCTCGTATCCTTAAACTCTCCATCCCTAAGCCTTTTCCCAACAAATGGGAAGATGAAGCCTGCAAAGTTGCTTCCGCCGCCAACGCAGCCAACCATTATATCCGGCTTTTCTCCTATTTCCTCAAGCTGTTTCATCGTCTCTAAACCTATAACCGTCTGGTGTAGTAAAACAAAATTCATTACGCTTCCAATAGCATATTTCACACCCTCATTCTTCATACATGTTTCAACAGCTTCGGAGATGGCTATTCCAAGGGAGCCTGGGTGTTCAGGCCTCTCCTTCAGGAGATTTCTGCCGACATCGGTGCAATCACTTGGGCTTGGAAGGACTTCGGCGCCATAAAGTTTCATTAGAGTCTTCCTATAAGGCTTCTGTAGATAGCTGCTCCTCGTCATAAAAACTAGGCATTTTATATTAAACATGGCACACGCGTAAGCTAGGGCTGAACCCCATTGCCCGGCACTGGTCTCCGTTGTAAGCATTTGAATATTCTCCTTTTTTGCGTAATATGCTTGGGCTAGTGCAGTGTTAACTTTATGGCTCCCAGCCGGGCTCAAATCCTCACGCTTAAAGTAAATTTTCGCTGGCGTATCAAGGAACCTTTCAAGTCTCACAGCCCTCGCCAAGGGTGTTGGCCGCCCTATCCTCCTATAAGAATCTAAGACCTCGGCGGGTATCTGGACGTATCTTTCCGCGGTAAATTCTTGGTCTAGCAATTCTGAGGGAAAAAGCTTTGGCAGGATCTCGATTCTGGAGAAGATATAATCGTCTTCCGGATCCCTCGGAGGGGGTAGTGGTCTCGGTAAATCTGGGACAATATTATACCAGTAGTTCGGTGGATCGTGCATAACTATGCCTCCAACGCTCTTTTTAGGCTAATGATGTAATTCCTCAAATTTTCTCGGAAGGCTGACCCTCTTTCTTCTTGGCTTATTAATCTGATTATAGCGCTCCCAATAATAACTCCATCTGCACCAGCCCTTACACAATCCATTATCTGCGACGGCTTACTTATTGCGAAGCCCACAAGTAGGGGGGTATCACCTATGAGACCCCTTATAATCCTAATATTCCTACTAATAGTTATGGGTAGAAGTGTTCCTGTAGAGGCCATCAGCCCAAGATAAATGAACGCTGGTTTCAGCCGGGCAAGCTTAATGATTAAATTGTGCGGGAAGGAGCTTGTAATAAAAAATATTGGCTCAAGAGAGCATTGCTTACAGATCTCAATATATTTGTCTAGTTCATCTAAATAGTCTATTAGAAGATCTGGGAAAAGAACGCCCTCGGCACCAGCATTCTGAACATAACTCATAAATTTTTCTATGCCAATATTCTTGGCATAGTCAAAATATGTGAAGATTATCTTGTGGTCTAAATTAAGATCCCTCATAAACTGGAAGATTTTCTCGAGGGTTGCTCCATTCTCTAAAGCCCTCCTATAGCTCGCCTTGATAACTAGACCATCATATTTCGGTTTAGCCATCGGGATTCCAAACTCAAAGGCATCAACCCCACTCTCAGATAAAATATTTATAATGTTCCCGTTCACGCATGGATCCCCAGCTGTTAAATAAACCATCAGGACTCTCTCCTTCGAAGTTCCAGGGAGGAAATCATGCATAGCGCATCAACCTCAGCCATAGCTATCCCTAATCTTATCTGCACCGAACTAACCTAGCACTTATGCGAATTAACAACAATTAACGTATAAGGACATATTTAATCCTTTCCGAACAAAAATGTTCATGAACGATATACACAACATGTTAGCGAAAGTAATACACAAATTACGCCCAAATGCTAATATCTTAAGTCAGTAAGCCAAATTTTCCAAAGAACTACTAAAATCTTTTATCCATGAAGATCCTAACCCTTTATGGATCTAGATATGAGCGTGAAGTTTTTATGCCCATACTGCGATCAGGAATTCGTAACCAAAATGGTTCTAGGAGATCATATTAAATCTGCCCACTCAGATATAATAGAAAGTGCTAAAGAGTCTATTGGCTATACTTTTTGTGATGCTTGTAACCAGGTTCCATACTGCGGAATAAAGGTCTATGTAAAGGATGGCCGAATAATTAGGTTAGATAGCTGGGAAAATTATCCAAATTCGCCCCTATGCTCTAAGGGCTTCGCAACTCTACAAAGGCAGTATCATCCACAAAGGCTTGGCTACCCATTAAAAAGAACTACCCCAAAAAGTTTGCCTGACCCCCGTTTCGTCAGGATAAGCTGGGAAGAAGCTTATAATACAATAGTTTCAAAGATGAAAGAAATTAGAGAAAAGTATGGACCGGAAGCTGTTCTATTTTATTGTGGAGACCCAAAGGAGATGAGACCAGCAGTTTCACGTCTGGCGACCGTTTTTGGCTCCCCCAACTTTGGGACAGAGAGCTCAACATGCTTCAGGGCTGCAGCCCTTGCATCGCAATTGATGTTTGGTCTAATTGTGCTTGGCAATCCGCCAACTAGAGATACGAAGACCGTTCTGATATGGGGGACAAATCCAGCTTGGTCAAGACCCTTCGATATGCCGAAACTTTTTGACGCTAAGGAGAAAGGAGCAATGTTTATAGTTATAGATACTCGTAGGACTCCAGTAGCTGATAAGCTAGCGGACCTTCATCTTCAACCCCGTCCAGGAACCGATGACGCTCTGGCTTTAGGAATGATGAATGTGATAATCGAAAGAAAACTTTATGATAAAGAATTTGTGGAGAACTGGACCTACGGTTTTGAAGCTCTAGAAGAGTATGTGAAGGGATTTACACCGGAAAAAGTAGAAGAAATAACATGGGTTCCATCTGATAAAATAGTTGCTGCTGCCGAACTCTTTGCCACTAATAAGCCGGGCACTTTGATGGCCGGAGTTTCAACGCTAACGCATACAACTAATGCGGTGCAAACTGTCCGAGCAATATTAACATTGGTAGCATTAACTGGAAACTTTGATATCCCAGGCGGCGTTACTGTACCCACGTATCCTCTACCCTTCAGATCACACGATATGGGTGACCCAGATTTTATCATGGAAAAGAAGAAGATTGAAATGAAAAATAAGAGGGTTGATAAAGACTACTTTCCAGTTTGGGCAGAGATTGTGCATGAACAGATACAAGTGAATCTTCTCCCAGAGTATGTGAGAGAAGGAAAGATTAAAATGGCTATCTTGTTCGGCGCAAACGTAACGATATGGCCTCAGTTCCAAGAATATCAAGAGGCCTTAAAAAACATGGAGTTTGTGGTGGCAGTTGATTATTTCTACAGGCCTTGGACACATAATTATGTTGATATAGTATTGCCTGCTGCAACCAACTATGAAAGATTTGAACCATTTATCTGGTTTGGAAGGAAAATTTATGTAAGAAAACCCGTTGTAAAGCCCTACCTAGAAGCGAAAACTGATTGGCAAATAGTATTTGACTTAGCTGTTCGATTAGGTTATGTGGAGGAGTTTTGGGGAGGAGATACTAAAAAAGGACTTGACTTTATTCTACAAAAGGCAGGCGTAACAATAGATGAAATCCCAATACCAGATGGCAAAGTTATACCGCCGCCGGGCCCTGAAGAATACAAAAAGTATGAGAAAGGGTTATTGCGAAAGGATGGAAAACCAGGATTCCCAACACCAACTGGCAAAGTTGAAATTTGGTCGACAATCTTAGAAAAATATGGTTATGATCCACTCCCCGTCTATAAAGAGCCAGAGGAGTCGCCGAGAAGTAAGCCCGATTTAGCTCAGAGATATCCTCTTATATTGATCACCGGATCTAGGGTGCCTATGTACACGCATAGTAAGTGGAGGGAGCTCTCGTGGCTTAGGGATCTCATGCCTTACCCAGTAGTTAACATAAACCCAGAGGATGCTGAAAAGAGGGGCATTAGGGAGGGGGATCTCGTTATGGTTGAGAATGCTCATGGTAAAATAAGGGTGCATGCGCACATCACATACCTTGTACCCCCAGGGGTTGTTGATGTCTCACACGGCTGGGCTATGATCCCAGAGGCTCACGTCAATCTGCTTATTCCTAGAGTCTTCGACCCAATCTCAGGCTTCCCCACATATAAAGCGGTACTATGCGAGGTATACAAGGCGTGAGGTGAGCCATGTGGCTAGATATGGCTTCATTATAAACCTAGACAGATGCGTGGGTTGTCACACATGCACATTGGCATGTAGGGTATGGACATATGAGAAAAATGAGGATTGCTGGAACACAGTTTTAGAATTTAATTCACATGTGGAGAAAAGGGTGATATGGATTCCCTATGTCTGCGTGCAGGTAAGGGATCCGGTATGCATTTTGGGCCAGCAACCACCGCCATGCGTTAGGAATTGCCCATCCATGGCTAGAGTTTACGGTGACTTAGACGACCCAGCAGACCCAGCTGGGAAGATTATGGCAAGGGGAGAGGCTAGGCCCCTTCCCTCTGAAACAGATAAACCAAGAGCATACTACATCGGAAGGTTACCCAAGGATATAGAAGCCCAGTTACCTGAGCCCTCAAAGGTGTTACCTAGAAAATACATACCATTACTGCATATCCCACCTTAATGGTCTTCATGAGGTATCTCCAACAACAATTTCAGGTTTTATGGGTGGGAGAATCTATTTCACGTTGTGGCAATATATTTTTTATCAAAGACTCAATTAAATTTTAAGGGAGAAGCAATTATTTGTCTCGTCTTACCCATCTTTTTGAGTTTAAGAAGAAAGTTTCAGACGAGTTTAGAAATATGCTTAGCCCTGAATCCAAGGCTAAAGCAGAGGGAGATCATCATTCTAGGAGGAAGCCTAGGCCATGCGGCATGACTATACATACTGGAGTCGGCTGCAGCTACATCTGCACATACTGCTACATTTACGACATGGGCTTCGCGGCGAGACCCAAGCCATACCCACTTAAGCCAGAGGAGATCGTCTACGCGCTTACACTAAACCCATATATTATCCCGGAGAGGACGCTGGCGGCGTATGGTTCGGTGACGGAGCCCTTTCTGCCGGAAACGACTGGGCGTGCGCTCGTCTACATGAGGGATATATATAGATGGCTTGGGCTCCCAGCGCAGGTCTCAACAAAAGCCATTCTGGAAGAGGAGATTTTAAGGGGGATCGCAGCTGGAGATCCGAAGACGAGCATATTAGTAACGGCTGTGACCCTATCGGATAGAAGAATTGAGCCGAGGGCTCCAGATCCAGCCGAGAGGATAAGGTCTGCTGGAGAAGCGTCGAGAAGGGGTTTTAAAGTTTCGCTCTTCATGAGACCGATAATTCATGGAATAACGGATGTGGAGGCGGAAAAGATACTTAGGCTTGCAGCCGATAGCGGTATCAAGTCAGCCGTCCTTGGATCCTTGAGGGTTACTGAGAGAATTCTGAGAAATCTTGGGCGCTGCGGCGTTAACATAGAGGAGATTAAAAGGAGGCTAGCTAAACCATTAAGTGGCTCAAGACAAATTGAAGTTAGATCAGCGGATTTGAAGAGGAGAATTAAGAGGATTGCTGAGGATCTAGGTTTCTCCGTCTTTAGGGCTGCCTGTGAGGCGAATGTTTATGCGCATGGAAGGCGCTGCTCAATCTGCAATATGGGCCCATGCAACATAAATGGAAGATTGGAACTGGTTGAAAATAATGATATTAAGGATCTTTTTGAGTATCTCAATGTACGCTATAGGGATGTTAATGTAGCAGAAAATGTGATTAAGGTGACTTTAAGGGGGAAAGGGGATGATGAAAGGTTAAAATATATTATATCTGCGGCAACCTATCGAAGGGTAGTCTTAGACCATTTAGTTTAAGGGGCTCTTGTCAGAACTCTGATAAGTTGCGCCGCCTCTCATTGGGGCACAGCCCCTCAACAGCTCGTGCCATTCATCATGCTTCAGCAGTTGGCAGGTCACCATGAATTGTTTATGCTAATGCTTACTTAAGTAGTTTACGTGTCTATCTGGATCTGGGCTTAGCTATTATCTCTTTGATAACCATATCGAATATTCTTGCAGAGTTTGCTGGTCTAACAACTATTGCTGTGTCGGCGCCCCTAGCTGTTCCAGCTATGCTTATAACGTCCCTATCGTGTGGTATGAGCCCAGCGTCAGCTGCCATAGCGGTTATCTCGACAGCAACCTTCATGCCCTCGCCAAACAGCCTCAGAGTCTGAGCCATTATCTCAGCTGGATAAGCGGTATTAAACTTGTTTCTTATCGCCCTCTCAACTCCCATGAAAATATGTGTCCCAGTATAGATCTTTCCGCCATTCTCAAGTATTCTCCTCCTATTCTCTTCAAGAAACTCCTGATGGCCCGGCTCCTTAAAGCCCGCACAGTGGGTTACGACGACAAGATTATATCCCTTAAATATTTCTGATGCCTTAACACCAGTATAACCCATTGTAGACGCGACAACGATATCCTTAATCCCGAGTTCATCAGCTCTCTTTTTAGCTAAGGCAAGAACTGTATCCGTGTTTTCTGAACCCGGCTTATCAAAATAAACTATTGTCTTCTCAACAAAGGACATAAGCCCCCACCTAAAGTCTTCTTAAGCCCTCACCAAACATTAAAACTTTACTATTTCCTAGGGGAAACTTATCCCAGGCATTTATTATCAATGGATATTATAATGATTGTTTACGAAAGGGCGCCTTTCAGTAACGGTTACGAAACCAATGATTATGTTAACAAGATATTTACGAAATGGTATGCAATTTTCTTTAATTAGGAGTGTGTCATAATATGCTTAAGGCAGTTATCTACGCGAGGATATCTACTGAGGATCGAACTGTTGAGAATCAGCTGCTCATTCTGAGGGAGTATGCTAAGGGTAGAGGAATTGATGTTCTCGGAGAGTTTGTAGACGTGGGCGTTAGCGGCTATGAGATTATGCCTGAGAGAAGGGAGGGTTGGGTTAAGGCTGTTGAAACAGCGAGGAAGCATGGTGCGGCATTGCTGGTCTTCAGCTTAGATAGGATAGCGCGTAAATATGATTACCTCGTTAAGGCTCTTGAGGATTTAAGGGCTTATGGTATACAAGTAGTAGCCTATCAGGAAGAGTGGCTCCAGTTTCTTGCAGCCATACCAGACGAAGCCCTTAGAAGACTGATATTTGATATCGTTGTTAGGGCCTTAGCCTACGGGTATCAAAAGTATGTTGAGAGCTTAAAGGATAAGATTAAGGCTGGAATGGAAAGAGCCCGGCAGAGGGGAAAGCATGTTGGTAGACCGCCTGCTCTTCCAGATGAATTTTTAGTGAAATTGATTAAAAAGTATCAGGGGCTGTCAAAGAAGGATCTTTGGCGCATAACCATAGCGGAAGGATATAAAGTCTCGTATCCAAGATTTATAGTGAAAATAAATAAACTGTTAAAGAGCGTCAATTTGTCCTAGGATATATCCATTTAGACCGACAAGATTTTTATTAATGTGTTTACATCAACCTCTATCTCGATCGGCTTTGGGAATTGCCTTAAAATTATATCCGGATCCTTCAGCCCATGTCCAGTAGCTACGCAGACAACAAGTTCATCCTTCTCGACAAGCCCATTTTTCGATAGCTTAATTAATCCAGCTATCGACGCGGCGCTCGCGGGCTCAACAAATATTCCCTCAAGCCTAGCTAGGAGCTTTTGGGCAGACAATATTTCTTCATCAGATACGGTTTCAGCCAGCCCGCCTGACTCCCTAATAGCCTTAACAGCCTTCTTCCAATTTACTGGCGAGCCAATCCTTATGGCGGTTGCGATTGTTTCTGGCTTTTCCACAAACTTGATCTCACTCGACCCCATCTTTATCATGTTAGCTATCGGCGCAGCCCCCTCAGCCTGTATTCCAATCATTCTGGGCAGCCTATTGATTAATCCCATTAAATATAGTTCCCTGAACCCCTTCCATATGGCACTTATATTTCCAGCATTCCCCACAGGGACAATAACTTTATCTGGAACCTTGCCGCCAAGCTGGTCCCATATCTCGAAGGCTATTGTTTTCTGCCCCTCAAGCCTATACGGGTTTATTGAATTGAGCAGATAGATTGGCTGAGTCATGCATAGCTCCTCAACTATTCTTAAAGCGTCATCAAAGTTTCCTTTAACTTGGATAACCCTTGCACCATAAATTATTGCCTGAACAAGTTTTCCAAGGGCCACTTTACCGGAGGGTATAAGAACGATGCATTCTAAGCCAGCCTTGGCCGCATAGGCTGCTAAGGAGGCTGATGTATTGCCAGTCGAGGCGCATGCAACGCGCTTCATGCTCATCTCAAGGGCTTTTGTCACGCCCACGGTCATACCCCTGTCCTTAAAGCTGCCAGTCGGGTTCTCACCCTCATTCTTAACGTAGACCTCTTTTAGCCCGAGATACCCCCCAAGTCTATCACATTTATTTAGGGATGTTCCCCCTTCGCCTAAACTCACGATTTTATTTCTGTCAACTATTGGCAGTAGCTCAGCATAACGCCAAACCGATAGTGCCCTTCCCACCCAATTTGAGGCAATCTCGGGTCTCATTAGATCTACATTATATTCCACCGAGAGCAGATCCCCGCATCTACGGCACATATAGATAATTTCGCTTGGCAAATATCTTGATCCACAATTTATGCATACAAGACGAAAAGGTTCACAGCAGCCCATTTTTCGCAGGCACCATTATACCAGTTCATGCCGCATCCTTATCTGGCTAAAAGGATTATTTAAAAGCTTCTAAAAATTATAGTATTCGAGGAGGAAAATGTCAACTCTGGTATGCACTAAATGTCACGAGGAATTTGAGGTTAAAGGCCAGGAATATAGGTGTAGGAGTTGCGGCGAAGTTGGGACACTTGAGTATAAAATCGACTATGAGTCTCTTGGAGAGGTTAGTTTTACTGGAGAATTCGGCTTTTGGAGGTATATGAGTCTTCTTCCAAGGGTAAAAAATTGTGTATCATTACGGGAGGGTGGAACACCGCTATATAAAGCTGAGCGCCTAGCTAGACACCTAAAAGTCTCACATCTATATTTGAAAGATGAGACGCGAAACCCAACAAACTCCTTTAGAGACAGAGCCGCTGCACTAATAGTCTCAAACATGATTGACCTCGGCTATACGACGGCGGTCTGCGCATCAAATGGAAACATGGGAGCTGCCCTAGCAGCATACTGTGCAAAGCATGGGCTATCCTGTCATATAATAATACCGAAGAACGTTGACATAGGAAAACTGGCCCAGATGATAATCTATGATGCCCTCATTGAGGAGCATGGAGAGACCGTTGATGACTCGATAAAAGAGGCGATAAGCATCTCTGAGGAGACCGGCTGGTACCAGGCCACATCAGCCATAAACCCGCTTACTATTGAGGCGCAGAAGACGATAGCCTTTGAGATAGCCGAGCAAATTGGGGTGCCAGACGTTATAATCGTGCCTATGGGAAGCGGAGGAACAATATACTCTATTTGGAAGGGCTTCCGTGAACTCAATGACCTTGGAATAATTAACGGCACACCAAGATTAATCGGCGTTCAATCGATCGGCTGCCCACCCATAGTAAACGCATACTTAGGTAGGAGGGAGCCGATTAAGAATCCAATGACTAGGGCTACAAGCATCCTCATGGCCAACCCACTAAGAGAAAATCTTGCCCTAAAGGCCATTAGAGAGTCAAATGGGCTGGCAGTCTCCGTCTCTGACCAGGAAATACTTGAGGCAGAGCAGGAAATAGCGAAGATGGAAGGCTTATTTGCTGAACCAGCAAGCTCTGGAACTATAGCTGCATTAAAGAGGCTCATAGATCAGTCAGTTATCGGCGGTGATGAGAGAATAGTCTGCCTAGTAACTGGAAGCGGTCTTAAGGCAACAGATGTCCTACAAGCCATGTCAAAGAGGCGCAAAATGGCTCTTGTGGAAGCCGATTTGAGCACGAAAGAGAGGATATTGCGTATAATAGCTGAGAGGGAAACCTATGGGTATGAAATATGGAAAGAGATTGGCAAAACCATGACAAAAGCCGCCATATACCAGCACCTGAATGAGCTAAAAAATAAGGGCTTAATATCCGTTCAGGTGAGAGATGGCCGAAAATACTTTACAATAACTCAGAAAGGCAGGAGGATACTTGAAGCCATAGAGGAAGTCAAGATTCTTATGGGATAAAAATAGGCAGCGACGAAAGTTTTATAAAAAAGATAGTATAGTTTTAACTATACTAGTGGGCAAGATGAGAGTTAGCAAAACATCTAAAGTAGTATCTTCCATAGCGGTAACGACAGCGTTAGTTTGCGCGGCAACAATGCTCTTCACAGTATATGTCCCGGCGTCAAGAGGCTTCTTTAATATGGGGGAGACAATGGTTTATCTCTCAGCCATACTATTTGGACCATTTATTGGCGCATTTGCTGGCGGAGTTGGCTCGATGCTTGCCGACATTCTATTAGGCTACTACTATTATGCTCCTGCAACCCTCCTAATTAAGGCATCTGAAGGTTTTATCATCGGTTTTCTATGTAGCCGCAGTCCGAAGATCGGCAGGACTAGCTGGAGAATACTGACTTCGCTTTTAGGTCTTCTGGTCGGAGCATTACTAGCTTTTATAGGCTCATCATATTATAGCGGAAACATAGAATTGACTTTAGGGCATGCTATTTTCGTCCACTATATCCCACAAGCATTTTGGTTGACTCTCGGAGCCCTCATTATACTCTTAATAATATCAATCGGCATCATAGCGCAACCCGAGGCTGGCTGGACAATTCTCTCCATAATAGCTGGCGGCCTCGTCATGGTTCTAGGATATTACATTTACGAGGCATATTTTATATACCCACTCTTCGGAATTGAAGCTATCGCTATAGCAGAAATCCCAATAAATATTGGACAAATGATTATAGGCTTGATGATATCAGTTCCAGTGGCGAGAGTCATAAAAAGATTCTTCCATAACTCCCTTGGAGAAATATGTTAAAGAAGTCATCTAGTTCCATTTAAAGAAGCTTCACGCTTTTTAAAAATCAAATAGGAGTTAAGGTACAAAAAGGCTATTAGGCTTAACTTTAATGACAAATAATCCCTTTTACTCAATTTTTTCCTATGAGCCTTGTCAAATAAAAATTATTTAAGTCTAACCACTTTTGAATAATTAAAGTAATAATCAAAGTAAACTATTTAATTGCCATGGAAGAGGATGCTTAGTGTTTAAGAATCTCGATAGAAGAATAAAGGTCGTGCTAGCTGCTCAATCTTTGTATATGTTTATTATGCAGCTTTTAGCTCAATATAATGTGCTTTTCGCCCAAGCTTTAGGCGCGGGTGGTACTGATATAGGGATAATAATGCTCATAAGTGGGCTAGTGCTGCTCATTAGCGCCCCATATATTGGTTTAGCTATTGAGAGAAAACCTGTAAAAAGAATGATGATTCTGGGTCTAATCTGTGACATAACTGCCATGGTTATCTTTGCTTTGGCGAACGATTGGCGCCTACTCATACCTGCATTTATTCTATATGGTCAAATAATTAGGCAAATACCACTTGCAGATGTAGTTTTTATAACTTTTACAGAGCCACATAAAAGAGCCACTCTCGTAGGATTATCACGGATATTTTGTGGTATAATGTCAATATTTGCCCCATTAATAGCATCTGTCATTGTTACCTACTATGGCGGTATAAATATGCACGGAATTCGCCCTCTATATTACATTTCTATTCCCATCCTCTTAGCAGTCCTACTTATTTTATATAAAGGTTTGGATGAAATTTCAATTTCTAATGGCACGAGAAACACAGTTTACCCTAAGAAAAAAAGCATGTTACTTTATGAGTATCAAAGATTCTTTAAGAGCGAAAAATATCTTTTGCATTGGATAGTAATAAGGCTTTTTCGGGATAGCTCCCACGGGTTACTGATAACGTTTGCTCCCCTATGGATTGTTAACGTCAAAGGTGCAACTGCTACGATGCTGGGCATATTATCAACTCTGTCAGTCATATCGGGTTTGCTTATGCAAGTTCCGGCAGGCAAGCTTGCGGATAAATTCGGCAGAAAAAAGATTTTCTTCTTGTTTACCACGTTTTATTGTATAGGATTAATTATGTTAATTCTTGCCCCGGCACCTGAATACTTAATGTTAGCCAGTATTTTTGGGATGGGAATTGGGGGCATAGTTGGTGGGGGCATAGGAGGGGCAGCCATGACTCCCCTCTTGACCATGTGGTGGGAGGTTGTTCCCTCTAAAAGTACAGGCAAACTATATGGATTAGAGGGTGTTATAACTGCTGTGTCAAGGATGCTTACCATTACTGGAGGCATCCTTTGGGATTGTGGCTTCGGGGCATTAATCATAGTAGTTCCTGTCTTGGTAGAAATTCTAGTAATCATACTTTTGTGCCTAGTTCCCGAGACACTGAACTGTAAAAGTAAAAGTGAAAGCCATTAATAATCTCATCTAAATTGGCAGTTCAGGTTCATATACTATTCTATCCACGCCCATGCTATCTAAACTGCTCGGAATTTTTTCATTTTTGGAAAATACCGTATTTCCTTTTCGAATAAGTGTCACAGGCATTACTCTATTTAAAATAAAAAGTATTCTGTTTAAATTTAAATCAATGCCCTGAAGAAAATTATCCAACTTTATACGCTTTATCCCTTTTGAGGAATGTTAATAGGCTTAACTGAGAAGTATACAAAATTTTGACTTAGTTGGTTAATATGTCTACGTAGCTTAGGTTCTCATGGTTTTATGATGTTTTTGTGGTAGTTGCTGTAGAGGGCGATTAGAGGGTTATGTCCAAGAAGACGGTCCTTGACGATTAGGGTTGTTACCGGGGCCTTTGAATGCATTGTGAAGAGTATATCATGCCCAACGCATAAGCCAACAATTATATTTAGGTCTGTTCCAGCCTCATTCAGTATCTGGGCTTGGGCTATGGGGTTGCATGCTGCCTCATACTTGTTTGGGTCTCTAATTTTATATTCGCGTGGTATAGAGAGATCTGTCTTATCGATAGCCCCGCATTTACATCTAACCGAAAGCACAGTAAACCCAGATTCCTCAAGAACCGTTGTTACTCTCGCTGCCTCATCGTGAAGTCCCGTGCAGAAAGCTACACCTAACTTTTTAGCGTCAATCATCTTACAGAATTCTATAATCTCCCTTATTCTTGGATATACTGGCATTAATGTTCCCCTAACGACCTCGTAGGCTTTTTTCTCTATTATTGATGAGACCAGATAGAGCTTCTTTACTCGTTCATCATTATACATAACCTGTGCGGATCTTATCGCCTGCTCCGCATTCCTCATTGGGCAGAAGCTTGGAAGTAGGTTTTCGTTAATCTCTTCTCTTGGAGAAGCTACGCAGTAAACTATTTTACACTTCGCACATTGGGGGTAAATATCCAAAGGTTTTTCCTCCTCCCTTTATTAGCATTAAGACCTATCGGAGTATTTATTGGCTTGGTAAATACTGTGCTAAGATCATTGCGTGGTCTTTATCATAGGGTTCTAAGTGAACCACCTGGTGTATTTGAAACCCATTCTTCTCTAGAATAGCTATTTCCCTCTTATAGACCTCGCTCGGCTCCTTTGTTACGTCTATGCTCCTAGCCTTTATTGCAAGCATTATCCACCCACCCTTCTTAAGAAAAATCTTCGCGTTATCTACCAGTATCTGGGCTTGCTCTGGCTGCGCTATATCACAGTAGATCATATCAACTTTTTCAACTAAATGCGCATATTTTTCTGGGAACCTTGCATCAGCCAGTATCGGTGACATGTTAGGTCTATATCTGCAAACATTATTTATGAGCTCCTTTAAGGGTCTTGGAGCAAACTCTATGCAGTAAACGTGCCCTTCCTCTCCAATTATGTCTGAAACATGACTTGCAGTCGTCCCTGAAGCAGCCCCTAAATATAGAACCTTATAGCCTAGCTTTATTGGGAGCATCTTTAACCCTTTAAGTATTGCCGCAGCGATCTTGCTTCTATATGGATCCCAGAGCCTATACTCTGCGTCCTTATATTTTATTAAGCGCTCTCCGTAAACATCCCTGCCAGGAGCAAGGTTCTTTGAGGCTATCCTCTTACTCCCGTCCTCGAGAGTAACTTGGTATACACCGTCAAATTTTGGCATGGGTTCAACTTTAACGCTCATAAACTGTCACCTTCAACCACTTTTACTCCTAACTTTCTTAGCAGCCTTCTTCGCGGTCTTCTTGACTTTGGGTGGTGCAGGATACTTTTCCTCGATCTCCTTAACCCTCTTCATTAAATCCTCCTTAAGTTCGTCACCTATATAATTGCCAGTAAAGGCGTCGGTCCTAGCGGCTATAGAGAGCTTCCCAGCGAGAGCCCTAGCGATCTTTCCCCTAAGCCACTTCTTAGCCTTAAATACCAAAGCGTGCTGAAAGATTACTCCATGCTTTGGCGGCTTGCCACCAGTTCTAAGAGCTCTGAAAAGTGCCTTCTCAGCCCCGAGGACCTGAACCGTGCTGGCTGGCAGCTTAGCGAGGTTCTCTAATCCTCCGGCAAGGGCTATTAGCCTAGCGCCTATTGATGGTCCAGCCAACGCCTTAAGGTTTGGGGCGACTTCCTCCATGATCTCCTCAATATATTTTTCCATGTTGGCTCTAATCTCATATAATTGCATAACTTGTTTTGAGAGCCTTCTTAATTGCTCTATATCTTTATCCTCTAAGTCTGCGCCCATTGATGATTTAGCAGCCTCGATTATCTGCATTATTTTATTTTTTGGGAAACCCTCCTTCTCAAGTCTCTCAGGCGTAAAGTTTTCTCTCCGCCCAAAAAGGTATATAAGTCTAACAAAAGTTTCATGTCTATCTATTAGGCGGCTAAGCTCTGGAAAATGTATCCCATACCACTCACGTATGCGGCTTGCAAACAAATTTAATGTTTGATCTAAGTCATCAAGGGCATGAACGGCTTGGATTACTAGGAGATCCCTTTTCTCAGTAGCCTTTTTTATCCTAAACTTTGAGAGCTCGATTGTTACCTCGCGTATCCATGTAGATATTTCAGATGGCTCCTTTAAGAAGCCAACTTCAACGCCAATCTCACCCATATTTTCCCGCATCTTCTCGGTAAAGGTGGCTAAGGATTTAACTTCAGTATTCACCTTGAGTTCCTCTCTTATCTGCTCCGCTAGCTCCTGTCTCTCAAACACCAGCGTATAATTTTTGATCTTCAATCTCTCCACGAGACTTCTTACCTCAGGTATAATTCTTCCCTGTTCTAGAGCGAATAACTTCTCGGCGATCTTAACAGCATCCTTTTCAAAAACCTCTTTATCAACTATTCCACCCTCTTCATTAACAGCCAAAATGCCCATAACGCTTGGTACAATAGCAACCTTCAAGACGCTCACCAAGTCTTCATCCCTATAAAAATTAAACTAAGCAAATATATGTATTTACTGAGCCAAAAGAAATACGATGGGAGTATGGATGGGCGGGGTAATCGACTTCATAGACATGAGCATACATATTGCCAGCCTATTTATGCCAAACCCAACTATGCTTGCTTCTGGAATACTTGGAATGTCCGCTGAGACATTGAGAAGAGCTGCCGACTCCGGCGCAGGCGCGGTTGTAACGAAGTCTATTGGATTAAAGCCTAGCAGTGGATACCCGAACCCCACAGTAATACAGGTTAAATGTGGCTTCTTAAATGCCGTTGGGCTTCCAAACCCGGGAATCCATAAGTTTGTTGAAGAAATAAGAATGCTGAGGGATCTAAGTGTTCCAGTTATAGTTAGCGTATTTGGTTTCTCCCCAGAGGAATATGCTGAAGTTGCTGGTCTGGCTGAGGATGCTGGAGCAAGCGCTATAGAGCTTAATTTGTCCTGTCCACACGTTAAGGGGACTGGTGCCGAGATTGGACAGGATCCAAGAATGGTTAAGCTAATCGTAGAGGCAGTTAAAGGGAGTGTTAAGAAGCCAGTGTTCGCTAAACTGACTCCAAACACGGCTGACATAGTGAGGCTAGCTGATGCAGCTGTTTCAGCAGGGGCTGATGCAATCACCGCCATAAATACTGTTAAGGCCATGGCAATAGATGTCGAAACCTTTAGACCAATATTATCTAACAGATTTGGCGGTCTCTCCGGGCCGGCGATAAAGCCGATAGCGATTAGATGCGTTTATGAGATTTATGAGGCTGTTGGTGTACCGATAATTGGGTGTGGCGGTATATGGAGCTGGGAGGATGCTGTTGAATTTATGCTTGCCGGAGCAAGTGCTATTCAGGTGGGCTCAGCGATAGCTGTCGAAGGACTATCAATATTTAAGAACATTTGCAGGGGCTTAGCTGAATATTTGGCGAGAAAGAACTTTAAGAGCGTGCGTGAGATAATTGGTTTGGCCCATAAGAAATAATGAGATACGCATTGTTAAGATATCAGATGTTAGGTCAGAAAATCCCCATGTTAAAACGATTTTCTTTAGAGATGAGATGTGCGCCTTATCTAAGCCGGGCCAGTTTGTTATGGTCTGGATACCCGGCGTGGACGAAATACCCCTCAGCATATCTTCCATATATCAGGATGGTTCTTCATCAATAACTGTTGCCGAAGTTGGAGAGGCAACCAGAGCCCTTACAGGCATGAAACCTGGCGACTTGATAGGTGTTAGGGGGCCGTTTGGTAATGGATTTAAAGTTATTGATGGTGAGTCCCTTATTGTTGGAGGCGGGGTCGGCATGGCCCCACTCATGCTACTTATAAATAAGCTTATTGAAAGGAACGTTAAGGTGACCGTTGTTAATGGTGCCGAAACAAGAGATAAAATAGTCTTCTTAGATAAGCTTGAGGGTCTCTCAAGATTGGGCAAAATTAACGTATACTTTACCACCGAGAATGGAAGCTATGGACTGAAGGGGCTGGCAACAGATATAGCTGAAGAAATTCTTCGTTCAAGAAGAATTGATGTGATATATGCTTGTGGGCCAGAGGGAATGATTAGAAAGCTCTATTATGTTGCTAAGGTTCATTCGATATCTTTTCAGGCAAGCCTAGAGCGGTACATGAGATGTGCCATAGGGATCTGTGGGAGCTGTGTGATAGGTAAATATAGGGTATGTAGAGATGGTCCAGTTTTCACGATGAAAGAGCTTGAAGAGGTTGAGGATTATCTTGGGCTCATTAAATATAATGAGAGGGGAGAGAAGATTCCAATCTAAAATTTTTGTCCGCAATAATTCTTCTCGGCGCTCAGTTCTTCCCTCTATCGAGCATTTTGCTGATTATGAGACCCTGCACTCTCTTCGGATTCGGCACGCCATAAAGGCTAAAATATGTTGGAGCTCTAGGTCTGCTTACACCCCTTTTCCCACCAAAAATAATTCCAAAGGAACTTCTTTTTGCCATAGTGCCCGCGGAGATTGCTGCAAATGATGCATCCTCTCCGAGGCCGAGACCTGACTCAGAGATCGGTATGATTGTGCCATAATTAAATATTCTTCCAAGCAGCCCCTGACTCATATAAATATCAGTTATCTTATCATACATGACTTCTCTAACTTCTTTTCCAATAAACTTCTTCAAGGCGATAATCCTATAAGATGTTAAGAAAAACTTGTGTCCACGCCGATAAACTTCTACCAAAATTAATCCTAGTATTGAGGAGAAGAATAGTGCCATGAGCTTTATAGAAGTTCTTGGGGATAAATAGAGTTCTAGTAAAGTCCCAAATATGCCTATGAGAACCATGTAAATTAGTGGCCTCTTACTAATCCATAATATGCCTATTAATAGTCCGCTTAACAATAGAATTGCCCAAAAGATTATTAGGGAGACAATCTCCTCCGGGCTTACTCCAGGAATCATGCCGAATAGCATATTGAGGATCCATGAGGCGCTCGGGTTCAGCCACACGTTTTGATGAAGCCATTGATAGAGTGCATTAAGAATCATTGCCAGAAATGCTAGGTAAAAGCATACGAGATAGTATTTTAGGAAAGAGAGCGGATGCGGTCTAAGAAAAATCTCTATCTTCTCGTCTCTAAAGAGCTCAAAGTCTTTGGAGCCAGCCATTACTCAGCCCACGTTGTCCACACTAAACTGATACTGCGGGAATGGAGATAAATGTTATGAGCTAACTCTCCTAAGCCATATTGTTAATGTTTCTCCAGCCAGCTGATAAGTTGCTTGATGCGCCTCCGCATTCGGCTTCCCTTCTCTTATCGCCACCGAAAGAGTTTCAGTGGCAATATACTCCCAAAAAGATTCAAATACTCTCTTCAGTGTCGGACCAGCCTCATAATAGGTCTCTATTTGATCTGCTATATTGAAGCCAGCTTCCTTCCTCTGATTCTGTATCCTCCTAACTATATCCTTGGCAAGCCCCTCAAGCCTAAGCTCTGGAGGTATAACAGTATTTATCGCGACTAGTATTCCGCCCTCCTCAGATATCTCCCACCCACTCTTAGGCTGCTCTATAATCTTGATCTCTTCTGGGGATAGCTTTATTTCTTGTCCATCAACGGTTATTGCTAAGAAACCTTCGAGCCTGATAGCCCTAATGGCTTCAAGTGGATCCAGACATGCTAGAGTCTCCTGAATCTTTTGGAATAGCCTTCCATATTTCTTGCCTAGAATTTCTGGGATGGGCTTAATAGTATAATCGATGACTTCCCTCCTATCTGTCGTGAAGGATATCTTTTTTACGTTGAGCTCCTCAAGCACTAAATACTCTAGCCTCCTTATACGGTTAAGCACTTCCTCACTAGCGATCACTTTGACCTCCATAAGAGGCTGACGTAGCTTGATCCCAGCCTTATTACGTGCCGCGCGTCCAAGACTACAAACCTTGATAACGATGTCCATATCATCCATTAACTCTCTATTAATTAAATTCTCGTTTGGTGTTGGCCAGTCATTATAGTGAACACTTTCAGGTGCGCTTGGGTCAACACTGCGCACAATGTTCTGATAAATCTCTTCAGCTAAGAAGGGTGTAAACGGTGCTAAGAGCTTTATTAATGTTGTCAGGCACGTGTAAAGCGTCGTATAGGCGGCATTTTTATCTTCATCCCGCTCGCTCTTCCAGAACCTCCTCCTAGACCTCCTAATATACCAAGTTGAGAGATCATCTATAAACTTCTCTATAGCAATAGCCGCATCATACGGGTTAAAATCTTCAAGAAATTGTGTAACATCCCTAATCAATAAATTAAGCTTAGAGAGAATCCATTTATCCAGCGGCAATAACATGTCATATGGCACGAAGTTCTTAGGAGTCCACTCATCAAGGTTTGCATATGTCACAAAGAAGTTGTATACATTCCATAGAGATAAGAAAAAGCGCTTCTTTACCTCGTCTGCTTTTTTGTAGCCGAAGAGTAGGTTTGACTCCGGCCTTGTTGTGCAGTATATCCAGCGCATAAGATCCGCGCCCATCTTCTCGACAGCCTCATCAAACCATATTACGTTCCCCCAAGACTTATGCATCTCACGCCCCTGCTCGTCTAGAACGAGCCCATGACCGAAGCAGACCTTAAAGGGCGGCTCACCCTCCATAACAGTGCTCATAGCCAACATTGCGTAGAACCAATTCCTAAATTGTCCTGGAAGTGACTCGCAGACAAACTCTGCTGGGAACCACCTTCTCCAGTATTCTCGATCATACCTATAGCGTAGTGTTGAATAAGCAACTATGCCAGCGTCTAACCAAGGGTTACCAACGTCTGGTATACGCGACATAAGTGAGCCACACTTAGGGCATTTTATCTTTACTACGTCGACCCAAGGCCTATGTGGCGTGTGTCCCTCGAATACATCCCAGCCCTCAACAGCCTTAGCTTTAAGCTCCTCTTTGCTGCCTATAACCTCAAAGTAACCGCAGTTCTTACATTCCCATATTGGCAGGGCTAGACCCCAATAGCGCTTCTTCGATATCATCCAGTCCTCCATATTCTCAAGCCAATTCAGCTCATGTTGCAATCCATATGGCGGTATCCAGCGAACCTTCTTAGCAACTTCTATAATCTGGTATCTCAGGTTTTGAGCCTTCTCTTCCTCAGTTAGCTCTTCCAAGGGCTTATTGAGTTTCTTGCCCATAGATATAAACCATTCGTCTACAAGGCGGAAGACCAGCTCGCTACCGCATCGCCAACAGACTGGGTAGCGGTGTAAATAATCCTCTACCTTAAGGAGTAGACCCCTCTCTTTCAGATCCTCAATTATTACCCTAGCTGAGTCATAGACATGCATGCCGGAATATTTACCGAAGCCATCAATAAATGTTCCAAACTCATCTAGGGGGGCTATCGTTGGGAGGTTATAGATCTTCCCAAGTTCAAAGTCCTCTTTACCACAGCCCGGCGCGATATGGACTATGCAGGTGCCCTCTTCCTCAGTCACACCATCCCATAATATCACCCTATGAGCATCCACTGCCCCAGACTCCCTCTGAGCTGGAAGCTCGTCAAACGGCCCATCATACGCCCACCCCTCCATCTCGCTCCCTCTAATCTCTTCAATCACTATGTAGCTACCCTTAGGAAGAGTTCTATCTAGAGATGGTTTACCAAGATAATAGTACTCGTCTCCACATTTGACCTTGGCATATATAATGTCCGGGTGAACAGCAGCCGCAACGTTGGATGTGAGGGTCCATGGCGTGGTTGTCCACACTAGAAGGAACTCGTTGCTCTTTCCCCTAAGGGGGAATTTAACTGTTAAGCCGGGGTGAACAATCTCCCTATAACCTTCAGTGACGATCTCGTGCTCAGAGAGAGCTGTTGAACACCTGGGACACCATGGCATAACATCCCTGCCCTTATAGATCCAGCCCCTCTCATAACACTTCTTTAAGAACGCCCATATCATGTAGTTATTCTCGTCAGAGAATGTGAAGTATGATCCACCAATCTCTGGCGAGCCTAGCTGCCCGACTATTCTCTCAACAGTATCGGTTATTAGCTGACCGTTAGCACCCCTAATTGTTATTATTTGATCAGGGTTCTCCAGCATATCTGCAAGCCAGCGTAGAAAGTCTGGGTCGTTCCAGTCCATCCAGTAACCTAAGCGAATTGACTGTTCTGTTTGTTTAGCTGCGTAACGCAGAACCCTCTGCTTACACCTCTTGACGAATTCGGCTATGCCATAGGCCTCAATATCCCTCTTCGACTTGAAGCCAAGCTCCTTCTCAACCTCAACTTCAACCCAAAGCCCCTGGCAATCAAAGCCATTCTGGTATCGCAACTCATATCCCTGCATAGCTCTGAACCTCTGAAATAGATCCTTATATGTGCGACCCCAGGCGTGGTGAACACCCATGGGATTATTAGCCGTAATAGGTCCATCTATAAAGGAGTAAGGCTTCTTCCCTCTATTCATCTCCATGCGCTTCTTAAAAGCATCAGTCTTTTTCCAGAAATCTAATATTTTATGCTCTAGTCGTGGTAGATCGGGTACCGGTGGAACCTCCATATATATTTTCACTACACCTATCCCCTCCGCAAAACAGCATTTATTAATGATTCCATAAGAGAACACTCTAACCATTTATAAGATGCTAATAAACCTACCATCAAATATCTTCCACGGAAAGGGCCCTCACCTGAGAATTTGACGCCCACCTCTCATTCAAAACACCAAAATAAATAAGGCAAATTAGGAAGAATAAAAAAGTATCGTCTATAAGTTGCAGCGATACCTTAATTTTCTGGTATGAAGTTGGTTGATATTGATGTTTAATGGATTCAATAGGATCCTATGAAGGTTGTAGGCTTGTTAAGCAGGGGTTTAAACCCGGCTCATGCCTAACTTATTGTTCTGGTGAATGGAAGCCAGCATGCAAGGTAACGTTAATGTGTAAGAATAATACCCCCTATAGACTGATATATTCTTATGCCCATAAATCGCCAGAACAGTATCTCTCAATTTATCAGTCAGGATGCAATTGGAGTTGCAAGAAATGTCATTCCTGGCGCTTTACGCGCTACGCTTCTGGAGTGTGGATGTCGCCTAAGGATATAGCAAGAGTCTCTGAAGAATATTATATGCGAAACCGAGAACATGTATAAAGAGCCTAGATCAAACGTTACGAGCTGGCATGCGCATGAGTTATGTAGAGGTTGCGGATCATGCATAATACTTGAGAGAAGGTCTAAATACTGCCCCGGAAAGCTAAGATTAGATCAATTGACTTTGCTCGATGATTTAACTTGGGGACCTGCCAGAAACATAGTATCTTTTACTGGAGAGGACCTGACGTGTCAGCCCGAATTCTATGCTGAGGCTACTAAGGAAATTAAAAGTTTAGGTTTGGATCTTTGGGTCCTCTTTGAGACAAATGGTTATGGGCTGACTCCTAGCACTCTAGATTTATTTAAGGAAGCTGGACTAGACTCGTTCTGGCTTGACATCAAAGCCTATGATGATGAAGTTCATCGCAAATTGACGGGCTAATAAATAGTTTCTATCTAGCATAAAGTTTATTAACTTGCATATGCTTTGGTAACCTTGTGCCTGAGAAGCTCTATACTACTGGTGAGGTTGCGAGGATTTTCGGG
>Ga0209394_1000116_pt1 | contig 76127 bp, 73 predicted proteins | sample JNZ201metaG_FD_184122 | JGI IMG/M metagenome (GOLD analysis project Ga0209394, IMG submission 184122) | Hot spring microbial communities from Jinze hot spring, China to study Microbial Dark Matter (Phase II) - JNZ 20120812A (SPAdes) (version 3) ...
GTACTTACGATATGGTACAGAAGTTCCCCTCTTGGAGCTTCAACTCTAGAGATTACTTCTCCAGGCTTAGCGGCTCTCGGTACAGTCTTCGGCACCGCCGGTCCCTGCGGTAACTTCTCAGCAGTATAGCGAACTATGTTGACGGACTCTAGCGCTTCATCGAGACGTACCATCATTCGAGCCCATGAGTCCCCCTCGTCGCGGTATTCAATATTAAAAGGTACCTCAGAATAGGCAGCATACGGGTCGTCAGACCTGACGTCAGATTTTATACCTGAGGCTCTGAGTGTTGGACCTACTAAGGATAACCTGATAGCGTCTGACTTACTTATTCTACCAACCTCAGAGAGTCTTCTTACTAGAGTGTAGTCGGTTTCGTATACTTTCTTATAGTACTTAAGCCTCTCCTCAATTTTTCTCAGCTCATCCAATATCCTAGTCCTCCTTACTTCATCTAGGTCTCTCTTGACACCCCCGAGGACGTGGATGTCGGCATGTACTCTATTTCCAGTTACCAGCTCTTTTAAGTGCATTACTCTCTCCCTGTCTCTCATTATCAGCATGAACAGCGTGTCAAAGCCTACTATCTCGGCCATAACAGCGCATATAAGTAAATGGGAATGTATCCTCTCGAGCTCCATGACCATAGTTCTTATGTAGTTAGCTCTTGGGGTAGGCTCTATACCCATAAGCTTCTCAACACCCTGTACATATGTCTGCGTATGTACGGCATTACATATACCGCAAACTCTACCGGCGATATACATTCCCCTTATCCAGCTGTTTTTCTCTAGTAGCTTCTCTATTCCTCTATGATTGTATCCCGTCGTGACAGCTACTTCAACGACCTCCTCGCCGTCGGTTTTAACCTTCAACATTATGGGCTCGTGAAGAGCTGGGTGTTGAGGTCCTATCGGGATCTCGACTACCACCATGGCTTACACACCAGAGTCCTTTCTCAGTGGGTACACTCCCTTAGCTACCACATCCTCGGGTACTAGAAAACCTCTCCTCAGGTTACTGTTTCCCTCGAATATCACTCCCATTAAGTCGTAGACCTCGACCTCGCTTTTAGTTGCTCCGGGAACTATATCCGATATACTTGGAACAACCGGGTTCTCTCTACTTACTGGCACCCTTACTACTAGAGCGGCTCTATGTTTGATGCTCCAGAAGATATAGTTTAACTCTATTTTTCCATCCTTAGGCAAGTCAACAGCCGATATAGAAGAAAGATACGACTCCTCTCTCACTACTGCCTCAGCAACTCCTCTCAACTCTGACTGCGTCACCGTAATAGCATATCTCCTAGGACTAACCTCACTAAAGCTAAAATCACCTAGCACTAGGCTCAAGGTGTCCACCTAACTTGTCTAAAAGCTTCTTAATCCCGTAAATTACGGCTTCAGGTCTAGGCGGGCATCCCGGAACGTAAACGTCTACCGGGACTACTCTATCAGCCCTAGAAATGACTGGGTATGAATCCGTAAAAACCCCACCCGAGATAGCGCACGCACCGCACGCGATAACGAACTTAGGAGATGGAGTTTGATCATACAGTCTCTTAAGTCTCTCAGCAGCCTTTCTGTTAAGTGCTCCAGTTACGATAATGACATCGGCATGTCTCGGGTTCGGAGCGAGCTTGACACCCAAGCGCTCTGGATCGAAAAAAGGAGTGAGAGCCGCGAGAACCTCGATATCGCAACCGTTACATGCCCCAGCATTAAAATGCATCACCCAGGGAGAGTACCTTATAGCTTTCACTCCCATCCCAGCACCACGCCTTTAGTATCCAAACAGATTTAAGCATTTAGAGGACCATATTTACACAAAATAACTCTATAAGCTTGTTTAAAACTCGCGACAGTGCTTAACGCCGACGCAAAGCGGGGTCTCGATACACCCGAGGTTCTCGAGAACGCTTATGACTGCTTTAATAGTCCTTTGAATAGCTTGTGCCACAGGCTTCGTTACACCTAGTCTAATATCTAGACACTGAGGTCTAGTGCCAACTACGAAAATCTCTGAGGTAACGAGGTTTAGAAGTAAGCTCACGTCTATAGTGTGTGTGGATAGAACTACGCGGTGATCTGAGATTTCGTTTTCACCGAGTAAGGCAATCTCAGATGGAGGGATGGGAGCTTCGATGGCGTCTAATAGTATAGATACCTTATTCGAGTTCAAAACATCTAGGTAAGATTCAAGAACTGTGCCAGCATCTACGACTGTGACACACTCTCTCTTCGAGTATTTCTCTAACAAGTTCGATAGAGACCGAGCCAAGTAAACCCCGAATCCGTCGTCACACCTTAACTCACTCCCTATACCCACTATGACAGTCTCTCCAGGGATTATGACATTCCTTAAGAACTCTTCCAACTCTGCTTCAGTACTAACCACTAGCATATCTCTCACCGCTTAGTAGTAAGCTCTCAATTTATCTTACTGGATTTCATTAAACCCGGTCTCAGTTTCCCGCAACAAAATACCGCTAGTCAGCTCTCTACTTGTGTTGCAAGCAACTACTGAATTTAGCAAAGAGACCACTAGCAAGACGAAATGCGCAGCAAAGCACGACAGATGCCCAAGTAGAGTAAGAGGTATTGCTCTCGTAATGAGCTAGTCTATGTACACCAATGAGTACACCTGGCCTAAAGCTATACCACCATCGTTTGGTGGGACACGAGAAGGTAAGACTAAAGTGAGGTCTTCGCCCCTAAGTTCGTCCCTGATTCCTCTAACGAGAACGGTGTTAACGATGGCACCACCACCTGCTGGTATTAGCCTACTAACCCTCTTCCCCTTAATAGAGACGAGAGCCGCTCTCCCTATAGCTCGTCCAATGATGTACTGAAATGTATAGGCTATGTCTGCTTGGGACACGTTTTCCTCTTTGAGCTCTATTATCTTCTTTACTAATGGGATCGAGTCTATCTCGATAATCTCTCTGGAGAGCACTAACTCGTCAACAATATCTATCGGAAGTAGTACTCTTCCACCAAATGATGCTTCCTCGAGCCTGATTGCTGGACTACCTTCGTATTCCCGAGCTGTCGATATGCCGAGGAGAACGGATATCGCATCTAACAACCTCCCAAGGCTTGAGGAATACACCCAGTTCCTCCTCAAGCTACTTAAGAATACCTCCAGCTCTAGCCTGCCACCTGGGAGAGCTTTAATCAAGTCGTGCTTCTCGAAAAAGGCTATAAGTTCTTCGTAGCTTAGTATACTCGCTAAGTAAGAAGCTAACACGCGTGCCGGGTACTCTACATCGCGATCACTCCCACTGAGCTTTACGTAAGAGAGTCTACCCACTCTCTTATAGCCCTTCCTCGATACTTCAACTATTTCGCAACCCCACACAGCCCCGTCATCTCCGTAACCGACACCGTCTACTGCTATTCCTATGTATGCCTCGCTCAGTAGGCTACTGTCTGCCATAGTACTGAGGATGTGTGCTACGTGGTGCTGAAGCTCCCTGATTCTCCCCGACTCTCTACCCATTTCCATTCCTATGGCACGCGATACATACCTAGGATGCTTGTCGACAACATACGTGGACTTAGCTAGGTCTATCTTATAGACCTCGGAAAAGTACCTTAAATACTTAATAAACTCGGATATAGTGTCTCCATTACTTAGTTCCCCAATGTATTGAGCTAGTACTACCTTATCCTCAAAGGCTACTGCTGGAGAACTAATTATGTCTGCCCCCATAGCTACGACATCGGAGCTCAATCTAAACGGGATTCTCAGCCAGCGAGGAACATAACCTCTAGCTCTTCTAAGTATAACTGGACTACCGTCAGTGAATCTAATAACACTATCATCCACTCGGTTAACTATTCTCCTATCATGAGTTAAAATATAGTCAGTAATCCTGCTTAACTTGCTCTTTGCACATTGATCAGTGTAGCACATAGGCTCGTCCGTTATGTTGCCGCTAGTCATTACAGTGAACTTGTCTCTTATCTCGCTAAGTAGAATGTAGTGGAGTGCCGTGTAGGGTAAAAAGACACCCTCGTGGCTCATACCTGGAGACACATACCTCGAGACCGGGGAATCCTCTCTCTTTGGTAGTAGGACGATGGGTCTCTGAGGGGATTTCAGCAAGTTTCTTGCTAAATCGTTGAGAATCACTAATCTATCTACGGTATCTAAGTCTAAAGCCATTACAGCGAAAGGTTTTGTAGGCCTCCTCTTTCTCTCCCTAAGTCTGAGTAATGTGCTGTCGTCGGTAGCTAAGCAGGCGATATGGTAACCCCCAACCCCCTTGATCCCAACGATATACCCCTCGTTTATGAGTCTAGCTGCTTCACGTATAGGGTCGGCGGTATTTGTTAGTTCCCAGTTACTTGTGTATAGCTGCACCCTTGGCCCACACTCAGGACATGAAATACCTTGAGCGTGGTACCTTCTTTTATTCTCAGTATTAGTGTAGTCCCGTAGACACTCAGAACAGAGAGGAAACTCCCTCATAGCGGTTTTATCTCTATCGTATGGTACTCCATACATCATCGAAAACCTCGGGCCGCACCAAGCACATGAGTTAAATGGGTATGAGTACCTCCTATCGGCGGGATCGAGAACTTCCCGAAGACAGTCGTCGCATATACTGAAGTCCGGCGGAACCATCGAACGAATGTAGAACGCACCCGCGGATTTCTCTATCCTAAACTCTTGATGACCTTGTAAGTTTGTTTTCTCTACTACTATATGTTCTATTTCAGCGGGTTTCGGAGTACTTAGTAGTAGAACATAGAGAAACAGTGAAACACTATCCTCACTCCCTTCAACGAGGATTTCTACTTCTGACCCACCTACGTTTTTGACATAGCCACGCAATCCCAGAGATCTTGCTAGCGTGTCCACGTAAGGTCTAAAGCCTACTCCCTGAACTAGCCCACTTACTATAACCCTAAGTGAGGTCATCCCACTCCACTCCATAAACACGGAACGACGAACATATATTAGTAGCCGCAAGCTTCTTCGTGTTCATCTCCCCTATTACAGCTAAAAGACGGCCTGCGTCATAGGCGCTTTCTCCATACGACGTGCTTACTCAGCATGTAATTAAGAGAAAACCCCAGAAGGATGCCGGCGAACTGAGATAAAACCCTTTCTACTCTATAGCCATAAAACAGAAGGTTCGATACAATGACTTGAGATATGAAGTGGAGAGCTACGGTACCGTGAAACTCTGCGAGCCTGCTGATGACCCCCCTGCTAAACCCCGTCTTAAACGTCCATAGTTCATGTAGTACGAAGTTGAATAAGGTCGAAGTTTCGAAAGCTATTAGCACTGTAATCCAGTGCTCTAGGCTCAGCAAGTACCCTAAGACAAATAGAGTTACTAAGTTTACTAAAGTCCCCATACTCCCAACAATAATAAACCTTACTGCCTCGTGAGCAAGGTCAAGCACGTGGAGTATGTAGTTGAAGACCTCGCTGGCCCCAAGCTTTGACTCACCCCAGGTTCTAGCTCTGAACTCTATTGGATACTCGCAAACCTTATTAAAGCGCCCCTTAGTTATGACTTCGAGAAGGATTTTGAACCCCCTAGGGTTTAGTGAAACCCCATCGATGACCTCCTTTTTGAGTACGAAGTACCCGGACATGGTGTCCTTTATCCCCCGAGTCCTCGGTAGCAGTATTTTAGCTATGATGTCGGCAGCCTTAGATACAACCCTCCTGAAGAGAGACCACTCAGCTATCGAGCCTCCCTTGACGTACCTAGACCCTATAACAACATCGCACCCGCTTAAGACTTTCTTCAGCATCTCCGGGAGCACCTCAGGAGGGTGCTGAAGGTCAGCGTCCATAACAGCTAAAAGAGACCCCCTAGCTGCTTTCAGTCCTTCAAGCACGGCTGACGCCAGCCCTAGTTTACCCGGTCTCACTATTAGTTTGACGTTGTACATATGCGAGAGAGATCTCACAGCCTCAGCCGTCCCATCAGGTGAGTTATCGTCGATGACGACGATTTCATAAGATATCCTCTCCTTATCCATAACTTCGTGAAGAAACTTTATGAGGCGGGTCACATTTTCTCTCTCGTTATAAGTCGGTATTATCACGCTAACATCGATTCCTGAAGACATCTTACCGCACCAACATATATTCGGCAGACTCTAGCTAATAGGTACTACGCTGAGGTGATAGTCGTTGGGTGAGGCTCTTATAGTACACTAATGGATAGTGACATACTAAGTGAGTTGAGTTCTTCAAAATCTTCTATGCGATTCGAACGATTTACCGATACGTGACGCAGAAGAAGAAATAGTGTTCGACCCCTGAGAGAGGATATTATTAAACTCAGGTAGCAAGTAGATAGGGGATGAAAGAGGTCTTTAAGCGCTGATCCGTGATGTGTAACCCACGCTACGACCCCTCCTAGTGATGAATTCCTCCGGCACTGACGGTGATGTAAAGGCATTTGTCTGAGTGCTAGAGTTTCCTTTTCAGCATTTGCGAAAGTGTTTACATGGTTAGGTTACTAGTTACCTGCGGGAGACATTTTCGATACTATAGTGGTTTTTGTCGTGATTTAGACAGTGTTCCAGCTGCTTAAGGCCTGGCCAAGGTGGGACCTTACTCTTCGGGCTTAACTACCACGTATGAACTCATGGGTTATCGAGTATGATGGAGTTATGGTAAAGCGTGTAGAAACACGGTATCGATTCACCACCTCATCCCAAAAACGCTCGGCGTGTAATCTCATGTTCGGCACGGTGGTCCTCAGAAGTTCTTCTGAGGCTAGAACACATACGGGCCTTACGTTCAAGTCTTAGCGAAGTTTCTCGCTAGGCTAGCAGAAGCTCTTATATGCGTCATACCAGCGCACTATGTCTTCAAGCCAAACGCTGTGGAGAGAGGCTACGTACACCAGCTCAGAAAGAGGAGGCTTTGAGGGAGTGAGCGAGGTTTGAGACCTAAACAGCTCCAAGAGGCTTTTCCTACTCGTTACTAAGAGCCTTTTCCCGAAGCTGGTTTTGAAAGAGTGATTTCCTCTTTAACTGCTCTATGTTATAGAGGTTATAAGCTTCCGCAGCTACCTTTTTGATGAGCTCCTGCCCTCCTAGTTCTTCAATGAGTAGTGGGTTGTACTGAAGACTTTTGGGGTGGTACCCTTGGGCAGCCTTAGTTACTAAGAAACCTAGGTTAGCAGCATCTAGTACGGACTCCTTACTTTGAAGAGCGTCGCCTTGTCCTAAATAATAAGCTAGAGCCCACGGGGGTATCAAGGCCCCCATGGAGTTCATAACAACCATTAGATAGGATATAGCAGCAATGTTGCCACTATCAGCTCCGACAGCTATGAATCCGACCGCTCTACCTTCAAGTAAGGACCTCCCGGAGACAAAGATCATGTTCTCGATGGAGGTCATCCTATCAATAAGGTTTTTCAACAGACCGCTCGGACCGTACCAGTAAATGGGTGTAGACACTATTATTGCGTCTGAGTCCACGATCTTGCTGAGAATTTTGTTCCCATCATCAGTATCGATTAGACACGGGTACCTACATATTAGTCGCACATCACTTACGCACCCCACACAAGGCTCTATAGAGTAGTCGTAGAGATGTAGCACATCCGTTGAAGCTCCAGCATACTTAGATGCTTCAACTGCTACTCGCAGTAGCTTGTAGCTGTTTCCATACTTCCTCGGCGATGCGTTTATCGCCAACACTTTTACCATGAGTTTCCCAATCAAAGACAACGCCAAGTCTGGGTATTTAAGCTTTCCTGGACCAAGACCTACCTTAGCTTAACTTTAGGCACTTTGTATCCAAGCCTGTTTCTTCGCTTACAGTAACACTTCCACCGCTAGTCTTAGGCAAGAACAGAAACGAATAGTTTTAACATGGATTAGTGAGGCACCCCCTACTGATTTAAAAAGCATTGAAAGCTTTAGTAAGGGTGTTGAGGGCGAGGGATGCTATTGAGTGCTCCAGCTGTAGAAGACGCCCCGCTGTTTACTTTAGAAGACACTCTGGTGAGAGGCTCTGCTCTATATGCCTGTATAGAGACCTAGTTAGAGAAATCAAGAGATCGTTTTCGTTGATAGGTAAGAAGGGCCTGGGACTTAAGGTAGCAGTATTAGTATACTCCTGCAGGCTTATCGAAAGTGCGGTGCTTATGAAGCTGATGAGCGAGGTAGAGCAAGAGTTCGGCGGTGAAGTTGTTGGAATAGTCACTGAGGAAAGACTGCTTGGATGTGTTACCGATTTAAGAAGATACTGTCATGACATAGTCTTCATAGCAGTAGACGGCGAAGCCCTTAAGGAGGTTAATAGCGTTTTTAGAGTGTTTAGCTCTCTAGGAGCGAGGGTTGACGTAGTAGCTCTACCAGCAACTTTAGACGATATACTTGTTACCTTCTTGAACAATTTAGTATACGGCGGCAAGATCGTGAAGCCGGAAGTCTACGTTAGACATAGTGAGCTCGAGCTCATTCTCCCAATGTGCAGAATACTTAAGACCGATCTACTGGCTTACGCTCTCACCTCAGGTGTCCTCAAAGGCTTGAGCTACTCGAACTGTCTTAGTAGGCCAGATGCCTTAAGTAGGTTTGCGTCACAGCTCTCTATAAAGCACCCAGAACTACTCTACAGATTTCTATATAGTGCGCTAAGCTAGCGCCTAGACAGTGGTGAAATATCGATCAAGCAATAGTATTGCTCTTCAATAACGACATTACGTAGGTTCTCGCCTTCATTAGCATTCAATATTAGCACCAACTAAGCATCAACAGCTTACCAAAGGCTCTACTAGCATTGGGTCAGCAATAGGCTACCTTGGGTTTCTAAGTCTTGTAGTTTAAACCTAGAAGTGACCTAGAGACCTACGAGGCAGACGGACTTGAAGACTTCGCGCAGTATCTCTGCACATCATGCTCGTCTTCCTCTATTCTCACAACCTTTTTTACTAGTTTCGACAAGAGAATTACCTCACTTAAGATAGACGCTAGAGTGAGTAAGTCTTCATTAACGCAGTTTTCACACAATATTTCATAAACATAGCACACACCCTCATAGTATCCACGGAGAGAAAATCTTTTTGGGGGAATGTCGTCGGGGCTGAGCGACTTAACTAGAGTATCCGGAAGGGAATCCCCGTAACATAGACTTAATCGAGCTCTTAATCCTAGGTTCATAGCGAAACGCCGTATACCAAGCAACTTCAGCAGAGTCTAAGATAAGCATTAAATAGCATAACCTATTGAACTCCATCTATTGAAGAACTGCACTACATAGCTAATACTGTCCTTGACTATGGTCTCGCGAACATGAGTTAGAACTCTTAAGGAACTCTTAAGGTTAAGTTATAACCTCATTCTGGTTTAACTCTTCTTGCTACTCTGCTCCTAATTATCCCCCCTAGAGGATCTACATAAAGCTGCCAATAGTTTATTAGGTCTTTGCCTATGTAGGCCTCAAATAGTGGGATTTTCTTCTGAGTTTTAGCTACGTGCACTACTGTTGGTAGAGGGATTTCATACCCATTAAATATTACTCTATCGATAGTACACACAGAGAAAATCACATATTTCCCCACACTAGGTACTTCTATTTCTGTTTCTTCTGGTAATTCGACCTTCTCGTAACATCTGAGGTCGTCTGCTACAGACGCATCAATAAAGGACATATTTATGTACTCGACTACTATAGCTCTCGCATAGCTAAACCTACCCCTACTAAAGAGTCCTAGCAGGAGTGTAGCTCCGATTTTTTCCATACCTATCGAGTTACTTTAGGTTTACTCTAGTTTTAAATTCAGTATCAGCGCATCCTTAGGCTCGGCAGTCTGAAAACCTTCTATATGAAGGTTTATGTAAAAAGTTTTCGTTACTCTGTATACCTCCAATCAATCCCGAGGAAAAGTGTTCAATAGCGGATACTCTAGATAAACCAGAATGTCCTGACATCTCGCTTTCAATAAATCGTAAAATCTAAGCTACTATTATAGCTTGAAGTATTAGTTTCAAGAGATTTGGGTGTTTCTTAAAGCTTAAACCGTAGCTAAAAGCTTTTAAGTCTTTGCTTGCTTTTAAAGCTAAGGAGAGAGTGTGTCGTCAGCTATAAGGACTAAGTGGAGAGCGAAAAAGTGGTATACTGTACTAGCTCCAGAGGTCTTTGGAGGTGTGCCGATAGGGAGTATTCCAGCCGATGAGAGCTGGAAGCTCTTGGGGAGAGTTATAGAAACCACTTTGTTCGACCTTACTGGTGACTTTACTAAGCACTACATACACCTCTACTTCCAAGTGTATAGGCATGATGAAGAAAATGCTTACACTAGGTTTAGGGGACATGAACTATCTAGAGACTACATTAAGTCTATAACTAGAAGGAGGTCGTCTAAGATTACTGGAATAATCGACACTGTAACTAGCGATGGATATGCGCTGAGGGTAGTTGGGTTAGTGCTCACGGCATACAACTGTAACGCAAGCCATAAGAGAGCTATTAGGAAGGTCATATTCCAGACAATTAACGAGTGGGCACAAAAGAACTCTTTCGACGAGTTCATTAAAGCCATGGTCTTCGGTAATATGGCAGTAGACTTGATGTCACGCGCTAAGAAAATATATCCCGTTAGGAAAGCCGAGATATATAAGTCCAAACTTATAGCTATATCAACAGCAACAGGTTTAACTCCTGCTGTGATAGTGACACAAAAGCCTCTTTAATAGTTTTAACTTAATTGCCAAGTGTCGCTCGCACCATTAGCTAGGCTGTTTTAGACGTTTTGGCTACTGCGGTTTCTATGGACGCAGACTTCCCCTCGACTCCATTGACTACCCGAGGGGTCATTGAGTGCCACATCGACGGGCATCGCCGGGACCGCCTTGACTGATAGGCTCATCTCTCCAGCCCCTGCTGGCTTATTGCCGTAATAGGGGCTGGGGACCAGCCTCCAGATATTCAAGGTAATAAAGCTAGCTTATAGCCTCTCATCTAGGAAAGAGTCTATAGCAAGCTGTTGGAACACCTTATTCTCAGGGTCTACTACGGTCAAGCTGAAGCTTTAGGTGCTGCTAGCCGAGAAGAAACGCGTGCCAAAGTCTTTTATCGATCTCAGTAATTTAAAGTACTATGAGCTATACATAGTAGTGGGGTTAGAATCTGAAGCAAGACTACCAACATGTGTGTGCAGTATGCGGTCGCAAATTTCCCGAAGGACAGGGCATAGTTATAAAGATCGAGAATAGGGAGATAGCTTTTCATAGCAGTAAGTGTGCTGCTAAGTTCTATAAAATGCTTGTTGACAGAGGCTCTAAAGAGGTCATTAGCGAGTCCTTAAAGCTCGCTAGAGAACTTGAGAATGTTTTGGATAAGAGAAGAGAGAGTAAGTCAAAGAAGATCTAGTGGCTAGCATCATGGTGTGCTTGCTGGATTTCATTACTTACTCACTAGCCTTGTTGGTGAAGTGAAACACTCTTGCGGGGACTGTCGACGTTAACGCTTTATGACTTCAAGAATAATTAGCACATAAAGCATCGTGTGCGCTAGGTCTATCTAATCAGCATCTTTACTTAAAGCCAGGTGAATTTTAAAGTGGATGTCTGTTTAATACTGTTCTGTTTTCAGTAAATACTAGGGAGGTGCTCTATAGTTAAGATAGTTACTGAGGCTCCAAGAGAAGATGAAGTGATAAGGTTCCTTAAGGACTATACAGTAGCGTGGTTTAAGAAGTCTTTTACCGCTCTCACTCCAGCTCAGCTAATGGCAATACCATACATTAAGCAAGGCTATAACGTGCTTATTTCTAGCCCCACGGGTACTGGCAAGACGCTAGCTGCTTTCTTACCCATAATAGATGAGCTGTTGAATATGGGGGAATTGGGAGATCTCGAAGACCAGGTGTACGTTATTTACGTATCCCCCCTTAGAGCACTGAATAACGATATAGTTAAGAATCTTAAGAAGCCAATAGAGGAAATACGTGAGACAGCTCTAAGTATGGATGTAAAGCTCCCGGAGTTGAGAGTGAGAGTGAGAACGAGTGATACGCTACCAAACGAGAAGCAGAGAATGTTGAGAGAGCCTCCCCACATACTTATAACAACTCCAGAGTCCTTATCAATAGCTCTAGCTGCTCCTAAGTTCAGAGAGAAGCTATCCGGGGTTCGGTGGGTTATAATAGACGAAGTACACGAATTAGCATCAAGTAAGAGGGGGGCACACTTATCGCTAAGCCTTGAGAGACTGGAGGAGCTCTCTTCGAGAGAGATCCAGAGGATAGGTTTAAGTGCCACTATAGCTCCTCTTGAAAGCATAGCACAGTTCTTAGTAGGCTTTAAGTCGGACTTAGAGCCGAGGAACTGCGTAGTTATTGACGCAAGGTTCTTGAAGCCTATGGACGTAAAGGTGCTGTGTCCCAGAGTCGACATAATCAGAGACCCGGCGGAGGCTGTTAACGAAGCCATATACCAAGAACTCAAAGAGATAGTCCTTAGCCACAGAACCACACTGATATTTACGAACACAAGGAGCTCCACTGAGAGAGTAGTGTTCAAATTGAGGAAGATTTTTGAGAGAGAGGGTGTGGTAAATGCGGATGAAGTAGAGGCACACCACAGCTCACTAAGCAGAGATCTAAGGCTAGGTGTAGAGAATAAGCTGAAGAGTGGTGAGCTTAGAGCTATAGTTAGCTCAACCTCCCTCGAGTTAGGAATAGATATAGGATACATAGACGCCGTAGTCTTACTTAGTTCCCCAAAAAGCACTACGAGGTTAATTCAGAGAGTTGGAAGATCAGGACACGGAGTTAACGATACTAGTAAAGGCTACTTACTAGCAGTGGATAGAGATGACCTCGTAGAGGTAGTGGTACTAGCTAAGCTAGCTAAGCAGAGAAAGCTAGATAAGATAAAAATCATCAGGAAGCCTCTCGATATACTTGCGCAGCACATCGTAGGTATGTCCCTAGAGAAGAAGTGGAAACTTAGGGAAGCCTATGAAGTAGTTAAGAGGTCATATAGCTATCGCGACCTGACTTGGGAGGAATTTTTGCGGGTTATAGAGTACTTAGCTGGAAAGTACGAAGACCTCATATCTACTACAAGAACTTATTCCAAGATAAGGTACTATGAAGAGGAAGAAACTTTCGGAAAAAAGAGGGGTGTTCGAATGATTTATTACCTTAACTCTGGCGCGATACCTGATGAAGCTAAAGTCAGAGTGTTCACTGAGGACGGACGCTATGTCGGGGACTTAGAGGAGGAGTTCGTGGAGTACCTAGAGCCAGGAGACGTTTTCGTACTCGGGGGTAGAACATTCCAGTTCGTAAGATCGAGTGCTATGAGAGTAATCGTGAAAAAAGTCGAGCATCAGAGACCAACAGTTCCGAGCTGGTTCTCAGAGATGCTTCCACTAGCTTTCGACTCAGCACTTGAAGTAGCTAGATTCCGAGGCTATGTTTCTCAATTAATAGATAGAGCTGGTTTAGAAGGTGCTATTGAGAAAGTCTCAAAGAATTACGGTATAGAAAGGCGTTTAGCTAAGTACATTGTTGACTACGTTAACGAGCAAAAGAACTACGTCGGTATAGTACCAGACGATAAAACCGTGTTGATAGAAATGTGGTATGATGAAAATCTACGAGCAGATAACCTGATCTTCCACACCCTATTCGGAAGAAAAACAAACGATGCTCTCGCGAGAGCCCTAGCTTTACTAATAAGTGACCTTGTGGGCGTTAACGTGAGGGTTACTGTAACCGATAACGGCTTTATGCTAACTGTTCCATTCAGTCGACCACAATTTAACGATGAAATAGTTCAAGAAGTTCTAGCTAGGCTAAGGAATAATGAGCTTAGAGATATACTTAGAAAAGCCTTAAGAAGGTCAGAAATACTGAAGAGAAGATTTAGGCATTGCGCTGAGAGAGCACTAGCTCTACTTAAGAACTATAAAGGTGAGGAAACAAGCATTAACAGAAGGCAGGTAAGTGCTGAGACTTTAGTGAGAATCGTTGAGTCTATTCCAGGTTTTCCGATATTAGAGGAGGCCTACAGGGAAGTAATGGAGGACGTTATGGACGTTGAGAGTGCTGAGAAGATCCTTAGCTCAATAAAGAGTGGTAGTATAACTTTACGAAGCGTGAGAGTTGAAGGACCACCGTCGCCTTTTGCGCACACTATAGTCACGCACGGATATAACGACATCGTGCTCATGGAGGACAGAAAGAGGATGCTCCTGAGGCTCTATGAGGAAGTGCTTAAGAGACTATCTGAAAGACGTACTGTGAACCAAGAAGCTTCATGCGCTACCTAGAACAAGCTTTCACAGCACTCCATTGCCAGCTGACTTTCCTATCCTATACGCCCTGTTCAGCAGGTACACTCAGCTACACCTCGAGTATGCCGGCAGAACATGGCACTAGCTGGTATGCTAATAAGGGCTGTTTCTTCTTGATGTCTCTGCGGAATGTTCATAATCTTTTCGTTCTAATTCTTTCGTAGTGCTGTGTGACTCTGGTAGTAATATGAATACTGCTTTGCTCGACAGCCACCCACGACCCCACGTAGATATCGAAGCCCGAATGAGCTATGCGAAACCCCTGGACACAAAAGAGCATCAAAAAGAACGAATATCCGGGGATAACCGGCTCTAATCTAGTTGGAACAGCCTTATGTACCTGCAGCAAAGACCGATTCCACTGCTAGTTCGGTCTATAGAATCCTCTATTAAGATGTAAGTGTCGCCACAACTCGACTGTGAGGTGTTGTTCGAGCGCTTGTATAAGGTCAGCGTCTAGCTGTCCATAGATGTGTTAGCTCCTCAGCTGTTGTTATCTCAGCTCCATACATCGTCTTCATGTAGTCCAACGCCCTTTCGTGATCTGTGGTGTTGAATGTAGCTGTAGCATCTCCCACTACTATGACTTTATAGCCTCTGAAGAAAGCATCGGCAGCTGTGTGCTTAACACATATGTGCGTATGAATCCCAGTAATAACTACTGTTTTGGCTTCAAGTCCTCTAAGCAGGAGGTCCAGCCCTGTCTCAAAAAAAGCTGAGTAAGTTCTTTTCTCGAGGACATAGTCGTGAGGTAGCGGCTTAAGTTCATCAATTACTTTAGATGCCTCGTCACCCTTCATTGAATGCTCTCCCCAGAGTCTTATTTCAGGATCTGTTGGAAAGTGAGAGTCATTTACGTATACAACCGGGATACCGATAGATCTAGCTACCTGAATAACCTTCCCCACCTTGTCAACTATTTCGGCACACGGCTGGCACTTGAGCCTCCCATAAATGAAATCGTATAACATGTCTATGACAAGCACAACATATCCACTCACGTTAGCCCCTAATATCGTTCGGTTTTAGTCTTATTATCTTCTTACGCTGTTCCCACAGTTGCGCACCATAAAGTGCTTTAACCATAAGTACCTTAGTCTTCATTTAATCCGCGTTTAAGGTTGCTTCATTGACTCTAGAACACCTCTGCTTACAGCAAAAACAGCACAGACAAGTTCTTCCTCAGATTTTTCTAGAAGTTCAAGAGCTTTTTCACCCTTAAGTGATTTGTCTCCCTGCTCTAGAAGGATTCCCAGTATGTTATTGCCCTCCACTAGTAGTCTGACAGTATGATTCTCGCCCTTAAGGACTGCGTAGATGGGGCTTTGGTTCTTAGTGCTAATATCTGCTAGAGTCTCTACTAACAAAGGCGAGCACCTCATTCTGAATGTAGTTATGGACCTTCCTTGCGTAGTTAATCTATACACAACTATCGGGTCTTCAAGAAAGTTCGAATAGAGATCTGAAACTAACTTACTCTCAATTCTACCACCTTCCTCCCTAGGCACCTCAGGAACTACAGGTTCCGCAGTTCCTTTCTCCTCCTCTTTTTTCACGGCTTCAACAACTCCAGCTGTTCGTAGTTCTTCAGGTAATGGGGTTGCTGTCTGTTTAGGAGGTTCTGCGACCTCACGCTGTACCTCTATAGGTTTAGTAGAAACACTCTTTAAAGCTTCCGAGACACTCTCAGGTATTCTTGATATGAATCGCTCGGTCTCGCTGGCCACTCCAGAGAGCCTCTCTCTTAGAGCACCCGATCGAACATAAACCTCAAAGCTAATCTCAGTACCATCCTCGAACTTTGTAGCAACCATTCTAAAGGTTAGATCCATGCGGGGTGGTCTGAAAAAGCCTAATACCACCTCACCGATCATGCTACTCTCTAAAGTGAATTTGTTTGTTCCCTTCGCTATCACGTAGCTGAAGACAGCATCTCCTTTAAATCCAAAAGCGTCCATGTGAATGACTACGTCACTTCCTCTGAAGGATTTAAACTCTACTGATACAGGCAGTAATGAAAAGAAATCCTTGGGTCTCAACACTGCCTCATACACTTCCTCAAGAGCATGAGGTACTCTAAACGTTATACTTCGATGAACAGGCACGGTACCTCATATTAGTAAGCTATTCGATCCTTAAATAATTGCGTAAGTTCGGTTAACGATGGCTTCCAGTGATTGCAGCATCTATTGGCAGGTGACACGTTTAACGCTCACCTTTCCTTTGAGTGTTTCGAGCTCTTGAGTTGTAAACCAGGGGAGTTTTCCCCTCAGCTTTAGAGCAGCAGCTGATGATGCTATTGCCACAGCATCCAGAAGCTCTAATTTCTCTATAAACATGTAGTGAGTTAGTACTGCCGTAAATACATCTCCTAGCCCAACCGATTCCCCGTAAAAACCCTGTGGTGGAGCTATCTCGTATAGACACCTATCTCTATATGACGAAACTTTGAAAGGTTTCTCACCGTCGGTTATAACGACGTCAGATCTAAGCCTCTCCATACACTCCAAAGGAGTTGCCCAACACTCTCTAGGAAACTCTTCTTTCTCACCTCTTACGATACTCCACCTAGATGTCTCTAAGTATTTTCCTACTTCGAACACTTTTTGCGAGTCATGGACTATCTTGCCGTGCTCACTCACTTTCCTAACAAACCCCTGGATATCGACAACTACATCACGACCTCTTACTAGCTCAACTAAGTATCGAGGATCTAGCTCACTGTATGTAGTTGAGATAAGTGCTAAGCTAAAATTCTTTACTGCTTTTACGAGAGTCTCTACCTCAAAGAATGACTGCTTTAGAACCCGAAGACTTCTATCACCACTTTCGTGTAGTCCTATTTCGAACACAGTCTCACCAAAACCAGCTTCCATTACGTCTAAGTAGTGACTTAGCTTGCCCAGATACCTCGAAACTGCGGACCTCGTCGTCACTAAGAGGGCATGTGAGCCAAGATGAGAGAGTGTTACGCCAATGTAATAAGCTGGTCCACCTAAGTGAACTCCTCTCGCTATGTAATCAAGAGTAGATGCTGCGATTACTACTAACACAGGAATCCTCCTGAATGCTATCGTAATCTAGAAAGTATTAAGCGTGTTATACACAGTCTCCTATACCCGGGAATAACTAGGCTATATAGCTATGCGGTACTTTAATAACTAACGAAAACTCTAGCTAAGAGTATAACTAAAGTGCTAGAAACTCCTTCCTCGCCTTTCTCCGCTCTAGCTTGCTTTAGGCTGACCCCGGCGGCTTACTGCGATCTTCTAGAACCAGCCTCAGTACTCATTAGACTCGAAAACCTAGGATCACCGTTAAATACCGGTTACTGTAACCCCGGATCTCTATACACCCACCGTAACGAAAGCGATGGAAGCCTTAGAAAAGAGCTGGAACTAAAACAGCTGAATGTCCTACGGAGTGAGGGTTCGAATATGAGTCAGGAGAACAGGGTCACGGTTCGCGCTCTTTGAGGAAGTCACTAACTTTGAACTAAGACCGATAAGAAGTTAGCCTATACTCTCTCCCGCAGTGTAAGTACACTACTCCCTCTTTAATCATGGCATTCATGAGCTCTCTTTCTTCGTGACTCAGCTTGGAGACTTCAAGTTTCTTTATCGGGAACTTGCTTGAAAAGCTTTTATAGAATTCTGAGTCTACCGCTAGGTCTGATATTACCACTATTAACTCCGCTTTAACGTACTCATCAATGGGCCTTTTAGCTATAGATAGGACTTCGCTCAGCTTCATAACTTTTTTACTCTTTAACTCCTTGATGGCCCTGTCTTCAGCTAGGTCTTGGTCGGGTAGAGGTCTTGGTTTAACTTCCTGACTGGCTTTTGTTAGAGCCTCTAAGGCTACTTTAATCTCCTTTATTTCCTTTTCAAGTTTGTTTACTCGAGTAACTAGATGACCGACCTCTTCTCTAAGCTTCTCTATGTCAAGAGAGAGATCGTCTTTCTGCTTCCTTATCTCCGCACTAGATTCCATTTCAGCTTCCTCAAAGCTTGAGGAGTCAATAGCTCTAGCATAGTACCCCTCACCTGGAACCCTAACTACGCGACCCGAATCTCTAAGTCTATTAAGAGCTATTCGAACTTGACTTAGTGGAAGTCCTAGAGCGTCAGCAATCAGCCTAGGTGTCGCTCCCGGATTCTCCTTCAAGTATCTGAGTATTCTAAGTTCTACACTCAAGATATACCAAGGAACTTATAATGCTAGATAGCTAATAAGTATGGGTAATAGTACGAGCACCGGCATAGAATCTAAAAAGAAGAAGTTGATGGAGCTAGTAGACCTGAGTGCTGAACCGTGGAGAAAGGCAGCATTCTATTCAAACGATGAAGCTATAGCGTTAGTAACAGAACTGTATCAGCGCTGGGAAACTCAGAAAAGAAGGGGTAACCCACTAGACTACGCTACCGAGGAGGAACTCGATAGATTACTCCTAATCGCAGAAAAAATAGAGCCTGGTGACATTCAAGATCAGCAGACTAGAATGCTTATTGCGGCACTCTATGGTGAGGAAGCTCTAGAATCAGTAAAGCACGAGGAGAGAAAGAAGTCTAGAAAGTTCACAAGGATCTTAAAGAGAATGTTCTTTCTAGAGTAAACTCTTCGATAGCTCACAGCTTTTATCTATGTCTTAATACAGTACATTTCGTCATCAAAGTATTTCTGGCACACTGCAGTCAGAAGGGTTCGACCGTTTTAAGAAAAAAGGTTTAGTGTGATTTTTATAGGAGTTTAAGTCGTTTAGAGGAGTATTATAGTGCGAGAGAGGTCTGCGAGATTCTGGGGTTACTAGTAGAGCTTTCAGAAGGCGAATAGGGGAGGGGGGATTAGAACTGTTAATGTCTATAGCGGGTGGAGGATACCTAAGGGCGAGGAGGAGGGGTTCGAGGTAGTCAGGGAAGCGTTCGGGGAGACTGGGATACTCAGAGCAGCTGTATATGCTCGTGTAAGCGGCTTCGAGTAGAGAACCGTTAGAGGCGTTAGAGAAGTACCTCGAGCAGTGGGAATGAATATTGATGACGGTGGTGACAGATGCTGCTGGCGAGTTGAACGAGGGCAGGAAGGAGCTGAGGAAGGTCTTGGATATGGCTGAGAAGCGCGAGCTCGATGTCCTGGTTGTCGCGCATAGGGATAGGTTAGCTAGGTTCAGTTTTCAGTAACTTCAAGAGCTGTTTAAAGGCTACGGTGTAGACTTGGTTACAGTCTTTCAGGAGAAGCTTAAGAAATATACGCAGGAGCTCATGTATGTTAGAACTGAAGCTCGGGAGGCTCAAGCTCTACGTGGTGTTCTCTAGGAGCGCTGAGTATAAAGAGGGTTACAGCAGGTAATTGGCGTGGGCATCAACGAGAACAATGTAACTTTGTTCATCGCTTCGCTCTCGACAACAAGTCTATAACAATAGGGAGACAAACCACAGCAGATGGTTCTAGGCTACGCCTCGTGAAACTGTTTAGTTTTTCATATCTGTTCGTATTGGTTGATATTGATAGAAACGTTTATAAACACCTTATACAGTGATATACGCTGAGGTACCTCGATGAGGGATCGAGAGCTCTCAACAAGGGCTCTCCCCGAGACACAGCAAGATGTGGGGTGCCCGGGGTCGCCCTGAACGCCCCCAAGGGTGATGCAAACCCAAGACCGATGCGGGGGAACAGAAATGAGGCTATGAAGACAACCGATATAAACCTACATCAGAGCTGAACCCCTCAGCGTAAACCCTGAGCTAATATGTATTTTTCGTAAACCTTGATGGCTATAGCGATAGCCGCTTTCAGGTCCTCATGTAAGTCGTTGACTTCTACACCCGCGAGTTTGGGGATAATAGACCTGTTTGTCTTTTCCTCTTCTATTATGTAGGTGGCAGCCACTCTTCCGCTCTCTATGATGCTCGATATTTCAGCGGGAAGTTCTCTCAAGTACTCGGCACCTATGCCTAAAAGGATGATCCGCGGTTTTAGTGCATTAAGCTTCTCAATGATAATCCTTATCTCTTCTACTCGATCTACATAATCGCAAGTGAGGAGCCTTCTTCCAGCTAGGACGGCATAAGCTATCCTCTTGCCAAGGTCAATCCCCACTGAGATAGGGCTGCTGGTGCCTATTATCCTAGATAGCAATACGCTATATACTTCTTCAGCACTATTTACGGTTAACACATCAGCGCATGGCTCTATAGACACTTTGTTTTCAGTTATGTACTCTAAGCCTTCATTATCTGTAACAAGGAGTTCGCGGTTATAACATAAGTCTCTCAAGTCCATAGGAACTCTGAATCTGATCCCGTACTTCCTTAGCAACGCTACAAGCTCAAGAGACAGTCTTGGATTCAACACGAAGAGAGATAACTCAGCTACCGCTGTACACCCCCGATCTCCGCTATCTTCTATTGTATATATTACGCTCTCTACAAGGCAGGGCCCATATTCCTTAGTTCCGCGCTATCTGGGATAGAGAAATACTCTTAATGGCGAGTGCAAGGCTAACCTCTTCATAAGGAGGAAAGTCCCCTCAGAGTGGGGGAGTTTTGACTACTTGAACCTCAATCTTGACTTTATCCTAGCTAACGTCGTCTTAAGGTCTTCAGGCACTACTTTCGTTTCGGCAACTACCGGCATGAAGTTTGTATCACCCAACCACCTAGGCACTATGTGCACGTGTATATGAGCCTCCACACCAGCACCTGCTACTTTTCCGATATTTACTCCTACGTTATAGCCGTCGGGCTTATATTCCTCGTCAATGGCCCTGATAACTTCCCTAGCGAGATTGAATAGATCCACAACTTCATGGTCGTGAAGCATCTCTATTCTCGCAACGTGTCTTTTAGGTGCTATCATAACGTGAGCAGTGTTGTACGGATAGGCATTCAGCATCGCTAAACTGTAGTGTGTGCGAAGTAAGACGAGGTTTTCTTCTTCGTCTTCTGATGCGGCAGCTTTACAGAACAAGCACACAGACGTTTCAGATGCTCTCCTTATGTAGCTCATCCTCCAGGGCGCCCACAACACTCGCACTCGCAGTCCCCACTAGCCTAGGTTAACTAAGCTATAATAGTCCGTACTCTCAGGCTCTACTACGTAGCGCTAACTCGCAGCATCTAGGTGGAGAACACTAGTGCTTCAAGAAATGGTTCTACGGTTACGGCAATCACGTATGATAGAGCAATAAATACTATATGAGGCAGCGCGGGAGAGTACACTACGTAATCTTCTAGCCCAATAAACCCCTCGCTTAAGGCTTCCTCTACATCGATTTTCTGTTTCCCGAAGTCTATATTAACATCGACAGAACCACTGCATATGAAGCCTTCTTGAGATGGGTGTGTGTGAAGGAAGACGAACTTCTTTTTTAAAAAGCTTGCTACATCGGTCGGTCTACCTATAAGGTAGAGAACCTTCTTACTTCCCTGAACGCATTTAATACTGCCCATAGCATTTCTGTATATCGTCAGGTTTCCTACTAGGTTAACAAAAACTATTGGGAGAGGTAAGAGAGACGATAAAACGAACGTGAAAAGCGGAATTAGTGGCTCATCTAGGTGTGCCAGAGATACCGCTACTACCGCGATAAGGTCTGCCCCACCTATTAATCCAAAAACAAATAGAACGCAATAAACTACCGGTGGCAGTATAGCTAGGATAGCTCCTAAGAGGGAGTAGCTCTCAATAGGTTTGAGTACTGCACTGAGTATAACTAATGCGTAAACCGGTATCCAGCTTACCTCTGGTATCTCCCTATCTTTTAAGTCTCGGTACGATGCGTACGCAAGGGTAGTTACTAGAGCTACTACTGCTAAACTCTCTACTATACTGGCAACCAACTTATATCTACTCTCCGCTCACTACTCCTCTACGTCCTTAATTCCTTCTTCCGTAATAGCGAAGATAGCTTCACCCTCTGGTAAATGGGGTGCGTCAACAACTCTAGCGATCCTTCTGTTACCTCTAGACTTCCTCAGCTGAATTCTTACTCCCGGTGCGTGAGCTAGAACATGCCCACCCACAGCCTGTGTTGGATCTCCATAGAATACGTCTGGTCTGGCCATTACTTGGTTTGTTACTACTATTGCTACTTCGTAGATGTCGGCAACTCTAGATAGTTGGTGAAGGTGCCTATTCAGCTTTTGCTGTCTAACTGCTAAATTCTCCCTGCCTGGGTACTCAGCTCTGAAGTGTCCGGTTACAGAGTCAATTACTATTAGCCCTATGTTCTCCTTTGGTATTAAGTCCATTATCTCCTCGATTATTGCCATTTGGTGATCACTAGATATAGCCCTCACCCAATAGATATTGGTCATGGTCCTCTCGGGATCTAGGCCCACGGATTTCGCCATGGCTTCTATTCTTTCCCATCTAAACGTTCCCTCAGAATCTACGAACACGGCTTTAGCTTCAAGCCCTCCCCTATCTCTCGGTAGCTGAACGTTCACGGAAAGCTGTAGACATAGCTGTGTCTTGCCTGTACCGTATTCACCGAAGAACTCAGTGACAGTTCCTATTTCAACTCCTCCACCCAAGAGTTCGTCAAGTCTTTTAGACCCAGTCGTTATCTTGGGTAACATACCTTTTTCTTTCTTTAAATCGAGAGCCGTCTTTAGAGTTAGACCTAAGAGCTCTCGTGCCTTAGAAACGATCCTATGCGCTGTTGGAAGAGGAATTCCAGCTACACTTGCCAGCTCGCTTATGTTAGCTACAGCTATAGACTCGAGAGTTTTATATCCGGCTTCCTTTAGTTTAGTGAGGATTGTCGAAGAAATACCTAAGTCTTCGAGATTCTTCTTACTACTCATACCTCCCTCCTCATCTAAAGAGTTAGAAAGCTATTAAACGCTCATCTTTCAATACATGAAGCTCTCAGTAAGTCATAGACCTCTGGAACTACCTTAGATGTTTCCTCTAGCATTTGCTTAACTAGCTCTCTTATCTCCCACTGCGCCTTATCGGAGAGCCTAAGGCAGGCTATGTACAGTAGTTCCCGGAGGTTCACTGTCATGAGTACCTTGGTAGTAACTGCTTGAGGTAGTACATATCTTGCATCCTCGTAGGGGATGCCTGCTTCCACCATCTCTTTATAAAGCCTGAGAGCTTCTTCAACTACGTTTTTAAACTCCTCTTCGAAGTTTCTTAGCCTCACTGATTCAGGAACTATGTAGTCACCTTCAGCTTTAGCGTACCTCTGAGACTCTTGAGTATAGGAAGCCAGCCTATGTCTAACTAGTTGGTGAGACGTGACCCTAGATATACCCTCTATCAAGAAAGTGAACGACAGATGTTCTAGTACAGACGGAAAACTAGTTGACTCCAAAATCCACCCACGTACGTCCTCCTCTGGGTAATCACTTAAGTAGTGCTGTAGAGTCTCCAGTGACAGCTTTCCCTGTGAGGTCTTAGCAGCTAGTACAACAATCCTTCGGGGGTCACCACTACGAGGTGAACTCCATGAGACCAGAGTAACCCTCAAAACCAATCCCAAACTTAGTGAAGAGCTTTTTCCTTAAAAGACAGAACCTTAAACACTAGGTTCTCGATATAGAGCTAGAGTAGTCACACCACCACACATCCCGTAGCTCTCGACATCTAGTCGTAGAATTAGTTAAGTGCGTTGACCTAAATGAGAGAAAGATCCCAGAGCTAGCCTAGAGGTTGCGACGTCTTTAGCCGCTAGAGCTAACGTGTTGATGACGTGTTTGCTGAGCATAACGAGTTACTGAGAGAATAAGTCATTAGAAGGAGATGTCTCATAATACCATCGCACACGCAACTAGGTCTTTGCCAAACACTTCGTTAAAGCATTAGCGTAGTCCTCTTAGTGAGGTCCACGATCATAATCCAGCACTGCTTGAATGAGAGTGATTCATCGAGGTTAGTTGTTGGATTATACTCTAGTGAGGGGGAAGCGCAATCCTAGATTCCCATAGTCTTCGCTCTTAAGCTAGAAAGGGAGCTAATGCTTCATGCCTTCCCTAATTGTATACAGTGCGCCTAGTATAGTGATCGACATCCCTATGAGCACGTTCGAACTAACTTCTTGGGATAAGACTAACGACGCTAGAATCGTAGCTCCTGGTGCTTCCCCAAACCCTATGACAGTCGCTACGTAAGATTTCATGTACTTTACTAAGTAGTTTATAACTGTATGTCCACCAAGCATTGGTATTAGGGCTAATAACACGAGGTATATCCACATATTCAGCTCTACTGGCAGCACTGACTGATTCGTTGCCACAGAATAAGCAAATATGAAAATAGTGGAAGAACTATAGCAGACTACAGTATAGCTTGCTAAGCTAATACCTCTCTTTCTTAAGTATCTACCTATGGTAAAGTAGGCTGCTGCGGTGATAGCACCAGTAAGCGCTAGAATTGAACCATAGAGAGCTCTCTCGACGAGATAGGGTTGCACAGCAATAACAGTACCGCAAAAAGCGATGAGGATTCCAAGAAGCTCCGACCACCTTGGTTTCGAGATCCTCAAAGCCGTTTCATACAGCATTGCTATCAATGGGTAGAGAACTACTATTGTTGTAGACAGTGATATTGGTATGTAAAATAAGGATTCCATCCACGTGAGAAAGTGGGTAGCTAAGAGAATACCTGATAGTATTGATAGAGAAAAATACTTGATATCTCCCGGATGCAGGTTACTCGAACCTCTAGAGAGAGAATATAATGCTATCAGTAACGTCGCAATAAAGAGCCTCCAAAAAGCACACGCTAGCGCCGTCGCCCCCGAGAGAACCACGATTACGGACGCGGAGGATATGCTAAGCCATGCCACTACGATAAGAGCGTACTGGACTGCTCTACTCAACATCACCTACCGAGAAAAGTGTACTCCAATACTCCTAAAAACTTAAGTAGAACACCTTAATGATGTCGCCTTATTAAGGCATTCAACTCCTCCAGGTGTTAGAAACCTCAAGAAGGAACTACAAGAACGGGAGCTCAGTTACTAGTAATCGGCTCCTAATTCGATTAGCGCCGTTTAGATGACTCATAGGACTTATTCCTAAAGAAAAGCCAGCACGAAAGGTAAGTATTAGAGCGCTGCACTAACATCGACTAACCAACAGAACTGGCTGAAAACGAAACCCAGAAGTAGAAATGGAAGCAACCTTACTCGCAGTACGAATGCGTTGCGAAGATGTTGACAACTGGGAGAGTTTATTCAAGATGCGAGTCTCAACTGTAAATTAGAGAACTCTATGTAGTAGCTGTGGGTAGAGACAACCTTGACGTTAGGGTTATCGAAATTCGTTCAGTATGAAGCTTAAATACTAGATCCCGTCTATGAGAAGGAGTGGTACTAGTAATTTCGTGTGTTATTTAATAAAATTTAATAGGTTGGTGGGACTACAGTTATTGGGTAAGAATTCGGTGTCGAAAAATCCTGACAGGCGAGAATTTTACCCAAAGAGAGAATTTAGGGATAGAGAGCTAGCTGAGCCAAAGCCTTTAGGCAATATGTGTAATAACCTCTGTCCACTGTTCAAATGCGCTAAAAACGCCTTAGTCTTCTCCACGAAAGTCGTAAAAGGCTACACTCAGAAAGTAGCTATGTGTAGACTAACTGGAGACCAGTGTATTGGATATGGTTGCCAATTTGCTTACTGCGATAGAAAGGCACTTCTACCAAACGGTAACTGTGCCTTTACTGTAAAGTTTAAAGATGGTGAGGACTTCTTTAACGAGCTCGAGAAAGAGGAGCTGAAGCTTTCAACAAAAGGTAGACTTGTGAAAAGGTACAGCAAAAAAGACATCTTTGTGGAATAACATTCGTTCGGGACCCCTGTGTCTCGAGAGGAAGGCCTTTACGAAAAAGAGCCACCGATCCCCCCAAACGAGTATGTGAGAATCAGGCATACGGTGATTAGAGAGTTTGTTAGTAAGATCTTCGTCGCTGCCGGATTATCCAGTAGCGACTCGTGGATAGTAGCCGACGTGTTGGTTACTGCCGATCTAATGGGGATCTCCAGTCACGGCATTCAGCGAGTACGGAGGTACGTTGATGGACTACTTCACTGCTGTGTTAACCCAAAACCGAAAATGAGAGTAGTGAGAGACTTTGGTGCTACGGCTCTAATAGATGCTGACAACGGCTTAGGGCATATAGCCGGAGTGAAGGCTGTAGAAGTGGCTGTGGAAAAAGCTAAGAAATACGGTATCTCGCTAGTACTCGTCAAAAATAGCCATCACTACGGAATAGCGGGCTACTATTCCCTTAGGGCTGTTGAAAGAGGATTAATTGGTGTATCAACAACAAACTCTGAGAAACTCGTGGCGTACGTTAACACCACTACTAGAAGTCTGGGAACAAACCCTATAGCAGTGGGTATCCCTAGAAGAGTTCCCCCGCCAATACTTTTCGATGCAGCAACTTCTGTGGTTCCGGTCGGAAGAATAGAGGTATATGCTAAGTTAGGAAAGAAAGTCCCAGACGGTTGGGTAATAGACCATGAAGGTAGAATGCTTAACGGCGATGCTACTAAAATACTCTCGGAAATAAAGGCTGGTAGGGCATCAATCCTCCCACTGGGGGGATTAGGAGAGGAGTTCGGTGGGCATAAAGGCTCTGGTTTAGCTTTTATAATAGACGTGATCTCGGGAGTGCTTTCTGGGGCCGCATGGGGTCTCCACGTTAAGTATACTACTGATGTAGCACCGGCAAACGTTGGGCACTCTTTTGCCGCTATCGATATTGACGCATTTATGCCTAGAGAGGAATTCTATGAACGAATAGAAAGCTACATCAACGAACTCAAGTCATTAAAGAAGCACCCAAGTGCTGACAGAATATGGATTCCCGGGGAGAAAGCCTGGAGTACCATGATGACTAGGCTACAGATAGGAGTACCAGTTCATATCAAAGTTTGCGAAGAGCTTAACCTTCTAGCTGGAAACTTGGGTATTAGTGAGAGACTGTGTGATATAAGTAAAAGCTAAGCTTTCACACCCGAGACATGGGGAGATTCGTTCTTGCTAGCTGCCTACCACTACTTGTTAGTTGTTATTAGAGAGCTTAGGACCTAATATCATCAAAAGTTAGTATTACGATACCAGTAGGTTTCTTGCTTATAGCTCCTATCCTAGCACCAATCAACATATTAACACCTTTAGCTGAAGCTATGTCTAGCAGTCTCTGAGTTATGACGCCGTCCATGACTACTGCGTAAGCATCCTTAATCTCATCACTAATGAGCTTGTCTACTAAGTCTTTTACTGGTACCCTCAAAGTTTCGTTCCAATTCTTATCGTACACTACACTCTCTAGAGTACCTCTTAAGGATTCCACGGTTTTTATTAGTGATTCGGGAACAGTTATTTCGCTGATTGCTTCTGCCTCCGGAACTGTGACGGCTGGGAGCGCTTTGATTTCCTCCTCCACTCTTTCAGCAGCTTCTTTCGCAATATGCTGCAAGTATGCCTCTAAAGGTGTTGCGTTTTTTAAAGCTTTAGCTATCTCTTTTCCAGTCAGCTCCTCAACTTCCCTACCTGGTGGAGCTCTGGCCACCATGTCTATTTTAGCTACACGTGCTAACTCCTTGAGGATCATGTCACCAGCTCTATCGCCATCAAGAAACGCTATAGTCTTTTTAGATTGAGATAACCTTATTATGGTCTCTGGGATCTCGCCCTTAGCGCCCTCAAGTGCAACGACGTTTTTATAGCCATACTTAAGGAGGTTTATGACGTCAGCTCTTCCTTCAACTACTACTAAGGTGTCGGATTTTTCGACATCGGGTCCTGCTGGAAGTCTTTCCGGTCCGTAATATATCAACTCAGCGGTCTTAACCGAGGATTCTATCTCTTGGAGTACCTCTTTAACGTCTACTTCCTTTTCCTTGATCATAGTTTGCATTATTTCCTTAGCTCGCTCGACAATTCTCTTGATCTTCTCTTTTCGTACGTCAACTATGTCTACTACCTTAATCTTAGCGTTAAAAGGACCAACTTTATCTACGAACTCGAGCATTGCTGCTACAAGAGCTGTCTCAACTCGGTCTAAGTTTGAGGGAAGAAGTATCTCTCCAACAATCTTAGACCCCTGCTGCTTCGTCTCGACAGAGATCCTGCCAATCCTCCCTTTCTCCTGCAGATCCCTAAGGTCCAGCTCGGAACCAAACAGTCCCTCAGTTTGACCAAAGATAGCTCCTATGATGTCGTGCTTATCTACTACACCATCTACCTCCACTTTAGCCCTCACTACATACTTTACCATTAGGTTAGCACCCAGTCTAACTGTTACTTATCACTACGATAACATTCTGCTAGCTAGTTAAAAGTGCGTTGTATTGATTGAACTACGAGTTTTCGCCCCCAGAGTCGAGAAAGGAAGTCGTTTGTTACGTGAGCGGTCGAAGAACTTGAATTCGATCTCTCCGCTTCTAGTAACACACCAAACGAAATCTCCCTCGGTCTTAAGAAGCCTCACTGCTAACTCCTTAACATACTCGAGATCCGTACGACTTACCGCTAACTTAGAACCAGACTCAGAACATACTATCTTCTGCAGACCGTACCTACACCTCAGCTCTCCCTGGCAATAAACACACTGAACATCGATATAACCCGGTAATAACCCTATGTAGTAACCCTGGGAGGCCTCAAAGTAAGAGCAACCTTGGGGAAACTGGTTCGGAAGACCTTCAGAGATTTTAACACCACTAAATAGACACTCCCAGGGTTCCTCCTCTACCTCGGTTTCGCAAAGACGTTTGATTAAGTCTACTATTGATCTGTTTACGCATGTCTCTACGTAAGTAAAAGCTATAGTTCCAGAACTACAGTAACTTATTACTACATTAGCCACATTACTCGCTTGTTCCTGAGGACTCATTACTGTTGTACCTCACTTTCTTGAGTCCAAGTACATCCACATCACCTACGTGTTAGGGGAAATATCTATTTGTTTGAGTATAGCTCAGTCAGTTTTGTAGATATTTTATGTAGGCGAGGGATTTGGGAAACTCTACGGTGGTTATGTGGAAATACTTAAAGTGTTTAAGAGAACGGACCGCGTCTCAAGGTGTAGTCCACGCGTCGTTAAGCTCGATTAGCGTCAATGACCTCTGTGTAGAGTAGCTAGCAGCTACGGTAAACTGTAAGATCGAAATACACCCCGTCCTAGCGGAACCTATAGACATAGAGAGGAGAAAAAGTCGTAAGTGGTAGCCGAATTCGGCTAGAGTAAGGCTCTTATTACTAATCACTAACCTTAGTTCTGAGTAAGTTAAGCTTTATCACTAAAACAAGATATGGCAGAAAATTACTAAACTAATGCACCTACTAACATATGCCTTAAGCAACTGTTCCGGGTTTCGTGATGGTTTGTGTTGCTTAATAGATGCTGCGGAAACTCTTATGAGTGCTTCCGCATGGATTAGTGTAGAGGCTACTCAATGAGGGAGCGGGAGCCACGTAGATGAGGTGCGGGCTCTCCCCGAGGGCAACCACCAGATGTGGGGTGCCCGGGGTTACCCTGAACGTCCTCAAGCCCGATGAGGTCCCGAGCGGAATGCGGGGGAACAGAGATAGGGCAATGAAATAGATCCATATAAACCATCATGAGAGCTGAACCTCTGAAGACACCTGAACCTATTCTACACTTAAGAAGAGTTCTTTAGTAAGCTGGATGCCTGGAGTTAGTGCTTTTAACTCGAAAACTCCGGTAGAGCTATAGCGAGCTAATCCCGGGGGGCTTAAAGTGGTGGGCTAAGCTTAGGATCTCTAATCATTTAATAGCCTCAAGAGCGATCTACCTCTATGTTGCTAGCTGGGACTCTGCTTCTTTTAGATTAAATTGAGCGCTTAGGCTATAGATACGGGTTCAACTCCTTGAAAAAGGTGGTAGTAGCCTATAGCACCTTAGATGTGGCTGGTCGCGGTATTGCAACGAAATTAGCTAATTTAGCTGGTTGCCGAAACACTACCGTGAGAGAGATTCCCGAAGCTTGTATTGCTGAAATAGGTGATAGTGAAGTAGTAATCGCAGGGTTTAATGAGGATGTGCTGTATTTTAACTTCTTGGATGAATTACTTGAAGCCAGTTACTATGTTATAGTATCAAGGCATAGCGCTACCTCAGGAATAAAGTCTCTCACTGTTCACCACACCGGAAATCCATCAAATAAAGCCGAGTACGGGGGTAGACCACGGGAGCTAGCTATAGCTAATCCACCAATAGCATTTTCGATACTGAAAGAACTAAGCAAGCTATCTATAAGCCACAGAATCGAGGACACTGAAATAACCTATGAAGTCACTCATCACGGACCAACAGAGGTTAGAAAGCCTCTGACTTTTGCCGAAATAGGTTCCTCGATTAATGAGTGGTCGAACGAGCTATACCAGGAAGTTCTAGCTAAGGCCGTTTATAGAGCTATTGCTGAACCTCAGTCTATCTGCACTTCCTCAGTAGGTATAGGGGGAGGTCACTACGCACACCAGTTCACTCAGAGAGCTTTTAATCAAAGCGAGTGCTACGGCCACATAATATCGAGACACGCTATAAAAGACCTCCGAGAGTCCCCAGAGTTATTGGAGTCTATACTGAGGCAAGCCATAGTGAGGTCGAGTACTCAAACCAGGAGGATCGTTTTAGAAGGAAAGGTGCCGGGATACGTAAAGCAGGTTGCTAACTCTATCGCGGGCGATTACGGCTTAGATGTTACTGAATAGCAAAGCTATTACCTCGTAAAAAACAACATACTGGTAGCAGTGTCGATGAGTAAGGAATCGATGTGGGGTGAAATAAGAGCAGAGATCTCTGTGTGCGTTAAGTGCTCACTATCTAGATCAAGAACTAGAGTTGTCCCAGGTGAAGGAAATCTCTTCTCTAATGTGATGCTCTTAGGAGAAGCGCCCGGGAGAAACGAGGACGAAGAGGGGAGGCCGTTCGTAGGAGCTGCTGGCAGACTCCTCGATAAACTAATTGAAGGAGCAGGCTTTAAACGCGAGGACCTATTTATAACTAACGTAGTTAAATGTAGACCTCCAAACAACAGGGAACCCAAGCTAGATGAGCTAGTGACATGCTCGTACTTTACTGACAGAATAATCGCAATAGTTGATCCCAGAACTATCGTTGCGCTCGGCAATTATGCTGGCTACTACCTATTCGAGCTTAAAGGAGGTACCAAGTGGGCAGGTGTTACAAAAACGAGAGGTAGAGTATACAGGCTACCTATTCTTGGAGCTCAAAGAGCAGTGATACCAACGTATCATCCCGCTGCTGCTCTATACAACCCGCAACTATACGAAGCTATCCGAGCAGACTTCGAGTTACTTAAAACTGTGGCGAGTGTAGGTAAAGGTTTAGAAGGATTACTTAAGTTCACTAAAAGTCGTGGTGGAGTGAGTTGAGTCAGGACAAGATATCGAAATACTTAGAGAACCGAATTAGGGAAATTGAGAAGAAGATTAAGGAGTTATCGGAAGAACTAGAGATACTGAAGCAGATAGCTTCAGCTTTCCCCGGCTCGAAGCAAGGAGTGGTGCAGCAAGTCCACAGTGAAGAAGCTAAAGTAGCTCAGCAGGAGAAAATTAAGGTGATTTATGCCGAGGACGAGATAATCGCTAACGAGATAGTGGCAGACAATATGGTTAAAATAGTTCTCAGGGGTGGGATAAGGTCCGAGGACGAGATAGTAGTAAACTTCTTGCTCAAAATCCTAGAGGAATTGAAGGGAAGAAAGGACTTAGACGACTTCAAACTTAAGGAAAGTGGAGGGTATATAACTCAAATAGACTTACTCAACCCAACGTCTATAGCAATAAGGCAAGTCGAGATAGCACTAAGATACGTGTGGAGTAAGCATTCTTCGGGTTAGCTGGCTTCATCGTATACTAAGAAACTGAGAGCTCTCTATCTTTTCTGGCGACTACATATGTTGCTACCAGCGATAACAGTACAGCAGGGAGTGACGCGACTGTTACTGCTTCCCCTGTATGTGGACCGGTTAAGACTATGGCAAAATCGAATGCTGAAGGAACTTTGCTGACTTTGATAGCTCTTCCTTCGAGTGAAACCTGAATTACCTGCGTATACATGCGACCTTCAGCTAATCTCGCAACTCCCCTCTCGTCGTACATCGCCCTAGCGTACAGAACCACAGGCACGCTTTCACTTATATACCTCCCGAAGGCCTCAGTCCGAATTTCAACATCCCCTGAAAGAGGGTTTTGCGAAGAGTCTACTGATTTACCCGACAGCTCAGGGTTTACGAGAAACCCTATTTTAAGCAGCCTTAGCAATACTATGTCCGTATAAACGTATTCAAACCCGCTGTAGCCATAGCCTGTATCAGTAACCATCTTCAATAACATGGTGTCTGAATACCCATTTATCTTCACGCTTCCCGCATAAACTACTACGAGATTAGCGTCTGTACTAAAGGAGTAGTAAAACATAGTCGCTGCAGTTGCTACTATTAACAATATCAATATGGCCTTCGTGAAAAACCCCAGACCTTCTCGGTATACTCTAAAAACTATGTATCTAAAGAAGAACCCCTCTCTAAATGCTCTTAACTCTAAGACTTTACTTCTACCGAGAATCCAAGCCATAGCTATACCTGTAATAAAGCCTCCTGCGTGTGCGAAGAAAGCGACCCCACCTATCCTCATATACCCGTACAATACCTGCATAGCAAACCAGAAAACCAAGTATATAGACGCTCTAAGGGTAAAGCACGCCGGCAGAAACAATAGTGGAAAGCACGCAACAAGTGAAGTCCCGGGAAAGAACATTAGATAAGCCCCTAAAACACCACTAATAGCTCCCGAAGCCCCGACTGCTGGGATATCTATAGCCTCCAACCCAGATATAGAAATGGAGGCAGTGTGAAATAGCGCTGCTCCAATTCCAGAGACTATGTACAGAAGTAGAAATCTGCGAGAACCAACTAAGTCCTCGACTCCTTTACCAAAGACGTACAGAAAGTACATGTTGAAGACTATGTGTAGCAGGTCAGCATGAATAAACATCGATGTAAACATTCTAACGACTCCCTCGTATGAGAGAAGAAGAGCTGGGATGTAGCCTAACTTGTAGATATAGCTTGGCAATGTACTAGTGAAGTACGTTGTAGACGAAGTCACTATATAGACAACTGTATTTAGAGCTATTATAGCGATAGTCATCAAGGGCGTGCGCCTCGGCACCGCACCCCCAAAGACATAGCCCACGGCTAGCACCGTAGCTTAGTATTGCTTAGATATATATATGAGAAGCGGGAAACTGTACCATCGCGCCTCAGGCTAGAGATTTGGGAAGATCGAGCACTACGAATCCGATAACTAGCTAAGCTATATCTCAATCTCTCCCCGCCTGAAGGCGTCGATAACGTTTTTAGAAACGGTATAGCATCCTATACCCCGCTTGATCAAGCCTAAAGACACTAGTTTAGCTAATATCTTAGATGGGTTCTTTATTCCCATAGCTCTTAGCTCTCTGGAGACAAGTATCTCTCCAACAGACCTATACCTAAGGAAATACCTTAGAGTTGCGAGCTCTTCGTCACTCAAGCTCTTGAGAATGGCTGGTAGGTTGTCTCCACTTTGAGTTTCTTGAGTCAACAGGTTCCACCTAGTAGTAGTACGTGTTAACGTAGTTATGCTCTACTATCTTAGAAGCGTTTCCAAGGCTTGCGCAAACTGAAGACAGGGGACAGAAGTTCGACCTCTCACAAGCCGGGTTTTCTCTAGTACAGTACTTTCTACCGAAAGCCCACAGAAAGTCGTCGAGATAGTCTGGTCTGATACATGAGATCCTGGAAACGTAATTGTAAGCTCTTCTTACAGCCATTCTCAACTCTATATCCTCTTCATACGTAAACTCAGACCTACTCGAGACTTTACGCATCAGATGGTCATCGAGCTTAACTAGCTTTAATCTTAGTGCTACCCTAGTTAAGTGGTTATCCACTGGTACTTCTATGTTGTGAGTGTCAACAACTTTGATGAGACCCCTTCTTAGAGCGAACTTTATAAAGAGAAATTGCTTTTTCTCGACAGGGTCTGAATATGCCTTAAACACTTTAAGTAAGTTCCCGAGTCCGTAAGTCGTGGGGTGCCTTATGTAACCTCTAGAAACCCTAACTAGCTCGGATACTGACCCCCTAAAGTATTTAATGAGCTTTATACCCGCATCGCGAAGTAGTTCTGCTCGGACATCGGGATCCCAGATACTCTCCCCGCTTTGAGTTCGCAACCACTTCGTAACTTCTTCTAGCGATATCGCCGCCATTCTATCAGGGTTAAAGTAGTCTGGATCCTCTCTGTACCTTAAGACCCCTAGGTGATAGAGTAAGTCGGCCCCATGATAGCTTTCTCCACCTATGCGCATCTCGAAAGGCTTTAACCTTGAGGTCCTATGATCTATAGCTACCATAAAGAAAAAGTACCTAAGGACTTTTTCTACCTCTTCATTCTTCGGGGGATAGAAGTGGGGGTCAGTAAAGTCTTCTATTGCTTTAACAACTTCAGTAAAGGATTCCCTTATTGCTCTAGCCACCACCGAGATTCTGCTAAAAGACAGCTCTAGAGGCAGCCTCAACACCGCTGTAAACTAGTTGTAGCCGTTATAAGAGTTCTTCGAACATCAGTATGTAGAATTCGAGTTCCTACGAGTGCTGAGAAAAATATACCTCAAATCTAATTTAGTTGTTCAAAGTTTATTCATACTGTTGGGGAGAATGTTGAGACCGTATATAGTAAGGTTCGTATCTCAGAAGTCAGGTGTAGGTAAAACTTTCGTAGCATCCAGCGTAGTAGAGGCTTTAGTAAAGGCTGGCTATAGTGTGGCGGTTGTTAAGCACTCAGCAAGCGGTATAAGTCTCGAAGAAAAAGATAGTGCGCGCTACCTTAGGGCTGGAGCTATGGAAGTCGTGGTAGCAAGTAAAGAACTAGTCCTACTGTATAGCAAAACATTAACAGACGACCTTAATGAGATAACTAGCTATATCTCTAGACCCCTAATTGTGGTAGAGGGGTTTAAAGATGCGCATATAGGTGATAGCGTAGTAGTAGCTGATTTCGTGGAGGAAGCAACCAGAATTATCAGCAATGACACTATTGCCATAGTTTTAAGTAGAGAACCTTTAAACCCGGAACTGGGGGAAGGTATTAAAGTACCTGTTTTCTCTAGCAATCAGATAAGTTCACTAGCTGACCTAATAATAAGAAGATCGATAGAGCACTTCACGTCTCAACTTCCAGGTTTGAATTGTGGTGCCTGCGGCTATAACTACTGCAGAACTTTAGCCATGAAAATACTTAAGGGTGTGAAAGTAGCTTGCCCTATTACGCTTAATGTAAAACTCACTGTTAACGGTCAAGAAGTACATCTAAACCCCTTCGTAAAGAACGTGATAAGCTCGGTAGTTGAAGGACTACTGAATTCTCTTAAAGGTATACCTGCTGACGTAAAGCGCATTACACTAGAGGTAGACAAAACAGCGCGTACGAGTTAAGTGAGGTAGCGTAGCTTAACTAATACGTGGTACTCGAACCACAATTATTCCATACCTCCTGCTTGAAAATCCCGTGTAACCAGCTAAGGGTAGACTCTTATTTCTTTATCACCTACCTTCATAAGTACCTCAAAGTACTCGGCAATCTTTGTAGACACTATCTTGGGTTTGAGGACGGCCTCTATCTGGAAGAGACCAGCAAAATTATCCATCGTGACTTCGATAGATACTGGTCTATAAACACCGGTTAGTATATCTACTCTCTTGATGCTTAAGGCGGATACAGAATGCATATCTATCTTACCAAGCTTGTAGGGTATTCTAGCTCTTCCTTCCGCCATATCTGTTCCGTCTGCAACCTTGACAACTCCTGCTTCAACCGTTAAAGCCTGGGTATTCGTTTCCGTAGCGTATATCGAGTGCAAGATCTCCTGCCTAATCATCCTCCTTCTTTTTCCTTCAATGCTAGGCATAACGTCGATCAACATTCTGTCAACTATGTCTTTGGCAAGCAGTGAACCTACAAACTCGTGATTTACTCTGTGTACGGCATTTCCTATGTCGTGTAGATAAGCTGATGCGAGAACTATGACCATGCTCTCCTCCAAGTTCTTAGTGATGCCGAACTCGATAGACGTAGGTTTAACTCCAGATTTAATGAGTAGGTCGAGTATCTCAAGAGCTGCACCACTCACTATCCTAGAATGTACTGCTCCATGATCGTTGTATCTGAGCCTACCGACTGCCATAATGTTAGCCATATCAACGAGGCTCTGTACTTCTTCATCTGACTCTAAAAACTCGTATATCTTCCTTAAGGTGTTATAACTCTCAATAAACTTTCTTACTAGCCCTGGACTGACTACCACCATATGCTATTCCTCTCTCCCAACGACACACCAGGTAGGAGTGGGGCCGCCGGGATTTGAACCCGGGACCACCAGCGTACTGGCGGGGGATGTCCCCAGGCTGGCATCCTAGCCAAGCTAGACGACGGCCCCGTACTTAACTAACTCGAAGGATATTTTAAATTTTAGTTTACTAGTAGCATCACTACTAGAGCAACATAAACCAATACATTCTCCTATTGCTGCAGTGGTCAGTTTTTCTACAGTGCGCAGCAGGTTGAATTCGTAGTTTACTTATGTGAATTCTTAGCTATCACTTTTTCAGTGTTTACTAGAACAATGCTCACAAAAGTCCATCTGAAGTAAGGTGTGTGCTCCCTACTCTTCTCAGTGCTAGCTCTACCGACGTAAGCACGCATGCGGTCACGGAGCACTTGTTCCATACTCAGCGGTAGGTCCACCTCCTATTTGCTCTCATGTGTTTCGCTAGTGTTAGCCCCAGATCGCTATTCTCGATACCCTACGGAAAGCAGTTAGAGCAGTTATAGAGCTGAAGCCTACTGTTACAAGGAGTTTAATAGCGTTTGAGCTTACTTTGTTTCGGTGGCGAGTTTAGCACTCTTAGCTACCCCTAGTAGCAGTGGAAGTGGAGCTTCAAACTACACAGCTCGCGAGCTCGATAGCGCATCTAGGGCTCCCGCACCGCTGAGTTCAACAACTGCGCAAGAACCTGCTGGAACATCTGAACACTCACAAGTAGTGTTGGAGTCTCTGGATACGGTAGCTAAGAGTAATTGGCTACTAAGCGTTGACTCTCAAAAGAGATCGATTATGTCGCCTGCTAAAGAAAGTACTGAGAGGAAAATCGACCTAGTTAAGTCACTAATAGCAGGCAGTGTCGTCGGAGCCTTGATCGGATTCAGCAATACTTATGGTTATGCTATTAGTGGATACACAACATCTGAGCTATCACCTATTGTAGCTGGAGTTCTAACGTATCTTCTGTTAAGGTTTGTACTAGGTGTTTACAGCACACTTGCTCACATCGCTGCTATAGCGTTTGCCGTAGGAATAGACATTACTACTACTCTAACTTCAGGTATGTTAATTACTTACACCATGTTCGCCGAGAGAGCTGACCCAAGAATGGTGAACATGGCATCATGGGTGTACAAGGGTTTAAGCACGGAATCCATGCTATTCTATCTATTCGCGTCCTCAGTTTCGGCGGGCGGGGTATTAATAGCGTTATCGCTAAGTGATCATTTTATCGAAAGAGAAAGACTCATATTTCCTGTTGGAGGAGGAGCCTGGAGAGCAGTAAACGTAATAAGGAATTTTCAAATACACAAAATAGCTGCTACAATAACTGTGGGGTTCACTCTAGAGCTATTGGCGCTCTACGGAAGCGTGTCCGCAGATTTTGCTCAAATGCTCTACCTCGTCGCTCCCGGGGCGGCACTAGCTTTAGCTTTCGACCCTCTAATACTACTCCTAGCTCTCCTATTACCTGTAAGTTCTTCAGCAGGTGTCGGAGTGGGGAGCATCATTATGTTCATGGCGATCACTCCAGCCCTAGCTTTTTTAAGGGTTTTGGTTCCCCTTCCAACAATGAGTACATACGATCTAGCTACATCAGCATCGGCGTCTACAGCTTCATTACTGATAGGCTACCTCTCACTAATGGCATCTTACTACATAGTTAAGTATAGGAGAATGTTTATTCACTCACTAACTCTTATTAGAGAGATAAAGGAGTATAGGTCTACGTTCTTTGCTGGTGTATTACTTATCTCCCTACCGGTTATTCCCGCTTTATTAGTTTCTAGAGATGCTGCTAGAATAATAATAATCTTACCAGCTTTAGTGATCCTGTACTTACTCATAACGCTTCTAACCTGCCGAGTGGTAGGTGAAGTCGGTATAGTATCTCAATCCACTCTACCAGCTGTTACGGGACTGATGTTTGCTGCTGGAATAAGAGAGTCTATGCCTTACGTTCTTCTAGACCCGTATACTGGAACCCCCATGCCTCAGTTTGTTGCTGCTACGTCAATGAATATCATTAAACTTAGTAAGTACTCTGGGGTTAAACCCAGCTTTATAGGTTTTCTAGTTATGTTGGGGATAGTTCTTGGGGCTCCACTAACCCTAGCCTACGGGAATCTTCTCTTAACTACATACGGAACGTCGTCACCTAAGCTCCCCCTTATTAGATGGCTTCCCATAGTTACGTGGATGAACGCTATTTACACTGGGAATGTGCTGGCACTACCCTCGCAATCTTTTATCTTAGGTATACTCCTAGCTATAGCTATTCTATTCGTAGTTAGAGTGCTAGGCATTAAGGGGCTCTCTCCTTTCGCTATATTAGTGGGGGTTACTGTAACACCAGATATAGGTGTACTCTTCGTATTAGCATCGCTAATTAAGTACTTAGCTCTACGCATAGGGCCCGACACCTACGAGTCTTTAGTTGCCTACTCATCACTAGGATTTTTCGGTAGTACCTTAGCAATAGTAACCTACACCTTATACGAACTATTAACTATGGGAGTGTGAGCTATGGACTTGGTGTTCCTAGTTTTCTCTGCGACATACCTCGGAGTTCTAATATACGCCATCATAAACCTAGCTAAGACCAAAAACGTGAGTGTAGAATTACCTCCAACTGCTCTTCAGCGTTATGCTAGACATAGCGCAACTAAGCTACGGGTATTCGGCAGAGTACTGAAGATAACCCTATTAAACATAACGACTCTTCTAATTCTCTTGTGTATTGCGGTATCGTCTCTTATAGCTGCTACCGCCTACAGTGATAAGAGAACCGAGTTCATTCAAGCCATAGAGGAATCTGTTCAAGCACCTATAGCTCTCATTAAGCTCTCTAAGCCGGTCAGTAAGCATGACGCCGTGACATCGCTTTACCATGTAATAGAGAGATCTGAATCCGTATCCTACCTCTATAGAGCGACACTGGAGAGAGGTATATTTGTCGATAGCTTGCCGGGAGTTAAGTGGGTAGTCATCGGCGTAGATGGAGATCTCCGATCAAAGCTCAATATATCTGAAAAAGAAATCTTAACTGGTTGCCAAACTCTTTCGGAGGTAGCCCACTACTCATCGAGGTTTAAGGTTACATGCATCCAAGACTCCACCTTCAGATTCAAGATAACTCCACTCGAAACTCTACTGCCGGTTCTGGGCTATATTGGTATGGAGCCTATAACTCCCTCACTTGACTTAGTCATAATATCCGATGTCGAGACCATCGCTGAGATACTAAGCCTCGGAGACACTCTAGTTACCGACGTCTTATTTGTTGGGAAGGACATTGATCGTAACGTAGTCGAGAGCGTACTCGAAGTACTGAATGTAGACACATTACAATACTTCTTCAATACCACAGCCCTAATTCTAGGTTCAGTGCGAGTGATGACTCTTGAGGCTGCGATATCGACACTTTTTGTAGTAATGTCCTGTGCTATTGTTGTAGCTGTAGCCTATAGATCCCTTCTACCAGAGTTCAAAACTATTAATGAGAGACTTCACTACATAGGATTGCCCCCATGGGGAACTACTATTACTCTATTGATGCATGTAGCAGTAGCTGTATCTCTTGGAGCACTGGCTTCATCGACCTTGGCCTCGTTTCTATTTACGGCCCGTCAAGCAATCATTTCAACCACAGTTAGCCTATTCTCAGGTCTTTTGGCAGCCCTAACTCTAGTAAGAGAGCTGAGTACCGGAACGACTAGTTATGGAGCGTATACCCCTACAGTTGAGAGACACGAGATTGTGTTTCCAACCATAAAAATCGGGAATTTGGGGGAGTTAGTGAACATGGTAAGAGAAGCTATTGAAACTAACGAGTTTTTTGAACTTGAGGAATTTGAGTATAGGAGTTGGGAAAAAGAAGTAGTAGTATACTGCCGCGTTAACTTCAAAGAGATGTGGGGTGTTATTTTGAGTGGATTAATAGCTGTAACTCCTCTGGATAGCAACATGGTAAAGGTATTCCTTGAGACAGATGTATCTAGTATAGAGGAAATATCTGAAAGCATAAATAACTCAATAAGAGCCCTGTTCGTCTCGAAGGTAATAGGTAAGCTGAAGACACTTTTATAGAGAGATTATGTCTTCAAAGCAGCGGGGAAACCGCTCGATTTATAAGCACTAATTAGCTTTAGCACTAAGAAAGTGTTGGCTGATCAGGCTGGTAATAGAGTACTTAGCCAGGCTAGTGGAAGCAATACATTTAGCGGTCTACTCGTACATTAAGCCAGCAGCACCGCACAGGTTCTCCTCAAGGTTTAAAGACCTAGAAACCATAGTATTTACGGTAACCTCATCTTTAGACATCTATAGCCAGACCTTTACCGCCGGTCTAGACGTCAGTACCGGGAAAGAGACTCTGTACTCCATAGGCATAGGTCGCCTTTTCTACCACTCTCTTGCTAAGTCATACAGGAAACTTGGGATAAGAGCTCACCAAACCCTCAACTTAGTTTTAATCCCATCAACTCTCTCCATAGCTTACTCCACACGCCAGCACCCGTTCGCTAATAGCTATAGGAGGATATTCTCTGCTGTGTTAGAAGTGGACAATCCTAAGGATGTAGCGACCTTGGTTGATGGAATAAGGCAGTTCTACGGCGTTGGCTCTGCTGTTCTCTCAGAGCAAGGATTAACCCCCAGTAGGCTAGCAACTGAAAAACCCTCTATAGGAGACATACTCCAAGTGCTGGAAGCTAAAGCAAGAGACTTGCGGTATACGTTAAAGAGAATGGATTACATATTCGAGGTCGGAACGGAAGTAGCGCGAATGACGGCAAGCGGTATTGAACCTAACGATGTGGTCGTCAGGGCGTTTCTCAGGTTAGCGCAAGTGGAATGCGGCAAACTAGGGAAAGTTTCCGAAGTCAATCAGAAGAACCTCTATGATCTCGATAAAGAGCTCTCAAAGGACGGTGTTGACCTTTCTTACTTAATAACGCCACTAACCCTCACCCTCCTCCTCTCAAACTACTTAAGCGAGAAGTAGCTACAGTAACTAACTAACCTCTATAACTACGTTGATCCCCAGTTCATCCTTGATTCTCTTAATTTTCCGCCTAAGTCTGCTAAGACTTTTGGCCTCCTCCCTAGGTATACTGACGATAACGTTCTCACCATTGTATACGACTCTAGCTGATGGAACGTAGGCCTTTATTAATGGCTCGATGTTTTTCCTTATGCTACTGCTGTATACCTTCTTAACCGGTATTACTGTTGTTTGCTCACCAAAGGTGTATATCTCGTACTCAAGCTCTCCAGTTAGCGCGTCTCTTACTTCAACTACTGGTCTAGCTAGGTCTGACTCTCTGAGGCCTGTCGGAAGTTTAACTGTGATATCTAGCTCGTAAACCTTTTTAACCTCACCAGAGTCTATGAATATCAGTGTATCAACAACAGATGGCAACATACCGACATCAACTCTACTGATGAATCTCTGAATGGCGTCAATCGGAGAAGCCGCGTGAACTACTCCTACCATGCCGATGCCAGCTAGCCTCAGGTCTACATAGAGCTTAAAGTCTTCGTCGTTCCTCATTTCATCGAATATTGTGTAGTCAGGTCTACTCAATAAGAGGATATCGTGAAGTTCGTTAGGAGTAGCGTAGACTTTCGAGTACTGCGTTACCTGAGGCGGTAGCCTCATATCTCTAGGGGATTCCACTGTTTTCACTATCTTACCTTTTCTCGAGTAGTACTCTGCTAAAGCTTGAGCGAACGTCGTCTTACCCATACCAGGAGCTCCAGCAATCACTATCCCCTCTGCTTTCTCGTTAAGTCTCTTCATGAGCTTCTCTGGGAGGCTGTATTCCTCGAGCTTAGGCCTCGCAAGAGGCTTTACAGCGGTTATTTCCCAACCACTACTCATGGGGGGTCTGGAGACGATGATTCTGTAATCTCCGAGCTGAATGATGGTGGAACCCGTTCTCTCGATCTCTATTACGGCATCGGGTAGGGTCTTTGCTGCCTCTACGACCTCCTCAGAGAGGGACTCGATCTCCTCACGTGTTATGGGGATGTCTGAGATCTTCTCAAGAACCCACCTTCCCGGACGCCCTCTTTTTACCTGAGGCGGTGCTCCCTCTTTGAGGTGTACACTCATTACATCTCCGACAAAATACTTCTCAAGCTCTTTGAGCTGTATTCTCTCTGGCTCTTTATAAAGAACTTTGACCCCCAGAATCTCGGCTGCGAGTTTTTGTGTTCTAGATGAAGTAACTAGTACATAATCATTCTCGTAGGTGTATTCCCTTATAGCTAAGTCTATATCGTCAACTCTCCTACCTAGAGTAGTTATTCTCAGCTTTATGCCATACTTGTCCGCAAGGCTCCTAATTAACCTAAGTTCTTCAAGAGCAACAACACCTAAGCTCCTACCTTCTCTACTGAGATTATCGAAAAACACTACTAGCTCTCTGGGTATGGCGATAACACTCTTAATTTTCTCACTAATTATTAGCCTTCTGAGAACTCCATTGTATATAACGGTGCTATCTGGGACTATTACGGTTTCTCCAACAGTTCTTACATCACTTTCGTTTAACGTGCTTACCATGACTTTCGAGTGCCTGGTTATGACTCTATTTAGGAGGTTATAAGCTTAAGCTTTCCATAAAGTTAGTGGGGCTACTTTAGCACTCACTAGTTAAAAGTATTCACTACCTCAACTCACTAAACCATGCTCTTCGAAAAACATTGACTGTTAGCCAAATAGGCTCGATGCAGGCACTATAGAAAACATTTTCCCACAGAAATAGAGGTAAAAAGAGTTGACGTAGGTTAAAAGAAGCACTTTTAAGTCACTAATCTAAACATCTACTGGTGCGGGGGTGCCCGAGCCAGGTCAAAGGGGTCGGGCTTAAGATACTTCCGGCAGCAGTCATAAGTAGGAGACCCGATGGCGTAGGCCTGCGTGGGTTCGAATCCCACCCCCCGCACCATAGCTTATCGCTTCTCACCTCGCTTCACTAGCTTGCCTCGTAGTATGGATGTTACTGCCTACACGAGTATCTGATTTTAGTAGAAGCTACTAGTCACTATTTAAAAACTCGTACGCAGTATACCGTTTTGGTGGGCCCGTAGCTCAGCCAGGATAGAGCGCCGGCCTCCTAAAGGCGGGGATCGAAGCTCGGCAACGCCGTGGAAGCCGGATGTCGGGGGTTCAAATCCCCTCGGGCCCGTCACAATTATGACTGCCAGGTGTGTGAGAATACACGATTTTTCTTAAGAGTGCCGAGTCTTCTCTGAGTAGAAGCTCTAGGGCGATTGATTTGAGGGTTTCGCATGTTACTTCAAAGACCTTGAGCTTGCCTTGCTTTTTCGCTATCTCTAGGGCTACTAAGTGGTAGCAAGACCCTCTACGTCCTCTCACTACTACATCCAACTCAAAATTCTTACAGCTACAGTACATCCCGGGGAACAAAATGTAGCTTCTGTCTCGACCGTGAAATACATATAGTTCTACAATATCCACACCTTTCTTGCAGTAAAGCTTTAACAATCGCTTCTCCATTACGGCGTCTATAACTTTCTCAGAAGGATGGTCCATATAGCTTAACGTAAACTCATTCACTGATCGCTTATCTAGCCTACTCATGCGATCCAGCGTGTATTTCCTTAGAGAATATTTGAGCTTTTCGAGTTAACTAGAATTACTTGGAATGACCTAGCTAAAGAATATGTACAACCACTATCTCCCATAAAGGTATACGCAGACGTGGTCTTTCTCAGAAGTCTTGAGTAGGTCTACTAGGTCTGGGTCTAGAAATGATATGATCATGATATCGTCTACTTTTCTCTTACTCAAGTTAAGTAAGGAGCTTTGCGAGCCACTCGAATCACGGTCTTTAGGGCACTCTTCTATATCTACGACATACATCCACCTCACCCTCACGTAGGTTCCTAGAGGACCGGTTGCGTGAGCAAACCACAAACCTCTATCCCCTACCTCTGAAGTAATTTAAGTAATAAGGTTGCGTACTTTAAGACTACATTAACGATTTCCGAGAGAGGTCCTAGAGTTTTTGATAGCCCAGTAAGCCTGCAGATATCGTTTTCAGTTATAGTTTTAGAGATAGCTAGTATTGCTACATAGACTGCTGAGTAAGCCGTAAATTTCAATGCTAGCAGAAGTAGTGAATCTGCAAACTCCCGACCTTTTATTACCGGTAGCAGCATAAGAGAAGGTATGAGTGCTGAAACTAGTACTCTAGCTGAGAATCTATGGTCTAAAGAAACGTCCATATACTCCACTAAGAAGTAGAGTTGCGCTATAGTGGTTATAGTACTGAGGACTAGGTAGGATATAGCCGCACCATGTAGTCCACATATTCTTACGAGGGCATAGAGTAACGGGACGTAGGCAGCAGACCCTAGAATGTTTGATACTAGAATATACTTTGTCTTATTCATAGCGCTTAAAGCCGGTCCTACTACGTGCGACCCGAGTAGAGTTAGCGTGTTTACGAGTACGACCATGCTGAAGTACACGTCAGCCTCAGTATACCTCCGCCCGTATACTACGCGAACTATATCGTGCGAAGTAGCTGATGAAAAAAGCGCTAAAGGTATAGAGAAAAGAACTACGTACTTAATAGAATCCGCAAAGAGATTCTTAAAGTCTTGACCACCTAGCTCTGAGAAAACTTTCAAGAAAGCCGTAGAAAATGGTGCTATAGCAATAGAAATCACACTCAAGAGGTTGAGAGCGGCTCTATAGTTGCCTATCTCGAAATCTGTAAAGAATCTTGACAGCGTTAGAGTGGTATACATCTGCGTCATCGAGCCAACTAAACCAGTAACGTAAAGTGGGACTGAGAACCGGAGAATCTCGAGCAAGTCTTTAGAACTAAACCCTAGTTTAGGTCTACTTAGAGACCTCATTATCAGAACTACCCCAACTAGGGAGCTAGCCGTGGACGCTATAACTATACCTAGAACAGCGCCCTTGGTAAAGAAAGTTATTGCTAGGGCTATAGAAAGAGAGACTCTGAGGAAGTTGTATATAGGTTCTAGAAGCGCTGCCTTGACTCTTCTTCCCATACCCACTAGAGACGCCCTAGAGACGTTGAGAAGGGAGTACGATAGAAGATAGGGCATGGAGATAAATACGAGGTCGGAGTACTCTGGTCTGTTGATTAGGGTCTTCGATAGAGTGCTACTCGCAAGTGCTCCAAGCACCGTTATAATTGATGAAGTAGAGAGTGCGACGACTATTCCCAGGGTAACGTAAGATGCTGCTTTCTCCGGGTACCTAGGTATATACCTCACCATAGCTGCGGACATGCCTAAGTCAACGAAGGAGACGAGAAAAGCGGGTACAGCTAGAACTAAAGAGTATGCTCCGTAGCCTTCAGGACCTAGTACTCTCGCTAAAACGAGAGACCCTAGCCCAGCAATAAGAATAGAGAGAAAGCTTCCTCCAGCTAATGTAACGGCCGTGGAAGCTGCTTCATAGAGAGCATTGCTATCACTCTTCAACTCGTGCGATCCTGAAGATTTAGTTGAGAAACAAGGTTAAAAGAGTGTTTTATAGAGTACTGTGCTAGACAGCTTTTGCGATGCTGCGTGAAGCTTTAAAACTTTCTTCCGGTTACTGTTGCTGAGATGAGTACTGCTTACATAAAACACTTGAGGAAACCTACGAGGATACTGTCTGGAGTGTCTGTAGTAGCTGTTATGACTAAGCCGCATCGGTGCCCGCACGGTAAGTGTGTTTACTGTCCAGGTGGACCTGAGTTCAATACTCCGCAGAGCTACATCGGTGAGGAGCCTGCACTCATGAGAGCTCTGAGAGTGGGCTTTGACCCGTACGAGCAAGTGAGAGTGAGGCTGAAGCAATACGAAGCCTTGGGGGCGTTCCCTAGCAAAGTGGAGGTAGTAGTTATGGGTGGTACTTTTATGGCTTTTCCCGAGGATTACCAGGAGTGGTTTATAGCTAGCATTTTCGATGCCGCTAACCGATACCCAGAGTCGAGATCTTCTGGTTCCCCCAGCCTACAGGAAGCTCACAGATTAAATGAAACAGCTGGAGTGAGAATAGTCGGATTAACGATCGAGACTAGGCCCGATTACGCTAAAGAAAAGCACTCAGATAGAATGCTCTATCTCGGTGCCACTAAGGTTGAGTTAGGAGTTCAAACAGTTTTCGACGAAATCCTGACGTTAGTGAGGAGGGGTCACACAGTACGAGACACCGTTGAAGCCACGAGGATACTTAAGGACAGCGGGTTTAAGGTGGTCTACCACATAATGCCTGGCTTGCCAGGGTCTGACCCAGATAAAGATATCCAGACAATTAAGGAAGTATTTGAAAACCCGGACTTCAGGCCGGACATGCTCAAGATATATCCAACTGTTGTAACTGAGGGTACTGAATTATATAAGTGGTGGCTTGAAGGTAGGTACCGGCCCTACACTGATGAAGAAGCTATTGAACTGGTGTCTGAGTTCTACCGCTACATACCGAAGTGGGTTAGAGTTATGAGAATACAAAGAGACATCCCAGCTCAGTACATTGTGGCTGGACCCAGGAAGGGTAACCTACGCGAGCTCGTAGAGCTCAAAGCCCTCTCTAAGGGAGTGAAAATCAGGGAGATCAGGTTTAGGGAGATAGGTCGCCAGGAACTCTACCGAGGCGTAAGACCTTCGGAACTCTACATTGCGAGAGAGTATTATGAAGCAAGTGGGGGTATAGAGGTCTTTTTGTCAGTAGAAAACACTGTATCTGATGTAGTTGCAGGCATACTGAGGCTTCGGATTCCTTCAGATAGAGCACACAGACAGGAGCTTAGGAGTAGGTCCGCTATTGTGAGAGAGCTCCACGTATACGGATTGCAGACCCCGATAGGTGTTTACTACGACTACTCCTGGCAACATAAGGGGTGGGGGGCAAGGTTACTCGAGGAAGCTGAGGAAATAGCTGGATACGAGTTTAGCTGTAATAGAATACTCGTACTTTCAGGTGTCGGTGCCAGAGAGTACTATCGAAAACGCGGGTACTATAGACTCGGGGACAGTCCGTACATGGTTAAAGACCTTAAGTTCTGAAGCTTTAATCGCTATTTGGAAAATACAAAATACGTATTTGTGCTCACTGTCTCGCTTGAGGTAGTCTATCAACGTATTTTGCTAAATCCCTTGGAATAAGCAACCTGATCTTGGCTCCAGCAAGTCGAAGAGCTATTGCTTCTGTAATCTTCAATAGCCTTGAGGAAAAAGCTCTATACCTGCATTCTCCCAGAACCACGTCTTCCTCGAATCTCACTGGTACTCTGAGCTCGTGATCTACGAACCCGAAGAGCAGTATTAAGTAGAAAGTATATAGTCCTCGAGATATCTCAGTCAGGAATTTGAGGTCTATAAGTGAGTCTTCATCTACTTGCTCGGGTAGGGTTCCAGAAATAACCTTCGATAACCTAATCTGCGGTAAAGATTTCGCTAGGTTGCGAAGAAGTTCAATGAACTCCCTGCACGACAGCATTCGGCTCAAACAAAATGAGAGTCCCGCTAGTACGTCTCTATAAATACCCATTACGTCCTCATGACTTAGTCTAGAAAGTTCTTCACTTACTAGTTCTGCTAAGGTAATTTTATCAATGCTCGACATACCCGCCTAGTTGTCTAGAGCGCACAAGCTATTTAAACCTTCAGAGTACTCTCCGGCAATGGAGACCTCATTTCAGCCACTTTTAGCTCCAATAGAGTTTAACTATATTTGCTTTGTAACTCTTGATCTAGTGGGATTAAAGATCAAGGGTAGCTTGAGCTTTGAGGAAAGAGTGCTGGAGATAATCAAGGACTCGACTAAAAAGAGTGGGGGGATAGTCCAGAGCGAATTATGGCGTATGCTTGGTATAGATAGTAGAGAGGGGAGTAAGCTTATCGCTAGACTAATGAGGAAAGGTCTTTTAATGAGAGAGGCAGTAACGTACAAAGGAAAGAAGACCTACATTCTGAGGTACGCCGACAATACGAGGGCCCCGGTCAGTGTTTCTGTGAATTTAAACCCAGTAGTTGAGGTACCATGCTTCGCGTGTAAGCAAATAAACAGGTGTAGCATAGGAGGTTATTATGACCCGACCAGGTGCCCACTTCTTACGAGATACCTGCTGTCAATGAACATCCGGAGAACCCTGTCGCTTCTACCGTAGCTCGCTGTTTCTGTAGACTTCTGCGAATTTGTAGTAAGCACATGAAGTAAATTAATAAGCTTCTGAACCTCATGTACCTTAGTGATGAAACGACGGTCTCCTGATGGTTGATGTATCTTCTCTTCTCTGATTAACTAACGGGCTTTAAAGATGAGATACCTAGAGAATATACTAGGTGTGGAGGTGTGGCAGTAATCGAGGAAAGCTTTAAGTCGATTTCGCCAGCGGAGTTCTTTTATAAGAACAAGGAGATAGCCGGATTCTCAAACCCAGCTCGGGCTCTATACCAAACTATTAGAGAGCTTGTCGAGAACTCTCTCGACGCAACAGAAAACCACGGCATTCTTCCAATAGTCAAGGTATCAATTCGGGAGCTTGAAGTAGTTCCCGAAGGAGCATACTACGAGGTGGTTGTTGAGGATAACGGCGTGGGAATCCCCCCCAAATACGTCCCACAAGCGTTCGCCCAACTATTGTTTAGCTCTAAGTACGTTTTGCGGCAGTCGAGGGGCATGTTTGGTCTAGGAGCTAAAATGGCAGTTCTTTACGCTCAAATAACTACAGGTTATCCGGCTGAAGTAATAGTAGCGCCAGTAAAGTCCAAACACGTATATAGCTTTAAACTGAAGATAGACATAAGAGAGAATAGGCCGGTCATACTGAATTTCACCACGACCTCGAACATATTGGGGAAACACGGTACTACCGTTAGGTTGATCACTTTAGGTGATTGGATAAGATCCAAGCAGAGGATATATGAGTACATAAGGAGAACGGCAATAATAGCTCCTTATGCCGAGATATTATTTAGAGATCCCGATAGCAATTACTTACTGTTTGAGAGAACTATAGACAAACTACCACCTCCAGCTAGGGAAACACTACCTCATCCACACGGAGTAGACATAGAAACTATGAAGAGCATACTCAAATCCCTAGCGAGTAAGTCTATTCTCGAGAGCCTAGTAGAGAGCTTTCAAGGAATTGGTGTTATGACGGCACAAAGGATCCTTACAGAAGCAGGAATAAGCCCGGAGAGGAGATCTGGTGAACTTACGGACCCCGAGATAGAGGCTCTCGTTAGAGTAATGAAGAATTACAAGGAAATAAAGCCGCCGAGGGCTGATCATCTGTCGTACTTGGATGAAGAGATCATAGTTGCTGGCCTAAAGAAGGTGTTTGAACCGGAATTTGCTACCGCTGTCACTAGGAAACCATCAGTGTTCGAAGGCCACGCGTTTATAGTGGAGGTTGGAATAGCCTACGGGGGTAAGGTACCAGTAGTTGAGAAACCCCTAGTCTTAAGATACGCCAATAAGATTCCCTTACTATACGACGAAGGTAGTGACGTAGTGTTCAAGGTTTTAGATGAGAAGAAGGGCATAGATTTTAAGGTATACGAAATAGAGTTTCCATCACCGCTCGTAATACTAACCCACATATGCAGTACTAAGATTCCCTATAGAGGAGTTGGTAAAGAGGCCGTTGCTGATATCCCAGAGATAGAAGAAGAGGTAGAAAGCGCTCTTCGCGAAGCTCTAAGGGAGCTTAGATCATACATATTAAAAAAGAGAAAGGAGATGGAAGAAATAGAGAAGGCTGTGGCTATAGCAAAGTACATACCTGAAGTAGCTAATTCTCTGTCGAGAATGTATAAAGTAAATTCGCGAGAGATATCTACTAAGCTCCTAGAGCTTCTTAACTCTAGACTCAGGTCGTTCAAGATACCGAGTTTGAGTAGCGTGGTGATCTGACATGGCTACTGATAGCTATTCGTCTAAAATAGACGTAAGGGCTCGCGAGAGGGCTCTCAAGATCCTTTACGATAAGTTCTACGATGTTCTCAAGGATATATCGGAAGGAAAGCCGCCGAAGCTAGTAATAAAAAAGAGAACTCTAGGTAACACTATTTACGACCTAGAGAGAAAGCTACTACTTCTTGGTGAAGCAACTTTCGAGAGGTCTCTCCTAGATCTGCGCGAGGCCAGAAAATTTATGCAGACACTGCTTATGGCGGGTATAATTTACGAAGCACTATCTAATGGGGAGTATCCAACTATAAGAGACCTCTATTACAGAGGTAAGCACACGATACGGTATAGAAAGCTACCAACAAAGTCTATTGGGGAGGAAAACACTTGGGAGGAGCAGGCAGAGTCGGACTCCGTACTCAGGGATATAGAAGTATTTTCTAATGTGCTTAGAGAAGAGATGCTGATACTGAGCAAGGAGAAAGGTAAGGTTGTGGGCGACCTAAAGATAAGGTCCGGAGACGATACCATAGACCTGAGTAAAATGGGGCATGGTGCCTACTCTATCGAACCTACACCTGATCTCATAGATTTCATTGAAGTTAACGCTGAACTTGTTTTGGTTATCGAGAAAGACGCCGTCTTTCAGCAACTTCATAGAATCGGGTTCTGGAAGAAGCATCATGCTATATTAATTACGAGCGCAGGGCAACCAGATAGAGCTACTCGGAGGTTTGTTAGGAGGCTTAATGAGGAGCTCGGCTTGCCTGTTTACGTGATTTCTGATTCAGATCCTTATGGATACTACATTTACAGCGTCTTTAAGACCGGATCAATAACCTTATCTTACGAAAGCGAGAGACTAGCTACACCACACGCTAGATTCCTTGGAGTCATGATGACTGACATATTTGGAAGCACTAAGCTCGGGAAGAAGCCGTACCTAACTGAAGAAGAAAGACGAAACTTCATTATAAGGGCTAAGGAACGAGACATTAAGAGGGCTAAGGAGCTGAAGGAGTATCCTTGGTTTAAGTCTGAGAGGTGGCAGATAGAGCTTAACGAGTTTTTAGACAGGAAAGTGAAGTTGGAGATTGAGGCTCTAGCAGGTAAGGGCCTTAAGTTCCTAGCAGATAAATATGTTCCAGAGAAAATCGATGTGGGAGACTGGATTGAGTAATCGGGTTCCTTGCTACCTGCTAAACTACATAAAATCGCTTGAGGAGTCTATAGACCAAACAATGTTGAGAATGGATGCAACAGAAAAAGACTATATGTCTTTCATTGAGGCTTCAGAGAAGTACAAGTTTAGAGCTGTAATAGTTCCTCAGGCAGTCCTCTCTTTAGTGGTGTCAGTAACTAGACATGTAGTTGGTACAGTCGTCGGGTTCCCGATGGGCTTCAGCTCTTTGAAGGTTAAGCTCAGCGAGATAGACTTTGCTGCCAATAGTGGGGCGCGCGAGGTTGATGTCGTCGTAAACACTATTCTAGCCAAGAGCGGTAAGTGGAGAGAGCTGGCTGAAGAGATCTCGAAAGTCGTTGAGAAAGCCCGAGAGTACGGGCTTTTAACAAAGATTATAATCGAGACGTCGGTTTTAAGAAGAGATGAGATCGAGACGATTTCCAGAATAGTTGAAGACTCTGGAGCAGACTTCGTGAAAACAAACACGGGATTTGGGCCTAGAGGAGTTATACCATCTGATATATTGACTATAAAGTCTTCTATAGCTGGAAGATGCAAGATCAAGGCATCTGGGGGTATTAGAACAGCTTTAGACGCCGCCTTAATGGTCTACCTAGGAGCGCACGTCATTGGGACAAGCCATGGAGTTGAGATAGTTGAGCAGGCTAGGAAGGCTTTAAGTGAAAGCTGCTTTTAGCTGTACCGTGAGACCTCCACCTCCTCTCGTTTAAGGTTACTATTAATTACTGTTAATTGTTGTGATTTAGGATTTAGTACAGAGTAGTTCATACTGTCTCCAGGTCTCAACTACGGACAGTCACGCATACCTGCCGTCCAGGATTACGGTAGTTATTAATCACTGCAACAGCTAGCTATAGGTCATTTAGTCACAATGAAATTGCTGAGGCCTTAGAGAGAAACAGTGGGATTCAAGAACTGATGAGTACCCTTAATAGCTTGGGTTTCTAGTCTGATGTGGTGCTCCTAGATGACTTCGGACGGCTTGTTTGAAGAACTCTGCCAAGCTATGAGATACCTATACATTAAGGGTCTAATAACTGCTCTCAGCGGTAACGTTAGTGTTAAACTGGATGAAGCCAGGATAGCGATCACTCCCACAGGCAAAACGAAGTTCCTGCTGACCCCCCTTGATATATCTGTGGTATCGATGGACGGAAAACACTTGAGTGGTCCGAGACCCTCAGTTGAGACTGAGATGCATATTGGTATCTATTTAAGTTGCCCCGACTGCGGATCCGTAGTACACGCCCACGGACTGCTTTCTTCAGTACTAGCGGGATTTCTTAGTCCGGTGGAGGACTTAGAATTAAGAACGTTTGGGGTTAGAGTGTGTCAAGTTGACGAGCTGCCCCCCGGATCCAAAGAACTGGCTGGAGCTGTAAGTAGCGCTGTTGCTAGTGGTTGTAAAGCAGTAGTCTTGAAGAATCATGGAATAGTCGGTATAGGGAGAAATTTGGGAGAAGCACTTGAGATAGTAGAAGCCGTTGAAAACTCTTTCAAGAAGAGCCTAGTGCTCCACGTTTTGGATAGCCTAAGTAAGCAGAGTCTCCACTCCTCTAGGTTAAAACGGTAGGTTCCCGATACTAGCTCACGAAGCTTACCGCTCACAGCGCGAGGGAGGAGATAAGATGACGCCCTGGGATTTAAGCTCTGCTACGAGGGCGCTTAAGCTATCTCTGTCCGGTAGCTCAAACACTAGCTCAACTAGAGCGTAGCCGGAAGGGATCTCTAGACCTATCCTCTCGTGTTTTATCTCTATGATATTGCATCTATACTTAGCTAAAACTCCTAGGGCTCTGTATAGAGCGCCCGGCACGTCCTCTAGCAGTAGAGAAAGTCTTGCCGCCCGCCCCTCGACGCTAAGACCCTTTAGAATTACTCTGTATATTGTAGTGAGGTCGGCATTTCCTCCACTAACTACAGCCACCACGTTCTTCTTCATACCATGTAGGAAACCACTTAGAATGGCTGCTAGTGGTAGAGCTCCGGCACCCTCAACTACTAGCTTAGCTCTCTCCATCAGCAAAAACATGGCCTGCGCTATAGAGCTCTCATCGACTAAAACGACGTCGTCTACTACCTCACTCATTAGCCTATAAGTTAACTCACCAACCGACTTCGTTACTACTCCATCAGCTAAGCTCGGTCTAACGGGTACTGGGATAGGCCCTCCGGAGACCCTGGCCTGATGGAACTTTGGGGCGTTCTCTGGTTCTACAGCCACTACCTTAACTCTATTCCCCCAGATCTTCTTGGCGGCTATAGCTATACCGGATATAAGTCCTCCACCACCGACTGGTACTAAGATATAGTCAGCACCAGATAAGCTAGTAGCTATCTCGATGCCTATAGTTCCCTGGCCTGCTATGACGTATGGGTCGTCGAATGGGTGAACAAAGACGGCTCCAGTCTCCTTAGATATCTCCACAGCTTTCTCGTAAGCCTCATCATATATGTGTCCGCAGAGTATTACCCCAGCACCATACGATTTAGTTGCGTTAACTTTGTACGGAGGCGTGTGTTCTGGCATTACGATAGTAGCTTTAACGCCTAACTCGGAAGCAGAGTAAGCAACTCCTTGAGCGTGATTTCCAGATGACGCTGCTACAACACCAAACCTTTTACACTTATCCAATTCCGAAGAAATCTTAAAGTAAGCACCTCTAACTTTGAATGCGCCTGTCTTCTGGAGATTCTCTAGCTTTAAAAAGACGTTGTTGTCAGAAAGCTTAGAGAAGAACACCGAGTGAACTAAAGGTGTTCGGTGAATGACTCCTTCAACGACTTCATTAGCTCGCTTTGTTAGATTCCAGATCTCATCTAAAGCACTCATACTTGCGCACCACGGTATTTAGTGCTTATAACTAATTAGCTAACATACCGCTAGGTATCGATGTTTGAGCCCGACCTGACAGTGCTAGTGGTACTAACTGCCTCAACTAGCTACCTGCTATCTAGAGCTATCTATAGACTAGAGAAGAGATTTGGCTTTACTACAATAGACTTCCACAAGCCAGAGAGGAGTGTCGTAGCCCGTTCGGGGGGTTTAGCCATAATGGCGTCTCTAGTCCTCGCCCTCCTATATTGGAGTGTCTCCGGCAAATTAAACAACGTAGTCGTATTCTATATTCTCTCAGCTATACTAGCTGGGCTCATAGGCTTAGCTGACGATATCGTACACCTAGGCGTCAAGCTTAAACTCCTCCTTTTCTGCTTACCTGCTCTACCTCCAGTGCTCCTTCACCTCTACGACCCCCACCCTTACATACCGGGCATAGGGCACTTACGACTAACGATACTCTACCCACTAGGTGCTATAGCCGCATATGACGTTATGGCGAACGCGTTCAACATGAGTGATACACATAACGGATTAATAGTGTCAACTTTTCTGGTTTTTGCCTCCTCCGTATTGCTCTCAACAATTCTTCCAGGCCCCAACCCCATCGAAGGTTTTGAAACTCTACTCGCTATACTTTTATCCGTAATGGTGGGCTACCTACCAATCAACATATACCCAGCAAAGATGTTAAACGGAAACTCGGGATCACATTTAATCGGGAGCCTCACAGCCGCCTTAATCTTAACATCTCGAAGGGAGTTCCTCTCGCTAATGCTCTTGGTGCCGCAAATACTAAACGGCTATTTTATCTTATCCACTACTGGTTTTAGAAGCAAGGAGTCTATAGAGAGACCCACAAAGCTTAAGAAAGGAGGTGTTATAGCCCCCAACTGTAACCCTAGGTCACCAATAACACTCGTGAAGCTATTTGTTGTGGAAAGAGAACTAGTTGAGCGCGAGCTAGTTAAGAAATACATAATCCTTCAGGTAGTAACTAGTGCCATCTCGCTTTCCCTCTACTGGGTGATAGCTTTAGCTAAATTCTAAAACTCGAGATTTGAATAGTATAGCCTAGCTCAGAGACCCTGCTAACCCAAGCATCACAGCTTACTCCAGCTCTGTTTAGGCTACTTAAAATGGCTCTCCTTGTAGCTTCAGCGACAGCGTAGTTATCAGTGAACCCGTAAATAGTTGGCCCCCAACTGCTTTGTCCTACTCCCCGCAAGCCATTTTCGTTCATAACCTTCGCTACTAAATCTCCGTATGGGTTGCTGAAGAACCCTCCTTGTGCTTGCGAGAAGTATTTACCAGCAACTCTTTGTATGAACTCAACACCTCGCACGAACAAATCTAACCTCTCCAATTTAGCTCCAGCCATAAGTTCTACTAAGGCTTTATACAGCTCACTCTGCTCGTCGACTGAAATAGGGTTGTCCATAAAGTTCCTCTCTTCGCTCTCTTTCAGTCCCTTGCCCTCAGGTATAGCGAGCACTACATACCAATATCGCGGGAATTTTATTAGAGCTAGAGGCTTGGGTATTCCACCATCACTAAGCTTAACTCCAGTATCTACAGCTAATCCACCATAAACCAGGGTATAGTAGCCGACGCAGCTATATCTGCACCTACCTAACTTGATCAACAGTTCTTCAAGGTTTAAGTCCGTTATCCTAAGAGTGATGGATGACGCTATCGCTGTAGCTAAGTAGATCCTCGTGAGAGAACCGAGACCTACGTGATGCTTTAAGTACCCCGATATCTCTAGTATCCCACTAGCTAGGCCTAAACTCCTAGCTACCGCAACAACAGCTTCTCTAGCTTCGTCTGTAGGTACTTTAAGGTTTAGCTTTCCATCGTCGCTGGGAGCTGTGAGTTTTAGTTCCAAGTAGGGTTCTTCTAAGGCTATACCCATAGACCCGTATGCTATACCGCTATCTAGATACCTATAGAAACCTAAGTGAAGCCTATATCCAGCCTTCACAGCTATTTTCCAAGCACTCAATCTCGTACCCAAGATCTTTAAGTAGCAGGAGTAAAATCCTTGACCACGCTAGCTTAGCTAGCTTTATAGTTGCATTAACTTGAACACCTGAAGGCTTTATCCATCTACCAACAGAACTGAAGTCGAAGCCGTATATGAACACTCTCTTAGCACCGTAGTAGTATGCGAGAAAGACTGCTCTGTCTCCATCTGTAAAACCTCCAGGAACTTCAACTCTATGAGAACATTTATACTGTGCCGTACCGATCAGTTGGCCCCCCACATAGGGAAGGAATCTCTCTAAGTACTCAACATTGTCGCCGTGAGCGTGAACTACGAATAGAGTATCTCTAGCTCTCAGAGAGCTCTCCGGTATACCATCTAAGTCTGTCGTAACTATATCTGGAACCACTCCTTCCTCTAGGCATTTCTCGAAGGCTGCGTCCGCAACCACTAAGACACCTCCTTGAGGTCTGGGACAGCCAGAGCCAGTAGAATCTCCGACTACTATAGCAGTTCTTCCCTGAAGAAGCTCTACTAAGCGCTTCTGGGATTCCGCAACTATACCCATCCTCGAAGATAAAAGTAGATCCAAGACACGACAAGAAAAATAGTCTCTGTCTCTATCAAACCCCAGGCTTGTGAGGATGCGATCGTAAACTCCCTCCCAAAACAGCGGGTCTTTAAGGTTCAACTATGGTCCCCCAGCTTCTCAACTCTTTGCACATACTCTCTGCGCACTCAATAAGCTCACCTGACCCAAGCTTTTTGACTATCGAGATACTGTATTTTAAAGCACTTAACCACTCTCTAGCTTCTTCATCGAGCGAGCTGTCAACAAACCTGCGAGCCCGTAATTTAGTGAAATAAACTAGGGCTTCTATAAGCATTGAATTAGCTCTGCTATAAGAAAAGTACTCTCGAACTCCCTCATATACATCTATAGTGCTCATAAACACTAACGCCCTTCGGTTTTCTAACACTATACGCTTTGGTAGGGCTTCAACGTAGAGGTCTACATCCGCATCGAGGACGAAGGTAGACTCCCTTCTCCCGCGCTTAAATCGAAGTCTTAAAGGTCGCATGACTACATCGCAAAACACTAGAGCATTATGAGTAAAAGCAAGAGAGACAGCAGAACCTGCTCGAATATTCCTATATGTCTTAGTGTTTATGTAAGGACGTATGACTAAGTCGTCCTCCATTAATCTAACTCCCATTGCTGCCGCATGTGGTTCTCCAGTTCCTCCAACAGTAACAGCTATTGCTTCGTGGTGACCAAACCTTAGCACCTTCTCCAACAAGACGTGCTCGCTTTTCATAATAAAGCCTCCCCTAACACCTTTAAGTAATACTACTTCTTCCCTACGTGAAGAGCCAGGGTTTCCCTGGAGCTGTAGAACCTGAAGCCATATAAACAGCTAAAACCGAGTATAATACCCCACCCAGTCTTGAAAACGCCATCCCTGCTCTAAGTGCTCCGGAGGTCGAGAATGTACTCGTTAAGCCTAAGGTAAGATCAGCCCCCAAGTGCTTCGAAGCCATCAACTCGCTCGAATCCATCACCAACTAAGAAACCCTGTAGGAATTTAATAAACTTCTGCACCTTTATTCTATAATAGAAGAACGATGCGTCCGATCTAAACTAGCGTTATCTAATACATATTTCTTACTCTCAAGATTGGGGGCCGCGGTAGTTCATACGGCTTTAAATGCGAAAGATGAGTAGTGACAGTAAGTAATCCTTACCTAGCTAAGCCATCGATTTATTTAAACCTGAGGATGTATTTTGAGGAGTGCAGAAGTGAAGAGGCTGGTTGTAGTTGATTCTAATAGATGTGTAGGTTGTGATTTATGTGTTTACGCTTGTACTAATAGATACGGTTACACAGGCATCAATAAGTCAGCTATATACGTCAGGTCTGCTGGAGGTGTTGAAAGAGGTTTTGTTGTAGTAGTATGCAGAGCCTGCAAGGACCCACCATGTGCTAGGGCATGTCCTGTTAACGCACTTATACCAAGGCAGGGCGGTGGTGTAGTCCTGAACCCGAGTAAGTGCATTGGCTGTGGCTTCTGCATTAATGCTTGCGATATAGGTGCGGTAATGTGGGACTCTGAGTTCATGAAGCCTGTGATATGTACTCACTGCGGTTATTGTGTGGCTTTCTGTCCACATAGTGTTCTGTCTCTAGAAGAGGTGGGGTAGGGTGGTTGACTGGGTGAAAACTCTCTCTAAAGTTCTCTACATAGATTTGGGTAGAAAGCTTTTCTGGGTCGAAAACAGAGAAGATCTCTTTAGCAAATGGTTGGGGGGCATAGGTGTCGCAATACAGCTATATAGAGAGGAAGTGCCGAAAGGGGTAGACCCGTTAGGACCTGAAAACACTGCGGTCTTCGCTGTTGGGCCTCTCACGGGTGTTTTCCCAATGGCCTCGAAGGTCGTTGCCGTCTTTAAATCCCCTCTTAATGGGTTTGTTGCCGAATCCCATGGTGGCGGTAGGGCTGCTACTGCGATAAGATTTGCCGGTTATGGCGCTATAGTTATAAAAGGTGCGAGCGATATGCCTATCTACGCTGTAATAGATGAAGAGAAAGTAAGGTTTAGAGATGCTGGAGCACTGTGGGGTATGAGGAGTTCTGAGACTGTGGGTAGAGTTCTGCGAGAAGCTCTTCCAGGTGCTGGCTACAGAACGATAATGAGGATAGGTAGAGCCGGTGAGAAACTCGTTAGATATTCTACTCTAACCGCTGAAACCTACAGACACTTTGGGAGGATGGGGCTTGGAGCAGTATTTGGTTCGAAGAAACTGAAAGCCCTTGTAGTAATAGGTAAAAAGGGGTTTAAGCTACCAGATATCAAAGCTTATAGGGAGATCTATAGGGAGCTATACGAGTTAACTAGAGGACCTAGCACTAGGAAGTACCATGACCTAGGTACAGCAGCAAACGTAGTACCTCTAGATAAGTTGGGGGCACTACCTACGAGAAACTTTTCTAGTGGGAGGTTTGAGGGTGCGCGAGAGATCAGTGGTGAGAAGTTGGCAGAGGAAAGCCTCTCCAGAAGGCTGGCTTGTACTGCGTGTCCTGTAGCGTGTATTCACCTAGCTACCATAAGAGAGGAGTATGAAGACGAAAAGTACTTCTATAAGACGGAGTTCGTTCCATACGACCACGAACCAATATACTCTCTTGGAAGCAACTTAGGGATTAGCGATAGGTATGGTCTACTCAAACTAATCAAGGCTGTAGAGGATGAGGGACTGGACGCCATATCTACGGGTGTAGTTCTAGCGTGGGCGACAGAAGCCTTAGAAAGAGGAATAATCAACGTAAAAGAGACTCTGGTTGAGCTTAGATGGGGAAATTGGAGAAACTACGTTAAGGCAGTTAACTACATAGTGCTACAACCAAATGAGTTTTATAAATCTCTATCACTAGGTGTTGAAGAAGCTGCTTCTAAGTATGGTGGGCTAGAGTTTGCTCTTGCTTACAACAAGGTTGAGCCTGCAGGCTATCATACAGGACCCTTATTCCACGCTTCTCTAGCTATAGGGTTTAGGCACTCACATTTAGACTCTGGAGCTTACAGCATCGACCAAAACCTCGTCGCTACTGGGGCCTCGTTGCCGAGCCCCGAAGATACTGCTAGACTAATCATAGGGGAAGAATCTTGGAGGCAGGTATTAAATTCACTAGTAGTATGCCTCTTCGCTCGTAGTGTTTACACCGGAAAGACCATCGAGAAAGCTCTGAAAGCACTAGGTTACGATATCAATGAACAGACACTGGTGGATCTGGGCAAGCAGATATATTTAGTGAAGCATAAAATTAAGGTGCTTGAGGGATTTAAACCTGACGGACTGAGAATTCCCAGAAGATTTCTAGAGACTCCTACTCCCCTAGGTCAAGTCTCAGAAGAGTATCTTAGAAAAATAATAGCCCACTACGCTAAGCTAGTGAGCAAGAACTCTGGGTATGGTTAAATTAGCTGTGCGATGATGCTGACGCAGAGATATTAGCGCGCTCAGAATAGCTCAAGTTTGGCTGCCTTTCTAAAGGTTAGAAGAAGCTCGGGAGTTTTACGTAGTTCAACGTACTCACATACCTCGCTAGCGTTCCTTAAGACGCCGAGAGTGGAGATGCCTTCACCTATCTTTACAGAATTGAGATACTCTTCTACAACTTGATGTGGTCGCGTGTACTTCCTTCTTCTTAAAGTAAATATCCGCCCGCTAGGACTTACGTAAGGACCGAGGTTTTTGTCGCTGAGAAAGTACTTCAGAGTGAAGGACTTGATATCAGTAACCTTCCCCAGTGGAGGACCGGGATGTACCTCGTAAGGAGGAAGCTCCTTGGGTAACAAGGTAATCACGAGAAAAGCTTCAGAAAGTTCATCGCTCCATATCGAGTAGCTTACTACTGCAAAACCAGCTCTTTGCAAAAAACCGATTAGAGATTTCGTAACAGACCTCAGCTTACCCCATAGGACATCGGGAACTACCTCACTAGCGAGCTTAAAGAGTACTCCAATGGCCTCACGCCCGGAATTTGTTATAGTGTGGCACATGTTTTTAACACTATCTAACTCGGGGGCTCGAACTCCAGATACTATTAGCTCCTTGGACGGTTTTTGTAAGAAGATCGATGAAGCCAGTACTACCCTAGCCAGAGACTCTGCTGATACAGCTGACGCCGCGTTTCTCTTCGGGTCGACGGGGTCCAAAACGATTAGAGGAGCCTTGAACACTTTTTTCAGACAGCTGCGGTTAATCTTAGTTGAGTCTTCATCTATAACGACAACCTCACCAAAGCGCCATCCAGCGATATTCGCTATAGCGTTAAGAAAATTTCTGTACTTAATTGCGAGTAGTTCCGTAAGATATCCCGAGAAGCCTTCGACCTTTATTTCAGCTCCATAAACTCCCACGCTCCTAAAGAACGCTTTAAGTAGTCTAACCTCGTCTTTCATATCTTCAGTGAGCCTACTTAAAACGTACTTCGTGTGGAAAGGTGTTCTATCGACCGCAGTCTTAATTTCTGATATATCTTTAGCCCAATATGCAGGCACTATATCTATTTCATACTTCCCAAGACTTATGTATATGTATGGGTGAGTAGCGTACTTCAGTTTAACTCCTTTATAGAGATCCTTAAAGATGTCGAAGAGGGGTCTAATGACTTCGCTCTCAAGCCACTCCTTACTTATATCATCGTATCTTATGAGCAAGAAGACGTCTAAGTCTATCATGCCCCTCAGTTCCGTCCCTTTGGCTACAGATCCGTGCAACTCTACAGTAAAATCGTAAGGTATATGAAGGGATCCTTCCACTAACCTCTTGACCTCCTCGAATATCCTCAGTGCCTCGTACCTCTCCTCTTCTTGAGGCTTTATTTCACTGATCGCTTCCTCTAATACTTTCTTAAGTTCCTCCATCGTCTCTCAGCCTAAATACCACCACGTCGGTGTAGATCGGACCCTTCGGCGTCAGCTGGCTTCTCTTTAGCTTTACCTGAGTTACAGGACTTATACCGAAGTCTACGAACTCGTACCTCCTTAAGCATGTGGCTAAGCAATCTGGTTTGTACCTACCCTTAATTCTAGCGACAGTGATGTGAGGAATGAACTCCTCGTGGTCTTCCTTAGCGATGGTCTTTAGACAGCTTTCAAAAGAGTTTCGAATATTCTTGAGAACCTCTGCTCCATCTTTAACACCTACCCACACGACTCTTGGTTTAGCGGTGTTCGGAAAAGCTCCTGCTCCGTGTACGGATATATGGAACTTCTTGAAGTTTTCAACAACACGTAGACACCCTACTATCCTAGGGAGATAGGACTCGGAAACCTCACCTATGAACCTTAGGGTAATATGTATGTTCTCATCTTCTACGGGTTTTATTCCGCTATCAATCGAACAAGAGGCTATAGCATCTCTAAACTCTATGATTCTTCTCCAAGACTCCGTGTTTTCTATCTCTACAGCTACGAATAACCTAATCACACTCTCACCACTTTATAAGTGACTCCAAAACTAAGTACAAGATAGTGCAATTCACTACACTCGCTGAGATTAGTCTACTCCAAAGCACCTTTCTAGCGCCTACCAGAGTCATCATCAAGGATCAGTAAGTAGGAGGAATTATAAGTTAGCTATTAACTCCTAGATCCGAAAACTCTTAATCTAGAGTAGAATAGAGCTATGAAGGAAGATGGTCCCTCTTAATAGAGCTGGAAATTATCGGGTTCTAATGATTAAACAAGTGTTCTGAGTCTAGTGCTCCGTGTTTGCATTAGTATGTCATTAAATTAAGGAACTTGAGCGAAAGAGTTATAACCTAGGAGAACTGATCTGCTTTAATACTCCCTCAAACAAGCTCATGGATCTATCAACGTACTCCAGTAACCTAGCATCGTGAGTTACTATTACTATCGTTGTCCCGAAGTCTTTCTTTATGCTTAAGAAAAGCTCGGCCACCTTAATTGCGTTAGACCAGTCCAGGCTTGCCGTAGGTTCGTCTGCCAGCAACACTGATGGAGTAGTGACTAAGGCTCTCCCTATGGCTACTCTTTGCTTTTCTCCCCCAGAAAGCTTTCCAGTTCTTAGGTTCGCTTTGTCTTTAAGTCCCACGTAGTCTAGTATTTCCATGACCTTCTTCTTTCTAACATCAGCATCAACACCTGCCAATAGAAGTGGTACTTCCACATTCTCATAAACAGTCATAGTATCAATAACCGCGAAATCTTGAGGTATGTAGCTACAAACATTATTTCTATAAAGAGCTAGGCCATATTCATCTAGCATGTTTAAGTTGTAGCCATCCACAATTACCTCACCCTTATCAGGCCTTACTAACCCAGCAATAATCCTCAGCAAAGTGGTTTTACCCGAGCCGCTGGGACCGTGAATACCAACAACTTCACCTCTATAAGCCACCATGTTTATACCTTTAAGTATGTTTATACTCATTCCTAAGAAGGCATAAGACTTCCAGACATCCCTAAGTAGCACTACTACCTCCGCCATAGGCTTACCTCAGACTATTGTAGCGCTACAACTCTCTTTAACTTTTCTCGCGTAGTACGTAAGAAGAGTTAAGGAGGAGGTTTCCGAAAGTACTAAAGTAAGTAAAACGATAACGGCCCTATTGGACGGAATCGTCGATAATGATAGCGGTAATGCTATGATAAAGGATATCGCTACCTTAAGCAGGCTTAAGTGTTTTGGCACAGCTCCACTGATTAATATTGAGTAGAAAAACTGGTTATACGTGTACTTACCGTACTCTACTATAGTTAAACCAGCAATCGATGCTAGTAGAGGAACCAAATTAATTGCTTCTGAGTTACGCACGGAATATGAAAGAAGCAGTATCGACGCTGAAACTAAGATCAGTACTATATGAGAAGATGTTGTTATGAGCGTCCTTCCAGCTACCTTGAATACTTCGTATGCCCTCATAACTTAGTCACTCTCTCCATCTAGGCCTCGAGGAAGGCTTCGATTTCGGCCCCGCCGATGTTCTACACTAGGTCGCAGCAAAAATCGCTTCATGCTTATCACGAGGCTTAGCACCCCGAAACAACTATTAAAAACACTTAGAGTACCTTCTGAGCACCCCCAAAAGCACCGTGAAGTATTAGGAAGATTCTCCGGTAGCAAGCCTTCCATCCCTATCACTAAAGTCCGATCTCGACATAATTAATTAATCTTAGCTAGCTTAACAGCATGCTCTCGTTCTTAGAACTCTGGGTGTATTTCGAGCACCATTCCCTCTATCACTATAGGGTTTAATTTATTAGCTAGTTTAAGTGCTTCCGTTAGTCGGCTCTCTGAGTTACTGAAGATCTCCATCATTAATTGACCACTCTTAACTCTATGCCCGCGTTTCACATAAAGCTTTACACCAGCACCCTTATCTTTTGGGGCACCAGCTACTATAGCTATTTGAGCTACTGCCTTATTGTGAACTCCGGTTACATACCCGTCAGCTACAGCTCTTATCTCAGCCTTATACCTTCCAACGGGTATATCTTCTGGCTTAATGTTGGGATTTCCGCCCATAACTTCAACGATTTTTCTAAACGTTTCACAAGCTTTACCCGAATCGAGCAATCTCAATGCCGCAGCTCTTCCTTCACCGCTTGGAACAATACCGGCCATTTCAAGTACAAGTCCAGCAAGTGAAGCCGCTTTTTCGCGCACTGACATAGGTCCACCTCCCATTAGTGTTTCAAGAGCCTCTCTAGCTTCTAATGATGGACCTATAGAATAACCAACTGGCTGGTCGCCGTAAGTTATCGCACACTTTATGTCTATTCCTAGCTCTCGCGAGACATGTGTAAATAGAGAAGCTATCTTTCTACCCTCCTGTACGGACTCTATCTTAGCTCCATGACCTACCGGGATGTCTAACACTAAGTTTCTAACACTCATACTCAGCTTCTTAGACAGTATCGACGCAACCATTTGAGATACTGGGTCCAACCTCAACTTGTACTCTACTCGGATCAGTATGTCATCAGCTGGGGCTAGATTCAGAGAACCACCCCAAATAATGAAGCCCCTAACTTTTTTCGCTAACTCCAAGACTTCCTCCGCTGTGAATGTGACTGGAGCAATTGTTTCCATAGTATCAGCTGTTCCAGCTGGAGAAGTTATAGCTCTCGATGAGGTTTTAGGTATGAATAGTCCTGCTGCTGCTACTATTGGAACAGCTACTATTGATACCTTTGAATTACCTGGTACACCACCTATTGAGTGCATATCGTACGCAATTTCACCAAAATCTAGTACCTCACCAGTCTCGACCATGGCTTTTGTTAAGCTCACTATTTCAGATACGTCCATACCGATGACGGTCTGCGCCACAACAAAGGCCGCTATTTCTGCTTCACTCAGCACGCCAGATACGACATCGCGAATGATGCTCCTGATCTCGTCAGGAGTAAGCTTGTTACCGGAGAGCTTCTTTACGATGTGCTCGATAGCCGGGGTACTTGTAAAGAGATCTACATCGAGTTCGCTAGGTTTCCCCAGCTCTCTGTATATATTGGTAGGTATGCCCATAGATGGTTCGTCATCGTCAGTAATTACGGCCCACAGAGACGTTGTCTTGGAGCTCGTTTGAACCCTTAGCCTAGCTCCTCCACTAACTCCAAGCTCACTACCTACTCTCTTACTAATGAAGACTAACCGAAGATCACCTACGTCTACCTGAACTTCGCGTGTAGGTATCTTCATAGCTAGTATTCTAACCATAGGAAGGTTAATAAATTCCTTGCTTTCGGTAACTAACATCCCCACAAATAGACTAGTAATGAACGAAACTAGGTTTTGCGAGTAAAGTACTTATAACTCTCTGGGAAGCTAGTGTACTGGAGTTTGGATTGAGCAAGAGTAGTGGGAAAAAAGTTAAGGAACATAAAGCTAAAGTAGGGTTGTTGAGAGTAGCAACAAATAGGAAGTTCGTCTTGGTTTTAGGACTCGCACTACTCGTCTTTTCAGTTACTTACGGCGTTCACCTTAGAATGCGGATAGTTCAAAACTCTATTGAACACGGCTACGGTCCCACACTCTACGAGCTCGATCCCTTCCAAGAATACTTCGTTGCTAGTGTTCTACTCGAGCATGGGCTTGACTACGTAACCTATCTGAATCACTACAATAACCTAACACACCTATTCTGGTACCCCTGGGGCAGAGATTTCACTCACAGTGTTTACATAGGACTCCCAATCTTTTCTATTGGAACGTACCACTTAGTCAGGTTGTTTAACCCCGGGATGACTTTATACGAGTGGATGGTCTACCTACCACCACTGTTCTTCGTGATATCTGTCGTGGGTATCTACCTAGCTGTACGCGAGCTCTCATCCGACTTACCTGCCGGGATTGCGTCATTAAGCTACTCCTTGATGTTTAATAGTAGGCAGCTCGCTGGTTTTACAGTTAAGTACTCGATCGGTTTAGCTTTTCTCTCTATAGCCATATTCTTTCATATAAGGGCTTGGAAGAGAAGAGATTACTTTAGTGCCTCTTTAGCAGGGCTCATGCTAGGTCTAGCCGCTCTTGGGTGGGCCGGCTATAACGTAGTGTTCGTAGCTATGGTCGCCCACGTAGTGCTCTTGCCATTCGTGAGGCAACTAAGTATTAAAGACCTTGTTCTTTGGGTGATAGAGTACGCACCACTGTTTATCCTGCAAGTAATAGCACCTACATATGGAATTAGGTACGTAGTTAGGTCGGTTGGAGTGCTTGGACCAGCATCCATACTCTTACTCGTACTTGGCTATCTGATACATAGGGTAGGAGTAAGTAGGTTCTCAACTTACTTAGGGATACTGGCAGAGAGACCGAAGCTCACATACTTTGCGGTTCTCGCAATCGCTGGATTACTAGGAATCTACGTAATTGTGGGAGGAAAGCTCGCTCTAGCAGGTAAAGCTCTCGCAGCTGTCGGTCTTGGTACTCTTACACACGTACTAGTCGAAACCGTCGCAGAATATCAACCAGCTGGAGCTCAAGATGTTATTGTAGGTTTAGGTGCTGCGATCGTGTATGCCACTATCTCTACAATATATATGTTCTTGAGTAGTCTAGTAAAGAAAAGGGACTCTAAGTACGGGTGGTATATACTTCTACTGGCATTAATCCTGATCGTGGCAGCTCTAATTTACGGGAGGCAGGAGTTACCGCTTTCTCAGTTTGTAGTATCGGCGGCTATAGCTGCCGGACTATTGGGAGCGGCGTTGGGCTCGGGATTGAAAGACGAGTACTTCTTTTTAGTAGCTCTCTTCGCTTTCTCTATAGTGGGTACAATCAATATCTCGTACTTTAGCTATCTTCTCGCTATAGCCGCCTCCATTCTCGTAGGCTACATAGTATACGTTTTAATCTCCAGCTCCGTGAGCCGTAGGTCTGGGCTATTAACTAAGCTCATATCCGCTGTAATAGTCTGTGTTTACATAGTCTCGGTAGTTTTTCAGGGCGCTACTATGTGGGTCAGAGCCTATAATGCTCAACTACCGACCATAGTAGAGGCTTCTCTCGGTCTCAATGTAGAGGCTCCCGTGTGGGTAGATGGCCTCAAGTGGGTAAAAGAGAACACGCCAGCAGACTCAGTTATAGTTTCGTGGTGGGACTACGGCTACTGGATCAGCGTTATCGGTCGAAGGCCGTCGGTAGCTGATGGAGCAACCATTAACGCCACTCATATCGAGATCCTGGCAAACGCATTAACTAGTACAGAAGAAACGGCTTTAGATATATTTGTTAAACAATTTAGGATAAGGCCAGAGAGGCTCTATGTAGCAGTCTACGAAGTATTCGTTGTTGATGTATCAACTAACTTATTCTACCCGGGTCCACTCGTTTTCGGTAATACGATCCTCGGAGCTGATGCAGCAAAGGGGATTGCTGCGATATATAAAATAGCAAATAAGACTCCCCCTGTTTACGTATATAGAGACCCTAACGCAGGGATTGCTGTTGGTCTTCCGGACTGGGTGTCCGAAAATCTGACCTCTACCTTACTTTACAAGGTACTTATTGATGCTGCTTATCAAGTGTGGGGACCTAATGGATATAGAGCTGCGTTCATATATAGGAACCCGCAGTATCCCCCGGAGATACCTCGACCCGCGATGTCTTTCTTCGAGCCCGCCTATATATCTACATCCCTACTGTTTACTCAGGGTTCATACTCGGCTTATGTACTTTTAGCTATATACAAGCCGAGGACTGCCACATGACGGAGGTTTGTGGACGGTATGTTCTAGTGTCGGCTAACGAGGTAATCGAGAACGCCTGCCTAGTCTTCAACGAGAATATAGTTAGAGTGGAGAAGGAGAAGGGAGTTCAGGATAACACCTTAGTAACTCATGGTCTTACTAGCACGCACACACACCTAGGTCTCTATCCCCTTAGAACTACTCTCACGGGTTACACGAAGCTGGATGAATGGGTAGCAAGGTACGTGTGGCGTTGGGAAAAGCTCTTACGCAGAGAACCTGAGTTAAGTTATGCTACAGCAGTTCTGGCTCTCTCTAAAGTGGTTTTAAGTGGAGTAACGGCTGTAGCAGATATGCATTTTAACGAGGATAAGGTCGCTGAAGCCTTACTTAAAGTAGGCATTAGAGGAGACCTAAGTGTGGCGATAATGTCTAGAGGGGTTTATGATTCATTCGAAGTAGCCGTTGGAGAGAACGTCGAACTAGCTAAGAAGTACGGAGGAAGCAGTTTGATAAAGGTTAGACTGGGACCTACCACGCCGAGATTGCTCTCTCCCCTAGAGTTTAAGGAAGTTGTTGATAGAGCTAAGGAGATGGGTATTGGAATACACACTCATATCGCTGAAGTTCCTGAGGATGCCGAGTATGTTAGAGGGACGTATGGAATGAGCATGAAAGACTTTATTGAGTTCGTAGACTTAAAAGCTGTTAACACTATTATTGCCCACGGGGTGTGGCTGGACTCGGAGACCGAACTGACCCTAGCCCACCCTAATATAACTATAGTGCACTGTCCTACATCGAACACCTTATTGAGAGACGGTGTAGCACCAATTAAAAGGTACAGAGATAAGGGAATTCGCGTAGGTCTAGGGATAGATGTTTCCCTCAGCTACAGCATTCTTGATGAAATCGCTGCGGCAACATATCTTCACTTAGGCCGCGGCGACATAGGTCCTCGCGAAATGTTTGATGCTGCTACAGCATCGGGATACCAAGCTCTAGAGATTGGTAGAGGCACTATCGAGGTCGGGGAAACAGCTGATATAGTTCTCTGGTCTATCGATGAACTAACTCTTGATCCTATTGTTGGGTTAATTGCGTCCGGTAGGGTAATTGAAGCATACGTTAGAGGTAGGAAAATAGTTGAGGAAGGTAGTATTTTGGGAGTATCTGGTGAGGAAATAGGAGAGTTCGAAAAAGAAGTGTTAAGGTACTTTAAGAAATGCTTTACGGCATAGCGTGTTCGCTTCTATTGCTAGAACTGGTCTTTCTAACGATTACAGTTACTAGAACACCAACTAAGGAAGTTGAACCCAGAACTGACTTGAGTTTTACTATACTCATTGCTGTAGGCTTTATGCTAATCGTGCTTGGATATACTGCCTTAAGAAAGAAGCATAAAGAGGGAAGAACTGCGAGTAAAGACTTGAAAACGTTTGCAGAAACTATGTGCCTTGAGGCAGATAAATGAGAACATTAATTACCTTTGGTAGTGAGCCTTGGTCGCACTCGATGTAGTTGCTGGCTCTGTTGCCGAGAGGAACTTGGTCAAGAGTCTCTCAGAATATCTCACATTAAAGGGTCTGTCGGTTGATGTAGTCCCAATAGAGGTATTGGAATGGGGTGAAATAGAGTGCGCTATAGATGACATCAGCTGCACTGCTCAGCCACCTGTTGAGAGTGCGGATGTTTCGGGAGTTTTAGGTAGAGACATAGTCTTTTCGTCAACGACTAAAGACCCTGATAATGTGTGGGTAGCCTATTGGCTGAGCGCGAAGAGAGGTGCCTCTGCTGTAGTATTTTATGACGAATATCCACGCATAAGAAAGAGGAGAATAGTGGTAAACGAGGTTCCCAGCCATAACTTCAAAACTAAAATGGTGGCAAAAAAGCCAGCTATTCATGTACCTCTAAGCGCCCTACCCAAGCTTAAGAAAAAACGATACGTCACTATCTTCGTTAAGACCTTCAAAAGACTTTCCCAAGGCTATGTTTTAGACATCGTCACTGGAGATAGGACACCAAGAGTTGCTATTATTACACATCACGACCGCTGGTTAACGGGTTTTAGAGATAATAGCATCGGGGTCTTAACTATTTTAAAGCTTGCACAGCTACTAGAGAAATTGAAGATTCCTGCCAGATTAATCAGTTTTACTGCTGAAGAGTTTGGGGACCCTGCCGAGAGGTCTTTTTACTGGGCCTATGGGTCGAGAGCTTACTCTAAAAACATGGTCGATAGCTCAAGTCTGGACTTAGCAATAGTAGTTGATACAGCTTACAGAGAGCCTGTGAGCTTGGATTCTGTTGGAGTCCTTGGTCTAGAATCGAGTCTGAGATTAGTTAAGACTTCTAAGTCGGAGATAGGTATAGTGTACACAGATGCCGTCTCTATGGTGAACCGTGGGATTCCCTCGATTGTACTACATAACCTCTACGCGATTAAGCCTGTATACCACTCAGACGCCGACACTTATCCGGGTAGGTCAGTCGAAGCTGTGATCGTTAAGCTAGTTAGAGATATAGCGAATATAGTAAAAGAATACAAAGAGAAGAACGTGGGTTCTCTATATAGAGCTTACGTTGAGAGAATTAAAGCTGCCTCCGCCCCGGACATGAGGACATACCTAGAAGCCACGTCTAATCCCATAGCCTTAAGCAGGTGTTTAACTAAATACTACACGACGTTTGCCATTGAGGGAGCTTATAGCGACTTCAACACTGAGTTAAAGCTACTTACATACTCGGACATAATAAGAGGTGTTGAAGCTGGACGCAAGTATACCATCCTCAGTAGCGATGTAACCGTAAGTTCTGAGGACATAGACCATCTTAAGAAGCTAGCTAAAACCATGCTCGAAGAGGCCGTTGGATGCTCTAAAACTGGCTATGTGTAGCTAGGGTGTATGGTTGTACAGTGTAGATCATAATAATTACGGCTACTACGACAAACCTCGTCTGTTTATCTGAACTACACTATCCTGTCAACTTTAATCTTACCGTACCTTGAGATTATGTCGGCTAACTTCTCAGTGTCGTTGATATAAATACGGAAGAGGACTTCCATGTTTCCTTCACTTTTAACAAAATCGATGAATCTCCTAGACGGGCATACTCTAACTCTATAACCTTGGATAGGGAACCTCAGCGCAAACCCGGGCACTCCTAGAATTCCAGTAGTATAAACTTCAGCACTTCTTAAAACGTTAACGTACTTCTTGACCAACTTACGGCTAACTGTCTGAATAATAAAAGATATAGCAACAGGTACTTCATAGAGTGCTAGAAGTCTTAAAACTTGACCGAAGATGCTGTTACTGGTCGTAGTAAAATAGTGCTGAACGTATGTCGGATATACAATGAAGAACCATATAAGCACTATTACCATAGAGAGCATTGAAACCCCAGAAGCCTTTAGAAGAGGCTTTAGTTCTTTAACTAACTCTAAGTCTTTTGACTGAAGCTCTGTTATCTCTTCCTGTTTTACTACCAAAATCTTCTTGCCGGCGACAATTTCTTTGACATTGCTATCCCGTCTCTGCTGTCTTATTGTAGACATAAAGAATACTGACATAAAAACTATGAAGTAGAGCGTCATAATTATCCCATGGTACTCGGGCGGAACGAATAGATTTATTATTACGAAGAGCGTTATTATCCCTTGGCTAATTAGCAGGGAGCGTATCATAGCCTTCCTCGTCAGGTAATACGACAGCTTAATACACCTCCTGTAACTAGTTACACGTGGATTTAAATCCAATGATGCACAAAGCTTTAAAGACCTCTACAGTAAAGAAGCCATTAGGTGATAAAATTTAGAGTCCCTTCAGAGATAGACGTACTAAAGGTAATAGCTAGATACGGGTCTATTAGAGGCACAATAAATCTCCACAACTTAGTTCACGAGCTACAGACAAGAGGCTTACTAAAGACGGAGTTCAGCTTCATAAAGTACAGCTTCGGATACTACAGTAAAGATCTCGAAGAAGCTATCTACTCTCTAAAGAAGTTAAACTTAATTAAGGTAAGTAGGAGCGATGATGGAGTTGAAGTATACGAGATCACGGATAGAGGATTAAAAATTCTCGAAGTAGTCTTTAAAACGTAAAGTGAGTATAGACTGTTTTCTTGGTAGAAGATTATGAGATAGTTTAATTATCTAGGGTACTTGGAGGCTGGTCTCCAGTCCCTATGACGGCGGGAGGTCAGCGTAGGACTGGATAGATGGCCCCTCCACCGAGGTGGGCGTAGTGGCGTCTGTTGATGCAGCTCTCGATGACTCTACTACTAATGAATGGAGGTAGGGAGGTCAGCGTCCAGAAAAACCAGAACACTCCAAATAATAAACGCTAGCAACCACTTCTTCACTATCTTCACTCTAAGTTAACATAGATTTTACTGCCATCAACCACGTCCCTGCGAACACTTTACCGCATCGAAATCTGCTTCAGCTTAGGATAGAGAACACTGCCCCACTCCATCAGAAAGTGGCAATATTTAATAGTTGCAGTCTACGAATTCCATCGAATAGTTATATATTAGCTAAAGATTGGGCGAATTGTTTAAGCTATCGAGTTGCTATATAGGGTATAGTAAAGTTCTTTTCCGCTGGTTTCCGTAGTTACCAAGTCTAACTCTGAGTGAGTGAAGTAACCTCTTTCTTACCAAAACAGGTAACCTAAAAATCTCAAGGCTGAAGTTGTAGTAAGGCTTAACCCTCGCTTTCCTAATGCTCTCAATCATTTCTTCAGCGCTGGCGTTATCAGCATCTACTAGCGTATAAGCCGAACCTATCAGCTCTAAGATGTGGGCATCACTTCCAGAGACTCTGCACTCTTTGTCTTGGGAAGAGTAGATGGTGTAGATATTCGTTAATACGTCTGAGGAAGAGTTATATACTTCGACGCAGTTTACGTACTTTAGTTCGAATAGTCTTCCGCAGCCTTTTCTTATTAGCGCAAACGGGTGGACCGCTATGGTAACGCAGTTTTCTCTAGCCACCATATCTAACAATGAGGTGAACTCTATGTGCATCAAGGCAGCGTTTTTAGACTTCAGCCGCACTACGGAACTCACTGGCACATGTTCACATAGAACTAATACATCGCCAAGTTCTGTTCTGAATTCAGCACCTGGTATGACAGTGATTCTACTCTTTCTTCTTAAAGCAATGTAAGACCCAAGAAATGTATCGTGGTCTGTTATAGAAATAGCATTTAAACCCATCAACTCAGCGTACCTTACTACCTCCTCAGGACTTAGCTCTCCATCACTCACATAGCTATGAATGTGTGGGTCAACCTTGAACTTGCTTATAGTACGTCCCCCGCGCCCTCTTTTCGAACCATTCTATGGACAGTCTAAGAGCCTTCACTGCTTCCTCTGGTGACTTAAAGTACGGTATTCTCAGTTTTCTCTCTATGATCTTAGCATGTCTCTCCGTATACTCTCCTCCCGGAGCCACTAAAACCATGGGCTTCGTCGTCCGACTACGTATGTCCTGCAGCTGTTCTACAAATTTATGTGGGTCAAATGCTGGTGACTGCATTAAGGTAATTATCAGTACCGAATCGACGTTGATGTCGTTGATCACTAAGTCTATAGCAGCCCTATACCTCTCCGGCGGGGCGTCCCCCAAGAGATCGACAGGGTTCAGTGGGGATGCCGCTGAAGGTAGAGCTCTTCTTAAGCTTTCAATAGTTTCTTTTGATAGATTAGCTATCCTTAAACCCTCAGCTTCGGTGGCATCTACTGCTAGTACTCCAGCTCCACCACCATTCGTCACAATCGCAATACCTCTGCCCTTTGGAGGTTCGAACCACTCAAAAAGCTTCAAGACTCCGACCATTTCACTTACGCTATCCACCACTATAGCCCCCGCCTGCCTCACAGCGTAAAGGAAGACTTCCGAGGGACTCGATAGAGCTCCGGTATGCGACACCACAGCCCTAACTCCGGACGGGGTCCTGCCTCCCTTGAGTATCACAACAGGCTTTCCGGCAGCAGCTGCCTTCCTTAAGCTATTTAAGAATTCTCTTCCGTTATCAACACCTTCGACATAGAGAGAGATTATTCTTGTTTCCCCGTCATACGCTAAGTACTCTATGAGCTCCCATTCCTTTATGTCAGCAGCGTTTCCGTAGCTCACAAACTTGCTCATCCCGATCCCGGCTTCAGATAGCCAGTCTAATAGGGCAGCCCCCAGAGCACCTGACTGAGAAAGAAAAGCTACACTACCTGGGGTAGGTTTAGATTGTCTATCCCCAGGGTTAAAAATTGTGTCAACCCCTGTCCAAGCATCATAGACCCCGAGACAATTAGGACCCAGTATTCGCATACCGCAAGTCCGAGCTCTCTTCACTAACTCTATCTCTAGTCTCGCACCATCTTCTCCTATCTCCTTAAAGCCCGCACTCACAACTATAGAGACTCTGACCCCTAGCTTGCAAAGTTCCTCAACTACCTTGAGTGTGCTAGCTGCTGGAATCGCCACAACGGCCAAATCAGGGGTCTTTGGTAGCTCATCAATACCTTTATAGCACTTAAGACCTAGAACCGTTTCATATTTTACGTTCACTGGATATACTTCCCCCCTAAACCCCCTCAATAAGTTCTCCATTATAGCTCTTCCAACAGTACCCTGCTTTTCAGACGCCCCAATAACAGCTATAGTCCCCGGATTGAACAGCTTCTCTATGTATGTTTGTCCCAGTTTATACACCGTAAATTACTGAGCTAACATATTTTATCTTGTGAAGAAGAAACCCTCAAGAAGAACGGTATCTCTCGTACTAACGACTCAGTGTAAGATACCTAAAGATCTTGTATTTGTGTAGACCGAAGCTTTCAATAGTTCTCTCCCAACTTCCTTCAACAGCAAATATTGCTACAAGTGCCGCTGGTTGAGCCCCACCTTTTTTAACTAAAGTAAGTGCTGCTTCTAGTAGTTCCTTGTTGTTAAGTAGTAGGGTAGCCAAGATTACTTTTCCTTTTTTCGGGATGCAGCCCTTGCTTACAGCTATAAAGTCTAACTCCATAGAACTATCCCTAAAGTACTCTACAAGAGCTTCACCTAACGAGACGGACTTCGTAGTTACGCAAACGTCTCCCCTAATCCAGTGGCTAATTACAGCACCCAGGACACCCGATTCCTCGGGGAAAGCTAGCACACCGTCGATATTCTCACCATTTAAAAGCTCTAGTGTTTCGAAAGCAACTAGATCGAGAAAACCTATGTTCTTAATTATAGACCAGATATCGCTCAGGTCTTTAGCTTTCATAAAGTTCTTCTCGAAAGTATTCTCTATAAGCTTCTTCTCCTTGATAATCTGTATCAATCTCTTAGCTGTTCCTTCTTCAGGAGTAGTTAAAAAGTTAGTATATCTCCACAGCATTTGATATGGTATCCCGAGTATCTCCTCTAGCTCCTTAAATGTATAAAAGTCCTTAAGTGCGGACAAAAGCTTCATAGTAAGCACTTTAACATCCCGCCTCAAAGGGTGAACTATCTCACTCAGCTCACTCATTGCAACCATCCTAGTACTCGAAAGAGGCTTAAAAACCTCAGCTAGAGACAATCTAGGCTAGCTGTTTTACCGCAACACGTGCTGAGCACCTAAAATCCGCAGTTTACGCAGTTCTCCTACTCCCAAATACCTAGAATGTTAGCGGTTATGTACTAAAGAAGCTGAAAAAGCTTTCAGCCACCGAAGCTCGAGGTAGGCGATAAAGTTGATTAAGTAAGTAGCAAATGATGGGGGGTTTAGTAG
>Ga0209394_1000117_pt1 | contig 76069 bp, 72 predicted proteins | sample JNZ201metaG_FD_184122 | JGI IMG/M metagenome (GOLD analysis project Ga0209394, IMG submission 184122) | Hot spring microbial communities from Jinze hot spring, China to study Microbial Dark Matter (Phase II) - JNZ 20120812A (SPAdes) (version 3) ...
TAAAGCTCCTAGCGGGAAAATTCGTGAGAGACCCTCAATTTAGAGCATCAAGCATAAACATACTAAAACTAATACCAAAAAAGAGAACTATACAACAGCTAGTCCATAGAATAAAGAGAAAGGCATATTAAAGACCACCCTAAACTTAGTATAAAATCTGCTAGGTCATAATCAGGAGATTAAACACCCCACACTTATACACAGTGATAGATAGCTTAGACTCCTTTTATTTCAGGTTTTGGGCAGTAGTTGACTGGTATGGATAGATTTTAAGGTGTTGGGTTTTATGAGGGTTTTAATTACCGGTGGTTGTGGTTTTATAGGTCATAATACTGCTATTTATCTTAAGAGTTATGGTTATGATGTTATTGTTTTTGATAATTTAAGGAGGGCTTCAAGCTTTGCTATTGAGAGGTTAGAGGTGTATGGTATTCCTATTGTTAGGGGTGATGTTTTAAACTCTAGGTCTCTGCTTGATGTTCTTGGTGGTGTTGATGTTGTGGTTCATGCTGCTGCTTATATTAGTGCCTTTGAGTCTATGAGGAGGCCTCTCTTATATTTTAGGAATAATGTTTTAGGTACTGTTAATGTTGCTTATGCTAGTTTACTTAGAGGTGTAAAGTTGGTATATGTTAGTAGTGCTGCTGTTTATGGTGATCAAGCTGTATTACCTATAAGTGAAAGTAATCCACCGAACCCTATATCAGTATATGGTCTTACTAAGCTTTTAGGTGAGGAGGTTGTAAGATACTATTCACGTTATGGCTTAAAATATGTTATATTAAGACTCTTTAATGTATATGGGCCTGGGCAGAGTAGTGAGTATGCTGGTGTGATTAAACGGTTCATAGATAGGACTAGAATGGGTAAAGCCCCAGTAATATATGGTGATGGGCTCCAAACAAGAGACTTCATACACGTACGTGATGTAGCTGAAGCAGTAAGACTATCAATAGAGAAGAATAATGAAAACGAGATAATTAATATAGCATCAGGGAAGCCTATAACAATTAGAGAACTAGCATATACCATAATAAAATACGTAAACCCAAACATAAAACCAATATATAGGAAACAGAGACCTGGAGATATAAGGCATAGCTATGCAGATATAACAAAAGCTAGAAAACTCCTAGGATTTAATCCAAGAATAAGCCTAGAGCAAGGCATAAGAGAGCTTATACAAACATAATGCTCCTACTAGTAATTAACCAGTAAAGCTTTGATTAATTTCATGAATATATAATAGGTCCGCATTGCCTATCTTAGAGCGTGTGATAGTATTGACTAGAAGACTCATACTATTATTTTTAGTCCTAATATTGGTCATGAATACTATCCCATTAATTGATATTGTATATGCTATGGATGGAGTTGTATTAATTAATAATTGTATGATGATAGTTGAAAGTGGATACTATAAACTTAAATCAAATATAACAGGAGCTATGGGGGGAGTTGGAGGATTTTGTATTAAAATTTCTGCAAGTAACGTAGTACTTGATGGAGCCGGATTCTCTATTATAGGCCCAGCCTATATACTCCCTGCATTTGGTATACTCGTTAATGGTAATAATGTTACTATTAAGAATTTCGGCTTAATTAGTGGCTATGCTGGAGGTATTTTAATCTCTGAGTCGAGTAGGGTTATAGTAGATAATAATGTACTCTCAGGTAATCCGAAAGAAATAGAAGTAATTAAATCAAGAGGAGTCACAATAGCAGGTAATACTATCTTAGCTACGCCTGAAACAACTATAGGTATAAGTATTGGAGGCTCTAGTGAAGTCGTAGTAGCTAATAATATAATATCGAATAGTCCGAGTGGAGTATTTATTGGTGACTCGAGTAGGGTTATAGTAGATAATAATACAATATCAGTTCTTGGTGTTGGTATAGTTTTAGGCGAGTCTAGTGGTAATATTATATCTAATAATAAGATTTTAGGTGGGGGGATGAATGGTCTAATGATTGCATCATCTAATAATAATATAATAGCTAATAATACAATATCAGATTTTGCTGTAGGAATTGACCTAGCTACAAGCCCGTCTAAAGGGAACATCATATACAATAATATCCTTAAAAACGGTATTAACGCCATAGTACCAGCTCTACCAAATAATTGGAATACTACACTTAAACAAGGTAAGAATATTATAGGAGGCAACTGGATAGGAGGTAACGCCTGGCTAAACCCACTAGGAGGAGGATACTCACAAATCTGTAAAGACTTAAGGGAACCCTACGGAATATGCGATGAACCATATACTATTGGAGGAGAAAATATTGACTACCTACCACTCTCAATAACACCACTTTCAGCACCGACACCAACCCCGGTTCCACCTCAAACTACACCAACACCAATTCCAACTACAACTCCACAATCTCCATCACCAACGCAAACAACACCTATAACAATCCCAGTCGAGAGGCCTGCTATACCAGTACCTACAGCAGCTCTCGTAGTCATAGCAGTTACCATATTAGCTATAATAGCCTATATAGTGAAGACAGTATTTATCAAGTCTTAAGTTAAATATTAAAGAAAACCTTCTAATATCTATTCTTTCTATCCCCTCTAGATTTATAACTTAAGCTCCTCCACTTAGAAGGGGTTCAGCTCTGGTATGTTTTCATCGCCTCACCTATTTTTCCCTCCCTCACTAATCTTGGGTTTGCATCACCCTCTGGGAGCGTTTAAGGTGATTCCGAAGATTTCCTACATCTTACTTATTCATAGTCATTGCTACCCTCGGGGAGAGCCTTAAAATCTTAAGTAAATATATCTCTACTATTCCAAATACGGAAGAACTATCTGATGCAAGAAAGAGAGCTTATAGAATGCCTACATAGGGGTCGTAACTGAAGAGTAATACCAATTGAAAACTGAAAGAGATACCCGGGGCTAGCGTGGTAATTCGAGAGTCGTGAAGAGCTCCTAGAGACTTGGTGGAGTAGTTTAATGCTGATGATGTAACTGGTAATATTGGTAGGTTGTATTATTTATTTTCTTAGTAGTATTGCTGCTAATATGCCTGCAACTAGTAGTATTACTACTGCTAGTGCTAATATTGGTGTTGATTGTATTCTCTCTACTGTTTCTGTTATTGTTTTCTCTTTGTAGAGTTCTTGTGTGATTGTTTGTATCTGAGTTAATATTAGGGTTTGCTTCTCTAATATAGTTCTTGTTTGGGTTACTGGTATTTGTAGTGTTGTAGTTATGAGTCTAGTATCTGTTGTTATCTTAGTCTCTGTTGCTGTTATAGTTTGGGTTTCATATTTTGTTAGCGTTATTGGTGTAGGTTCGATTTTAGTTTCTGTATGTGTAGTGGTTTGAGTAATTGTCTTTGTCTCCGTGAGTGTTTGTGTTAATGTGCTTGTCTTAGTCTCAGTCTTAGTCTCTGTCTGAGTTATAGTATCTGTCCTTGTTGCTGTTACTGTCTGAGTTATAGTTGCGGTTCTAGTCTCTGTAGTAGTCTTAGTCTCAGTTCTAGTCTCTGTCTTAGTTATTGTGCGTGTCTCTGTTACTGTTGTTGTCGTTGTTGTTACTAGCTGCTCTCCCTCTATTCTTATAGCGTATAGTAGCCATTGGTTATTGCCTGGAGCGTTATTAATTGCTGGTATGTATAGAGTGTTGCTATCAACTGCTATATTCCCAGGTGAGACATAGCTATTTCCTCTAATATTATTATCTATTATTGTGCTTGTTATCTCATTTAAGTCTTTATCTAGGATATGTAGTGTTAGCCTGCTAGCTCCACTCTCTACTCTATGTCCAATGAGTACTATATAGTCTGATAGTGTTGTAGACTTGAATATATTAGAGGGTAGATTGGTTGCCTTAACGACTTCGCCATTCCTATTAAACTTATAGACTTGACCATTATCTCCAGTTATATAGATGTATTCTCCGACTATTATTACGCTTGTAGGGTATCCTCCCATATTTAAGTCTATGCTCTTAATAAATCTCATACTTGTAGCATTAATAATCTCAATCCACCAACTAGCATCACTAAGATTATTAGGGTTTAATGAGGCTCCAACAAGCCAGAGCATACTACTAGTATTATCATAAGCTATACTTAGAGCAATTCTATGATAGCCCTGGATAGCATTCTGAGATCTATAGAAGGCTACACGGCTTAAATCTGAGACTCTAATCTTATCAACTCTAAATGTTAGAGTTTGAGTTCCTAGATTTAGATCACCACCACCAACATATATATAGCTACCGTCATAAGCTATACTAGCAGCTAATCCAAGCCACCCTAAATCCTTAACATTAGGATTACCCAGATTAGGGTCTAAGACTATAAGGTAAGCTTTTGGAGGCAATGCTTGACTAGCACCAGAGACATAGATACTACCTTGAACCCATATACATCTACCTAAAACATCATCACCACTACTAGCATCATAAACCCAACTATTAACTAAGCTACCATTAGACCTAAACCTAGACTCAACCCTAAACCTAGCATTACCACCTAAACTCTGAGAACCAATAAAGAAAACCTTATCACCAATAATACAAGAAGATGCAGCTAAATCATCACCACTACTAGGATTACTCTCAGCAAACCATAAAACCCTAAAAACAATAGAACCCTGAGTACTCACTAAAGACTGTAGACCTGAAGCAACCAATAGAGAACATACAATAGCAAAAACTAAAACCCTATACAAAATAAAACACCTCAAAATCTACCGATGACCTAAGCCTAATAAACAAATAACCCTACAAGAATATAGTTAAACCACATAAAAACCCAATACTATTTAAGTGGTGAGGTCTCCTAGAGCTCAGGTATTTACTCTTACATGTAGCTGGCCTCCTCCCCGCTCTAAAGGGCGTATACTTCTCGGGCTGTAAATCTTTGTTCCTTTCAGTTTTTTGATTGTCTATTATGAGATCCTTTTAGAGGTGTGGTTTAGGTTATCTAGTGTTTATCTAGGAGTGCTTCTTCTACGATTCTCAGGATGGTTCTCATAAACTTTTCTGGTGAGTATTTCTCTATGTGCTCTATGGGTGCTTGTTTTGGTTTGTTTATAGCTTCTTCTACTATTCTAGCAATCTCTTCTGGGTTAGTCTTCTTATAGCCGTAGCAGTAATTATTCTCTAGGCAAATATCTGTCCATGTGCCGCTAAGAGTATGGACTACTGGTGTAGCTCCAGTAGCTAGAGCTTCTAGGGGGGCTATACCGAAGTGTTCTCCAATCATTGTGTGTAAGTATACTGTACAGTTAGATAGGAGGCTTAACTTTTCATCATGTGGAATATTAGCTTTTACTATTACATTACTAGGAGCATGCCTCTTAATCTTATTATAGTATGATCTAGAAGCTCTCCCATAGACTCCGCCTGCAATGTAGAACTCTATATCTCTAAGTATTCTAGCTGTTTCTAGTACTAGCTCATACCTCTTCTCAGAGCTAAACCTACCAATTGTTACAACACAAGGCTCTCGAGCACCTCCTCTAAGACTTGTGAGCTCTTCTAGCCTAGGCAGCGGGGGGTATACTATCTCAGTCTTACTAATAACATCATAACAGCACCTATACATGCCTAAAGTATACTTTAAAGCCTTCAACGTATAAGTAGAGTTAACAAGTATCCTCCATGGAACCTCAAGTAGATACCTGTAGAGCCTACTAGAGATGAATGTATAAGGCTTAATATAGAGCCAGAACGGTATACTCTCTAGAAACTCTCTAAAACCATACCTAGATGGACTCTTAAGCATATATCTACTAAACTCATAGTTCCACTTAGTATCTACGGTTAGGATAGCTGGGAAATGCATATAGTATACTACTGGAGCCTTAAGACCAGTTAACTTCAGGGGATAGCCGTGAGTCACAACAATAATATCATATGAGCCCCTATAAGCTTCAATCCACGATAAAAGCCCCTTATAGATTGTAAATATTTTAATATCAAAGGGTATAGCCCGCACTAACATAACATTACTAGGGAAAGACTCACCAACAATATCCTCATAACTCTTAAAATCAGGAGCATCAACTGTAGAAACAGTAACATCATACCCAGCATCTGCTAAAGCCTTAACAGTATAGTAGAATACAGTTTCGCCACCACCATAGCCCCACCTATGATGAGCAACTAAAACTCTCACCACTCCCTACCCACCAACACCCACTAAACGTATTACCCTACTAACAACTAGATAGTATATGTATCCAGCTACCCTAGAGAATAATCCTATTAATGTGAGTAAAGGTGCTTGCCTAGTTTTAGGAGTTCTACCTAAGATGGCGAATTTAATTAGATATAGTAATGATTTTAGTCTACCTTTCCTCGATTTAAAGTAGCTATATATTATGTGAGGGTATCTTATGGCTAATAATGTTGAGTTAAAAGAGTTTAAGATATACTTCCTTAATCTTCCCTCAGCTCCATAGTGTTTAACCTCTTGAGGCCTTATACATGCTATCTTCACGCCTCTACTTAAGCATTTGAAAATAAACTCTACATCTTCAGATTGATTAAATAATATGCTATTATCGAAGAGTACACCTAAATCTCTATTAGTAACTAAGAGTCTTGATAATAATGTAAAGATGTTCTTTGATAGTTTCCCGTCATTACAGACTATTGATGTATAGCCTTTCCTTGCTAACATGACATAGTATTCTATTGTCTCTGGTTTAACGTATATATCGTCATCCATGAATACTAGGATTCCGCATTTACTCCTTCTAACTCCCTCACTTCTAGTTCTAGATGCTGAGTGCCAGTAGTCTGGCTGTAATATTATCTCAGTATTTGGGTTTAACTGCTTATACTCGATTATAGCCTCTATTGTCTTAATCTCCATGATACTATTTTTAGTTGTAGGTACTATGATTGAAACACAGTCATCCAAGATATTAATCCTAAGCTTTAATATTGATATTAGAGTTTATAAGCTAGTTTAGCCTGGTTTAGCTTTAGGTGTGTATTCTTTGGTTAAGGCTGTTATAACTGCTGGTGGGCTAGGTACTAGGCTCCTCCCTGTTACTAAGGAGATTCCTAAGGAGCTTTTACCACTATATGTTAGGGGTTTTAATGGTTTGCTATTTGTTAAGCCTATTCTCCAGATAATATTTGAGCTCTTATACTCTCATGGTATTAGGGAGTTCTGTATTGTTACTGGGAGGGGTAAGAGGGCTGTTGAGGATCATTTTACTCCTAACTGGGATCTCGTAGATTACCTTGAGAGTACTGGTAAGAGTGCTTACGCCTTAGAGCTTAAGAGATTCTATGAGATGATAGAGGACTCTATTATTGTCTGGGTTAGGCAGCCTAAGCCGCTAGGCTTTGGTCATGCTGTTCTAATGGCTAAGCCATTTACTGGTGATGATTACTTTATGCTAGTTGCAGGTGATACCGTAATATATCCATGGGATTTTATTGGTAAGCTTCTAGCTATGAGTGGGGGAGTTATTACTCTTAGAGAAGTAGAGGATCCTAGAATTTATGGTGTCGCTGTCATAGATAATGGTAGGATTATTAGGGTTATTGAGAAGCCTAGGGAGCCTCCATCTAAACTAGCTATAATGCCCTACTATATCCTACCTCCTGAGATTATGGATTACATTGCTAAGCTTAAGCTAGGTGTTGGTGGCGAAATTCAGCTTACTGACGGTATTCAGGCTATGATAAGTGATGGTTTTGAATTTAAACCTTTAATACTAGATTCTTCATATGAGTTTGCTGATGTTGGGACTCCTGAGGGCTATATTAAGGCTTTAAATCTAAGTTATAGGTGGAGTTTAGTTGGAGAATATTGATGACACTGTATTAGAGCTCATAATAGGGCATTTAACAAGTGGGGAGAAGTCATACCATGATGGTCTTAGAGTATTAGTAGTTGGTGGAGCTGGGTTTATTGGTAGCTGGTTGTCTGAGTCTCTAGTTTCCCTAGGGGCTAATGTTACATGCTTAGATAATCTATCGACAGGATCTCTAGATAACATATCTAGGATTAAGGGTAAGAGTAATTTTAAGTTACTCATATCTGATGTTTTAAATGTAGAGCTTAGTGGCGAGTATGACCTAGTATTCTATGGAGCTTCTATGCCAGCTCCAGATATGTATATGGCTAATCCTGCTAAGGCTATGCTAACAGATAGTATAGGCTTATACAGGATTCTATCTAAGACTCTAGATTGGAGATCTAGAGTTGTCTATATGAGCTCATCAGAAATATATGGTAACCCTGAAGTAGTACCTACACCAGAAGAATACTATGGTAGAGTTAACCCTATAGGCTTAAGGAGCCCGTATGAGGAGAGTAAGAGGTTTGCTGAAGCATTAACTATGGCATTCTATAGAGAGTATGGGGTAGATGTTAGAATAGCTAGAATATTTAACACCTATGGTCCTAGGCTAGACCCAAACTCGCCATACTCTAGAGTTGTTACTAGGTTTATTGAGAGAGCTCTTAGAGGAGAACCTATAGAGATACATGGGGATGGCTCACAGACTAGGAGCTTCACATTTATAAGTGATACAGTAACCGGGTTATTAAAGCTAGCCTCATGTAGTAAATGCTCCGGGGAGGTATTCAATATTGGTAGTATTGAGGAGGTATCAATAATAGACCTAGCTAAGACTATCATAGAATTAACAGGCTCTAAATCTCAAATAGTACACGTACCACCTAGACCAGATGATCCTAGGAGGAGGAAGCCTGATATATCGAAGGCTATGAGTAAGCTTGGGTGGACTCCTAGAGTTAGCTTAATTGAGGGTTTAAAGTTAACTATAGATTGGTTTAAGAGGAGGATTAGCTTTGAGTAGAGAACATATATCAATATTTGGGTTAGGCTACGTAGGCCAAGTTCATGCTGTAGGCTTCGCCTTACTAAATTATAGAGTTGTAGGGTTTGATGTAGATGATGGTAAGTTGAGAGAGTTATCTAGAGGAGCACCCACAGTATATGAGGAGGGGTTAAGTGAGGGGTTGAGGAGGGCTTTAGAGAGTAGAATGTTAGAGTTTACAAGTGATCCTATCATGGCAGTTACTAGTACTAATGTAACATTCATAACTGTAGGGACTCCTAATAGGAGTGATAATACTCAAGATCTAAGCCAGGTTATTGAAGCAGCTAAGATTATAGGGGAGGCTTTAAGAGTTAAGAGGTCATGGCATCTAGTAGTTGTTAAGAGTACAGTGCTACCTGGGACTACTGATAGTATTATTAGGAGGGTTATTGAGGAATACTCTGGGCTTAGAGCTTATAGTGACTTCGGGCTAGCTGTTAATCCAGAGTTTCTTAGGGAAGGTATTGCTTTAAGAGACTTCTTTAAACCTGATAGGATAGTCTTAGGTATTAGAGATGAGGGGAGTAGAGATCACCTCCTAAAAATCTATGAGCCTATAGATGCCCCTAAAGTAATAGTTGACCCTGTAACAGCAGAAATGGTTAAGTATGCCTCAAATGCTTTCCTAGCTGTAAAACTAAGTTTTGCTAATGAGATTGGTAACATATGTAAGATTCTAGGTATTGATAGTCGCGAGGTTCTAAGAATTACTGGTATGGATCATAGGATTGGCCAACACTACTTCGCTACAGGACTAGGTTTTGGAGGCTCATGCCTACCTAAAGATTTAAGGGCTCTAATAGAATTTACTAAGAGTCTCAAAGTAGAACCTAGAATTCTTAAAGCAGCACTCGAGGTTAACGAGAACCAGGTTAATATAGCTCTTAGCCTCCTCAAGAAGCATCTCGGTAGTCTTAAGAATAGGAAGGTGGGTATTCTAGGATTATCTTTTAAGCCTGGCACAGATGATGTGAGAGAGTCTAGGGGTTTAATATTAGCGTTAAGACTTATAGATGAGGGGGCTGAAGTCCACGTCCACGATCCTAGAGCCCTATATAACGCTAAGATAATATTAGGGGATAAGGTTATATATCATACTGATGCTAATAGTATGCTTAACTATGTCGAAGCCGTAATTATAGCCACAGAGTGGTTTGAGTACGAGAACCTAGACTATAAGAATGTAATTGTTGTTGATGGTAGGAGGATTGAGAAGGCTAGGAGAGAGGCTAGGGTATATGAGGGATTAGCTTGGTGAATAATATGGCTAAATACGCTATAACATGCTTCATGATAGTTAGAAATGTCATAAGCCAGGGGTATCCTTTCCTAGAGGCTATAACTCAAGCATTACCAGTATGTGATGAGCTCCTAGTATCTGATGGATACTCAACTGATGGAACATTTGAGGCTCTACTTAAAGCCTCTAAGGTTAACAGGAAGATTAAGCTGTTTAGAGAAGAGTGGCCTAACAGGGGGTTCCATGAGACGTTGAGAATAGCAACTAATAACTTGAGGTGGAAGTGTAGAGGAGACTACATATTTTATATCCAGGCTAATGAGATTATACATGAGGACAGCTGGGATTACCTAAGAGTACTCCCAGAAGTATGGCCTAAAGCTATAACATTCAGCCTCCCATACATACTACTATATAGGACACTAAAATTCCATGAGCAGTATAGGCTAAGATATGCTAGAAATCTAGACTACATAGAGGCAATATATGACGCATGGGCTCTCGGACTTAAGAAGACATTCATAGCTAGGGAGATACTAAAATCAATAATAAACCCATATCACCTAGCCAGAATAATATATAAGGGTATACATAGAATATACGCATTCGAAGGAGGAATACCAAAATACACAGTACCAGTAATACTACCTAAACCAATATATAGATACCAAGCAGTATTCCCAGGAGACACTCTAAGAAAAGAACTAGAAAGAGCTAAGAGATGGGGGAAGAGAGAAGATGAAGACATATGGCTAAGAAAACTCAAAGAACTAGAAACCAGTTGTAGAAACCATAAAGAGCTCATGCATAAAGCATATGAAGATGGAAGAGGAGGAATGACTAAGAGAGGACACCAAGTACCAAACTACCCACCAGAACTCCTAGAAGTACCAATATCAGAGCATCCAGAAATAATGAGACCACTACTAGAAGACACAGAACACTGCTTCTACTATATTAGAGAAGAAATATATGAAACTATGAGGAGACTATAACATGAAGACCATAGAAGTCGCTAACATAGACTCATCTACTGGAGGAGGAGCTATAAGAGCCTATAAGATACTATTATATAGAGCTAAGACAGGAGTTGAGTGCCAATCTCTCCTACTAGGATATAATAGTCAAACACTTAGAGAAAGTAGAGAGAGATGCCCCCCAATAGGATTCGCTCTACCATCTAAAATTCTAACACTACTACCATTACCTCATAGCATGAAGAGTGCATTATTACCTTTAAAACTAATATTTTACTTTAAGAGATATGGGAAAATTGATGCTGACATTGTTATTTCTCACGATGAAACTATTAATAGCTTAAGATTATCAGCTAACTTAGCGGAGACACTAGGATCAAAGAGTTTAGCTATTCTTCAATTACCGCCTATTTATGGTAATAAGAGTAGACTTGATAATATTATGGAGGCAGTTCAAACATTTAATTATCTATTAACTACACCCAAACTAGATGTACGGGATATTCCATGGATTATGTATATGAGGTCTATACATAGACCCTGGAATGAAGCATTCTACGAGGTGGTAGATTATTATCTCAAGAGGTTTGATATGCTCCTAGCTGTTTCACCATCAATTCCATTAGAGATGGGTGAGAATTGGAGTAGTAGAGTTTTATCTCTTAGACCTGGATATGGGTTTGATGAGAATGAGCTTTCACTACTTAGAGATCTTAAGTCCCGTAGGGTTCATTCTAAGCCTATTGCCGTTTTTCCTGCTAGGCTCGAAGTTCGAAAGGGCCTATCTGACTTAGTTCTAGCTACTGGGCTTATTGTTAGAGAGCGTAGAGACTTTAAATTATTAGTAATTGGTCGTGGTAGGGATGATATAGTTAGGAGGTTTATGAGTATTGTTTCTAGGTTTAATCTTAAGGATAATATTATTATGATGGGCTATGTTCCTAGGTATGAGAGTTTTCTTTTAAGGCGTGAGGCTAAGCTTATGCTCTACCCCAGCCATATAGATTCCTACTCATACTCTGTTGCTGAGTCTCTACTCATGGGTGTTCCTGTTATTGCCTACGACATTCCAGCTCTCAAGTTGAATTTTGGTGGTGTTGATGGCTTATACTTGGTGAGAGAGCTTGATATTGAAGCTTTAGCCCAGAAAGTTCTAGAGCTACTAGAGGCTAGAGATATAAGTGTCGGCGAGCCTAAAGTCAAACTCTATGATGAGGTAGCTTTAGAGGAGAAAATTATCCTAGATAAGATAGCTGAGAAAATATAGCTTAGTTAATTGATCTCCTAGAGATTTTTAGTGTCTAAGTAATTGAAACTATTTAGCTTTAAGACTATAACTATGTTAAGGATAGTATTAGGGTAGGCGAGATGCAAAGCTTAAATAATAAGAGGAGCTTAACAGAATATAGTGCCAGCTCTAAGATTAAATCTTGCGAGCCTGAACTTGATGAGGATATAGATAATGTTGAGGTTAGAGTAGATAACTGGAAGTATATGCGTAGACTTAAGCGTTGCCCATATCAGGAATATAGAACACTAGAGAGTTCTGAGGATTCTAACAGTAGGAAAGCCTAACTATAGTCATTAACTCATATAAGCTCTCAAATAGTATGAAGGTTTTATTAGCTTATAGGTGACTTAGTATTTAGGTTTTCCCGGCTTGGAGGTTTATGTTGGGACTTCTGGATGGCTCTATGACTGGAATATTGGTGGCTCTTTTGACTGGTATCTAGAGTACTCTAGGCTTAATGCTGTTGAGCTTAACTCCTCATTCTACAGGTTCCCCTTTAAGTCTCAGGTTATTGGTTGGGCTAGGAGGAGTACTAGGAGGTTCTTAAGATGGTCTATTAAGGTTCATAGGAGTATTAGTCATTATCGTAGACTTAGTGAGGATTCTATAAGTTTATTCTCTAGGTTTAGGGAGGTTTTCGCTCCATTAGAGGGTATGATAGACTTTTACCTGATACAGCTCCCGCCAAACTTTGTGAAGAATGAGGTTAATATTGGGAGGCTTAAGATCTTCTCTAAAGCTATAGGCCTCGGTCATAGGCTAGCTTTAGAATTTAGGCATGAGAGCTGGTTTAATGAAGATACTATAGACTTATGCAGGAGTATTGGGGCTACATTAGTCTCTATAGACACTCCAGTAGCTACATGGATATCTTCAAGTAATAGTATTGTATATGTGAGGATGCATGGGAGGAGTGAGTGGTATTCTCACAACTATACTCTAGAGGAGCTTCATGAAATAGCAGAGAGGATACTAGATTTGAATCCTGTGAAAGTATATGTGTTCTTTAATAACAACCATTGGATGCTAGAGAATGCTAGGGTAATGTTAGAGATACTAAGACGTAATTTAGGTGATTAGACTCTCCTATGCTATCGCCTCGGTGCTAGCTCCTTAACGGCTTCCCAGCTAAGCTTAGGCTTAGATCCCTCGATAATATCAGCTACTAGCTCTCCTGTAGCTGGGGCTAGGGTTAAGCCTAGCCTACAGTGTCCTGTAGCGACTATAATCTTCATAGTCCCGGGTATGTGCCCTATTACTGGTGTCATTGTTGGGGTGCATGGTCTGAATCCTGTTGTGAGCTCTAATTCTTCAAATCTAACCTCTCTAGGTATAGCTAGGTGCCTCCTAACCTTATCTAGGAGCCATTCTACCCTACTTCTACTCCAGTTCCCACTATACCCTAGGAGCTCGAAGAATCCAGTTATCCTCAATATTCCTGTTGATTTGTGTTGTTGAACTGCTACACCATAATCCTCCATTAGCCCAGGCTTACCTATAATATCTCCTCTAACCGGCATCTTTACTACTAGTCCTCTAGCAGGCTCTACTCTAGGATTATAGCCTAGTGGTGCTGTTAAATCTCTAGTCCATGAGCCACTAGCTAGTATAGAGTAATCTGCTTCGATTACTCCAGTCTTAGCTAGGCTAAGCTTAACACGCTCCTCCTCCTGGATTCTTAACACTCTATCATTAATAAATCTCACACCATAATCTTCGAGGGCTCTAATCATAGAGTCGTGTAGCTTCTCAGGGTCTAGGGCTAGCTCTTCCCTAACAAAGATTCCAGCCTCAAAACCCCTATATCCATAACTCTCAAGTTCTCTACTATCAATAAGATCACCTCTAACACTCTTAGAGAAATCTTCAGCATCCTCCCTCCTAAGAAATAAAGCTATAACCCCCCTAGTAGCATCGACATCTAAATGCTCTCTAGAGAATAACTCCTCGTAGAGCTCTAAACTCCTATAGCCAAGCTCTCTAACAGCACTAAGCCCAGTAGTACTAACACTCCTATAAGCATTAAAGAGCCATGAGAGTCCCGGGCCTGGAATAGATACTCTGACAGGCCCCAAGCCTAGGAGAGCCTTAATAGCATCTAGTAACGTGAACCTAGTAGTTAAGGCAAATGAGGGGACAATAAAGCCAGCATTAAACCTTGAAGCCTTAACATGGCCAGCATCAACAACTAAGACATTGAAACCACGCCTAACAATATAGTATGCTGAGAATAAGCCTATAATACCACCTCCAACTACAACAACATCCATGGCACAACCCCAGAATCCTGAGGTGAGAAGAGAGACATATATGTATTTAAGATAGTATGAAGTGCTCATTTATTAGGTTATTATGTTAGAGTTTAGTATGTTTTTAGGGTCCAAGGCTTTCTTTATACTATTTAGTATTACTGTTGATTGACCGGGATCTACTTTCAGCCACTTCCTTCTAAGTAGTCCAACTCCATGGTGGTGGCTTAGTGTTGCTCCAGATTCTAGTGCAGCTTTCAAAAATGCTTCTACTATGTTCCAGTAGAGTTCTGGGTCTTTCCTATATAGTATTGTGTAGTATAGTGTTGCTCCGGTAATATAGAAGTGTGATGCGTGAGTCATTACGATAGGCTTCTCTCTAACTTCATCTAGAGCCTTCCTAATGTTCCTGTATACTTGTGGGAGTTTAGACCATGTGGCTGCAACATCTAGAGTCTCAAACCATAAATCCATAGAGTCTATTAGCCTTATGTCATCTTCATAGTTGAACCTTGAGGAGAGCCACTTCTTATAAAGCTCTTCGCCAATATACTCTCCACTATTAGCTTCTATAATCTCCATAGCCTTACCCCATAATACGTCTAGTATATCTAGGTAGTTAGACTCGTATAGTATGAGTAGTACAGGCTTCTCTCTCCCAAACCTAATAGTAGACTCGATGTCATCTGATAGTCTTGCTAAGGCTGGTGTTAGACCTCTAGTAATTAACTCTCTAATAATACTAAGTCCTCTCTCAAAGCTTGGGACTTCAAATGATGCCTCAACCCTATACCTTGGTATAGGTAGTACTCTGAGTATAGCTTTAGTCACTATACCGTAGGCTCCCTCAGAGCCTATAAATAAGTACTTTAAGTCAGGACCCATAGATGATCTTGGAGCTGTAATACTCCTAGTCCATATAATATCACCTGACGGGAGTACAACTTCTAGGTTTACAGTAATATCCTCTATGCTACCATAACCTGTGCTATACTGGCCAGAGCATAGAGTAGCTATACAGCCACCAATAGAGGCTAGGTGGAATGACTGTGGCACATGCCTAATAGTATAGCCTCTAGAGTTTAGCCAGTCCTCAAGCTCTGATAGGATGACACCAGCCTCTACAGTTACAGTTAAATCATCTATATTGAAGTCTAGAATCTTATTCATCCTAGATAAGGTTAGGATAATACAGTCATCTCTAGGAGCTGAGGCTCCAGTAACACTAGAACCACCACCATGTGGTATAATACATAAACTATACTCTCCAGCCTTCCTAACAATATATGAGACTTCACTAGCACTCCTAGGAGCTAAGACTACTGGTGGCTTAGCAGTCCAGGCATTAAGCTTATCTAAGAGCATAGCTAGAGGCCACCAGTCTCTCGAGTACTTATCAATATCAGCTATGATAATATCATCTCCTAGGGAGCCTATAATATCTCTTAGGAAACCCTCAAGCCCCAACCTAGAGCCTCCCTCCACATACTAGTATCAATCTTCAAGTCTAGATATCCAGGCTCAGCAGTGTAATCTATATCACTTAACTCCTCTAACTCTCTTACCTTAAGCCTACCATCATATACTGCTAGGAGGAGTGCTACCCCCCTCCCAGTCCCGTCAACTCCTCTAACCCTCTCTACTCTACGGTTACATGCTGATGCTAGAAGCTTTAGGTATGATATGCTATTACTTAACCCCCCATCAGCTCTTATCAACTCTCTCCTCCCAGCAATTCTCTCTACAGACTCAACAATACTAGCTACTACTAAGATAATACTTTCAAGAGCTCCTCTAATAATGTCACTTCTTGAGGTACTATGTGAGAGCCCGTAGATGAGACCTGTAGCTTCACTCCTCCTACTAGGATAGTCTAGAGCTGAGAGTGATGGTATGAACACAGTACTACCTCTAGCCTCACCTACAACCCTATCTAGATCTTCAACCCTATCTAGAAGTCCAACTCCTACAAGCCACTCTATGATAGATCCACCTGAGGGGGTAAACCCCTCTATAGCATAGAGAGTCTCCCCCATAAACCTATAGACAACTAAGGGTATGAGAGCCTTCCCCGGCATAGTGAAATCGCTAGTCACAGCATCAACAAAGACTCCTGTACCCCCAGTAATTTTAAGACATTCCATAGTAAGGCATGAGGATCCAATTATTGAAGCCTGCTGATCTGCTATGAGAACACTTACATCTACACCTTCAGCTGAGCCTATATAGCTAATATTATCTATAACCTCAGGATCAATAGACTTAGGTATTCCTAGCACATCATAGACTAGCCATAACCTCTTAAACCCCTTAGGGTGTATTAGGCCTGTGAGAGCCTCATTTGAAGCATCATTAATATACCTTGATGATAATAGGTATGCTATATATGAGCTTAAAGTCCCCACATAGGCTTCTCCTCTCTCAACTCTCACCCTAATATCTGGATTTGATTCTAGGAGCCATCTTATCCTGACTGCTGGGCTATCAGCTCTAAGTATCCTATTTAGGAGAGGCGCGTGCCTGAGTATCCTATATATAGGTTTCGATATTATATTTTTACTCCTCCTATCCATCCATGTAATAATATTAGTTAGAGGGTCCCCCTCCCTACCCCATGCTATTATTGAGGCCCTATAAGTGGCTATACCTGCAAGCTTAACTCCACGCTCTCTAAGCCACCTAAAGCTATGGAATAAGGCCTCTCTAACCCTAATAGCATCATGCTCTACAGCATCTCCTGAGGTTGACGTTATTGGAATTCTTATTCTAGTATAGTCTACTCTCCTAAACTCATCATCGTAGACACTAATCTTAACTCCAGTACCTCCAATATCAACTACTCCATACTTCAAATACTCTCACCCTTAAATCTCTAGAGTTTTCAGGAGCTCTAACTATCGTATAGTCTCCACTTATACTATAGACTCTACCGTTAACCTCAATTCTACCGCCTCCTGGTTTAATGACTAGTAGTTCTCTAAGGCATGGTGTAAGAGTTTTCGGGAATACTTGAATCTCCCCCTCAACCTTAACTCTCCTATACGTTTGCTCCTCACAGCTTAAGTTTACTGCTAGAAGTCTACTAGCCTCTAATAGGGCTCCAGGGTTATAGGTCTCGAGTGCAGCATGTCCTACTGGGGGGAGTTCTGGGAACGGATTCCAGGGCTTAAATATAGATATTATTAGGGTATCAGCTTCTAGTGAGCCCTTGTCAAGCTTAATCTCTGATAGTCTATGAGGCCCCTTTAATACTCTAACCTTACTCCTAATAACCTCTATATTCTTTGGTATTATTTCCGTGGTTGAGCCTGGGTCTATAATGTAGACTCTTCTACTATACTCTGAAAGCTTCTCAGCTAATAGTACACTATACCTATGAGCTCCATAGACTGCTATAGTTCTCCCCGGGGAGAGGCCTGACATTATAAGGTCTAGTGCAGCATGGAATGGGTATACACCTGCAGGCCTATCACCAACAATACCCAACTCTATGGGGGTAGCAGTTCTAAACCCTACAGCTACTACTCCTCTATCTATAGTCTCTACACCACTACTAGATACTATAACAGTCGAGCCTCCCAGCTTAACAGCTGTAGCTTGGAGGCTCACATTAACCTCTAAGCTTATCTCCTCAATGAGGCCTACGACTTCAGAGTCTAAGACTGATATACCTCCAACTCTATCCCTCATCTCTGAAACCCTAACGTTAAACCCTCTATCTATGAGCTCTCTAGCTAGAGAGAGACCTGAGAGCCCAGCTCCTACTATGTGAAACTCTATCTCTCTACTCTTCAACTCAATCTACCCTAAGCTCCTCTACTAGCCATGATCCACTAGTATTCTTAGTAAGACTCCTCGGACTCGCCCCAGTTAGCTTCTGGAGTATAACTATAGCTCTACCTATACAGTGCTGGCCTTGACATGACCCCATTCCTAGCTTTGTCCTGAATATGATCCCATCTAGTGTTGATGCTCCTCTCTTTATAGCCTCAATAATATCTGCTAGGCTAACCCTCATACATGGACATATTACGACTCCATCATAGCCTGATATATCTGAGGGGTTTAGGGCTAGCTTAGCTCTAGTACTTAGAGCATGTATAGTCCTATGAGGTGCTCTTCTAGTAGCTACGAGTTTTAGCCCAGCATCTCTAAGCATTTTAGCTACTATGAGGGCTATAGCGGGGGCTGCTGTAAGTCCTGGAGACTCTATGCCTACTAGGTTGATGATTCTCTCTGTTAGTGGAGAGTAGCTTATAGAGAAGTCTCCATTTATTGTTGAGGGTCTAATACCAGAGTATGCTTTAATAAGCCTCCCCTTAATCTTTACTAGCTCCTTAAATCTCCTAATTACATCTATAATATCCTCAGCTCTAACTCCCCTATCCTCACGTGAGGCTACTGGAGTGAAGCTTGGACCCCAAATAGTATTACCCCACACAGTGGGTATTATGCCTCCACCTTTAGTCTTAGCAGGTCTCAGTGATGGTAGTGGTGCTACTATACTTTTAACCTGTAGTGTATCGAATACTAGCATAACTCCAAGGAATGGCTTAATCCTCTCAGAGCCTCCAGTCTTAGATGCTAAGATATCAGAGTCTAAGCCTGCAGAGTTTACGACATACCTAGCCTTAATGGAGCCTCTTGAAGTCTCAATAACTATAATATCATCTTCAAATCTAAAACCTCTAGCTTCAGTATTAAATAGTAGATCTACACCTCTAGCTCTACACTCATCGAGAAGCCTATATATGAGCTCAAACGAGTCTATAACACTATAGCCTTCAACCATGACTGCAGCATAACCCTCAATATTAGGCTCTAGTAGTCTCAGCTCCTCCCCTGTAACTATAGAGACTTTGAAGCCTCTAACCCCATATACGAGCTTTAAGATAGCGTATATTACTGGTAGGAGTGCTAGCTGAGCCCTAGACCTAGCTACTAGGAGTGCTGGGAGCCTAACCATGTCTACCTTAAGCTCTCTCGAAACTTTATCATAGAGCCTATTACCATAGATGGCTAAAATACTCTTAAGAGAATTGAATGGAGGCTGGACTACATGTATAACTCCAGCATGACCCTTAGAGACTCCAAACCCAGGCTCAGCCTCTCTCTCAACAATGGCAATTGATAGATCAAATTTTGAGAGCTCATAAGCTACTAGTAAGCCTACAACCCCGGCTCCTATAATAGCAACATCATACGTCTTAGACTCCACTCTTCCCAGCTCTCTCAAGTAACCTATACATGTATAAGCCTATAATAGAGAATACTACCACAACTACTAATACTATAGGCAACCCTACTAGTCCTGTGATTGAAGCCTTCATAAGGTAAACAAAGAACATAAACCCACTACTCCAATCTGGCGGAGGGAACCTTACCGTAGAACCGTAACTAATATAGAATGGGGAAGCATATATGAGACTTAATAGTAGTGCTAAGGCTGGTACTGTAACTGTAGGTACTAGAATCCTTAAGATTTCAACTCTAAATGGAGTTAACTCAACAATACCTAAGAAGACTCCTAGAATTATACTACTTAGCATTACTACGACTCTTATCTTGCCTAAGAGCTCTCCAAGTGAATATACATCAGAGAGGCTAGTAGGCCCTCTAGCTATGAAGTATACTAGCCAGTATGTAACCTCATAGACTATGAGTCCAGAGACTGTGAGTATTAGAAGCCTCCTAGGGCCGAGGAGGTGTACTCTTAGAGATGCATACAAACCTACTAATACTATAGCTACTAGAATCAAGACTAGAACTAGCCTCATAGTCACACCCTCACTGTATAGCTTACTAGTAATTAACCTGTATGAATCTAGAGGATCAGCTGTAGGGCTAATCTCTATACCTAAAGCTCCCCCAATAGCATCTATAACTCTAAGAGCCTGCTCTCTAGATGCTCTACTATATACCTCAACTCTCTCAGTAGATATATCGAAGCCATCAGCTAAGACTCTACCCATAGATAATGCAGGTACTCTCAACCCCATAAGCATAGCTACCGTAGGAGCAATATCATTATGGGTAAAGCTAGTATTATATACTCCAGGCTTAACCCTAGGCCCTATGAATAGTGTGAAAACCCTCCTAACCTCAAGCTCTGGACCCCCATGATGTCCTACCTTCTTAAAGCCATGATCATTTAACACGACTATTAAGGCATCATTACCGGCTATAGACTCTATAAAGTTGAGTGTGAGCTTAGCAATATTAGCTATAGTAGCATTATATTCTGAGCTCCTACTACCAGTACTATGACCTACCTCATCAATGTCACCAACGCCAACCCAGAGGAAGACTCTATACCCTGCATTTGAGTATTTATTAAAGAGTCTTAAACCCTCAGATAGAGCTATAGCCCCGTGACCTCCCCCCGTATTAACCCTAGAATACTCATCAATGATATCTGATAATAGCATCTCTATAGAGTTATCACCAGAGCATAGAATCTTAAACCCAGCATCCTTAGCTACTCTAGCAATACTATCAACTCCTAGTGATCCATTATAGAAATTAGAGAGTACACTATTAACCTCTGGAGGAGCACCTGTAAGTATAGATGCTCTCCCAGGAATAGAATATGTAGGTGTATTAGCTAAACCATTAGGGTAAAACGCCCCCATAGATATAAGCTCTCTTAAACTATCATACTTTCCAATTAAACTCTCAAGATTATCAACACTTAAACCATCAAGTAGAATAAAGACTAAATGCCTAGCTACAGGCTCCCCAGAAACACTAACAGGCTCAACCCTCTGTAATATATCAATATAGGGATTCCTATAGTTAACCCAACTATCATAAGTCCTCAAAGCAGTATTAGTAGTAGCTAAAGATAAAACCAGAACTATGAGAATAACAGCCACAATATAAATATAGAATATCCTCAACAAAACCACCATCTAAAGTGTAGTAGTGTAGAATAGAAGTTAAATAATAAGCGACTAGCGGTACTCTATCACAACCTATAACACATTAAACCTCCAACTCTATAGTTTAGCCTAATCTAACCCTCTAGAGTTTAAGGCCAGCTCTCAGCAGTTATCATATGCCAGTTTCATGTAGTCTTGATACATTAATAGTATTTCATAGAGGAATCTTATTAGGTCTCAAGATTGTATGGTTTAATTGGTGTTAATGTCTTGAGCTCCAATACTCTATTTCCTAGCCGTGAGTGGGCTGAGAGTTATTGTAAGGCTCTCAATGAGTCTCCTGAGTATAAGAGGCTTGGTAGGGGGTGGGTCTGGCCTATACTATTCATTGTTACAGATCTCCCTCCAGATCTGAGGGCTAGATACCCTTCTGGGACTCCAGGGTTTATTGCAGACCTCTATAATGGAGAGTGTAGAGGCGTAGAGTTCTATGATGATGCTAGTAGTGTTGATGCCCCATTTATTATAACTGCTAAGTATAGTGATTGGCTTGATGTAATTGCAGGGAAGGAGTCCCCGGTATCAGCTATTGTTAAGAGGAAGCTTATACTTAAGAAGGGCGATATGGCTGCAGTATTGAGGTACGCTTCTGCAGCTATGGAGATGGTTAGAGCAGCTCAGAGAGCTGGCGGTGTTAAAACTTGAAGACTATATTAGTCTACGCTAAATAATAGGGATTACTATGGGAGACTCTATAAGTATAGACTATATTCTTAGGTGAAGCTCCTTGAAGACACATATATATCCTCTCTCAACAGAATACCTTAACCTATATAATATTATTAGAGAATTTGCATCTAACCGTGAGCGGGAGCTCTTAAAACTTGATAGAGCTAGCCACGAGGAAGTAGCATTAGGGATTAAGAGGATACTGAGAGAGTCTAGTAGTGTAAGGCTCCTAAGCTTACCAATACCTGAAGATTATGGAGGCTCAGGCTACTTTACGTTGGGGTCAACAATTGCTCTTGAAGCTCTAGCATTTCATGATGCAGGGCTAGCTACTACAATTGGAGCTATATGGCTAGGCTTACTCCCACTAGTTATTGCTAATATGCTAGGTCGTGGAGATATTGGTGAAAGATGGCTTAGGTCATTTAGTGAAGCTGATGCTCTAGGAGAGCCTCAGGTCTGGGCTTTTGCTATAACAGAGCCTACAGCAGGCTCTGACTATGAGAGGCTGGAGCCTGGAGCTTCACAGCCTGAATTCTTAACATATGCTAGGAGAGAGGGGGATTACTGGGTTATAAGTGGGAGGAAGATTTTCATATCAAATGGGCCTATAGCTGACTATGTCACAGTATTCGCCTTAACAGATAAGCTGAGGGGAGTAGAGTCTATGGCTTGCTTTGTAGTTCCAAGTAGAGCTGAGGGGTTTAAAGTAGTTTCAATTATTGATAAGATGGGTCATAGGACTAGTCTTACGGGAGAACTTGCATTCGAGAATATTAGAATCTCAGAGGAGCATGTAGTATGCCCGCCAGGCTTAGGCTGGGATTTTGTCCAGCTAACATTAGCATACTCGAGAGCTCCTGTAGGTGGAATAGCTTTAGGTATAGCTAAGAGGGCCTACTTTGAGGCTTTAAATTATGCTATGTCGAGAGTCCAGGGGGGTAAGAGGATTGCTGAGCATCAGATAGTAAGAGAGAAGTTAGCAAACATGTATATTATGATAGCTGCAGCTGAGTCTCTCATCTATAATATTGTCTCTAGGCTTGAGTCAGAGTTCCCCCCACCATTAGAAGACTCAAGTGCTGCTAAGGTATATGCTTCCGATGTAGCCGTCTACGCTTCACTAGAGGCAATGCAGATTATGGGAGGTTATGGGTATACTAGGGATTTAATAGTTGAGAAGCTTGTAAGAGATGCTAAGTTAACCCAGATATATGAGGGGACTAATGAAATAAATAAGCTCACAATATCAGATAAGATTATTAGTAGAGCGTGATAAGTCTTGGTCCTTAAAGGCGGGGTTAAAGGCTATAGTATCCCATTAAACGCTCCACTATACCCTACTCGTACACCAATAGTCTACTATGGCTGTAAGGTTCTAGTAGCTATAGCATTAGTTGATGGGAAGACTATAGATTCCATACTACCTGAGGGTGTTAACGTATCTGAGAAGCCCCTAGCAGCATTCTGGATTGGGGAGTATCCTGCATCTAATGTTGGAGTTTACAATGAGGCTCTAGTAGCAGTACAAGTCTCAACAGATAATCTCCCCCTAGCATACTACATACCATACATATATGTTACTAACGATCAAGCCCTAGCCTCAGGGAGAGAGCTATTAGGGGCTCCCAAGAAACTAGCAAAGATAAAGCTTCAGTGGAGAGATGAAATGATAAGAGGAGTCCTATATAGGGGTTCTAAGCTACTCGAATTATCCCTCAGACCCCTTGAGAAAGGGAGTATTGAGGGTATTAGATCACTAGTCCCAGAGGAGATCCCCCTAATCTCTATTAGAACACTCCCACCTCTAAGAGAGAGCCCTGGGGTAGCCCAGCTAGTTCAATGGCGTGCTAAGATAATTATAGGAGAGAATCCAAGAATACTTGTAGGCCCTACAGAGGTTAAGCTCTGGGGTACTATCTCAGACCCCCTCAATACAATTAGTGTTGAGGAGGTCCTCACAGGGTTTCATCTAGAGTTTGATATGGAGCTTCACGCTGATAGGGTATTGAGAGAGTGGATTCTAAAGCCATAGTAGCTTATTTAATGTAAGATATAAATATACTCATAATCATATCATTTTTAAGGTGAGAGATCATGTCTACTCAAGCTCCGAGTAGGTACCTAGTCCTTAGTTTTAGTCCTCTACCTGCAGAGCTTATAAGGGCCCTAATAGCTCCTTATAGGTCTATGTTAGATAGAGATGTTGATGTTATTGTTTTCCGCGATATTAAAGATTGGGAGAAGCTCTCTACACTTTTAAAATCTGCTGATGTGATAATTGGAGATTATACTATGGAGGTTCCAATAACTAGAGATATGTGTTATGCTATGGAGAAGGTCAGACTTATAGCTCAGCCTAGTACTGGGTTTGATCATATAGATATAGATGCGTGTGCTGAGAGGGGAATCCCTGTAGCTAATATTGGTGGTGCTAATGCTATTACAGTAGCAGAGTATACTATTATGGTAGCATTAGCTCTACTACGTAGACTAGTAGAGGCTCATGAGAGGACTAGGAGGGGAGAGTGGCCTCAGTGGGAGCTCATGGAGAAGGGATCATTCGAGCTTCAAGATAAAACCTGGGGTGTAGTAGGTTTAGGCAGGATTGGGAGAGAGGTTACTAGGAGAGTTAAGGCTTTTAATGCAAACATACTATACTATGATAAGATTAGATTTGAGAATATTGAGAGAGAGCTTGGAGTAGAATATGCTCCCCTACCTAAACTCCTAAGAACTAGTGACATAGTATCTCTACACGTACCTCTAACCCCAGAGACTAGGCGTATGATTAGTGAGAAAGAGCTTAGACTAATGAAGCCAACAGCAATACTCATAAACCCTGCGAGAGGAGAAGTTGTAGATGAGGAGGCTTTAGCTAGAGCCTTAGAAGAGAAGTGGATAGCTGGAGCAGCTATAGACGTATATAGTAGGGAGCCTCCAGGTAGGGATCACTCACTCATAAGGCTTGCAGCAAGGGGGGACTTAAACATTATTGTAACACCCCACATAGCAGGAGCTACTACAGAGTCTAGAGCTAGGATAATCCAGGTTACAATAGATAATGTAATTAGGGTTCTTAGAGGAGAGAAGCCGGTAAACGTTGTCAATATGCCGCTATAAGGTGTAATCTATGTATACAGTAGCATCTTATATCATCGAGGTTTTAAGACTCCTAGGAGTTAAGAGGATCTATGGATTAATAGGGACTAGTATACTAGACTTTATGGATACACTATACGATTATAGAGATAGTTTAAGACTCATAACAACGAGGCATGAGCAGTCAGCTGTGAGTATGGCTGATGCAGAGTATAGGGCTACAGGCAATTTAGGAGCCGTAATTGTCCATGGAGGGCCAGGATTCCTAAATACTATTATTAGCTTAGGTATAGCATTCAAGGATCGTATACCATTAATACTCTTATCAGGTGGTGTTAAGAGGAGGCTTTATGGAACAGATGCTATGCATGAAGTAGATCAGGTTAGTATTGTGAGACCTGTAACTAGGTATGCTACTAGGCTTACTAGAGAAGAGGAGCTCCCAGGTATTATGGGTAAGATAATTAAATCAGCTATATCTAAGCCTAGAGGACCTGTAATGTTAGAGATTCCAGAGGATATGTGGAGGCGCCTATTAGATGCTAATCCTAGAAGTATTCTTGACAGTCTAGATGTTATACCTGCGAAGCCGAGCGGAGAGGATATAAGTATTATCTTAGACTACATGGTTAGAGCTGAAAAGCCAGCAATACTAGCTTGTGGTGAGGTCTCAATTCCAGGTGTTGAGCCCCTACTATTAGAGCTTGCTTGGAGAACAGGGTCTTATATTATAGTTACTGGTAATGCTAGGGGTGCTTGTGACGAGCTCGATCCTAGGTGTCTTGGTAGAGTAGGCTTCGGTGGAGGCTCTCTCCCAGCAGATAAAGTGTTAGAGTATGCTGACTTCCTCCTAGTTCTAGGCGATGAGCTTGACGATATATCTACATATGGTTACAATATAGTGCCTAAGGGTGAGATTATAGTTGTTACTGAGAATAGAGTTGTAGAGTTGAGACCATTCTACTACTCTAAACTAGTATATGCTGACCCATACGAGACTCTAAGAGTTCTAGTAGAGACTTTAAGAGATAGGGGGTTAAAGCTATCTAAGCCTTCCTGGGACTCTGAAGTAGAGTACTATAAGTCCCTATGGAGCTCCTCAATTAATGAGGCGTTATCTAGAGTATACACCGGCTATGTTAACCCCTCAAAATTCTTTAAGAGACTAGGAGAGAAGCTTCCAGATAAACACCTAGTAACTGGAGGTCAAGGTGTTCATATAGTATACGCTTACGACTTCATCAAGATTAGGAGAGCTAGGAGATTCCTAGCAGCTACAAGACTAGCAGCAATGGGCTATGCTTTCCCAGCAGCTATAGGAGCTAAACTAGCACTACCAGACCATGAGGTAATAGCTATTGTAGGAGACGGGGAGTTCATGATGACAGTAGAAGAGCTTGAAACAGCAGTTAGAGAGAATATACCAGTCAAAGTAGTAATAGTGAATGATTTGTCATATAGAGTTCTACTCTTAAGACAGAAGATTCAGAGAAGAGGTAGAATAATAGGAACACTCCTAGGGAACCCCTCATTCGAAGCATTAGCCAAAGCCTTTGGAGCCCGCGGAGTAACAGTAGCAGATGATAGTGAAATAGATGAAGCCATAAATGAAATGCTAGAATCAGATAAACCATTCGTAGTAGACTTAAGAATAAGCCAAGAAGACATACCACCACTAAACATAGAAGCATCAATAAGAATAGCAGAGTAATCATTATAAGTTTTTTAGGGTAAGGATATAATTTATGTTATATGGCGATGATTGTAGCTGGTATTTCTGATTGGTGATTGAAGACGCCAGAGATGAGCCTAGAATATTCTAGTTTAATTTTAAGTTCTTAGTAGTTATGGTTTAGGAGTGTTGTTTTTACTGGTTTATTAAAAAACATTATTTTATTTTCTTATTTACGCTCTTATTTTGCTATATTATTCTTTCTTTAGGCATATTTCTATTCCGCTTACTCTTCTTGGTCTCTCTTCTCCTGTTTGTGGATTCTTCACCATTACTTCTTGGCTTGATATTGATACATCTTCTATTACTATACCTTTTGCGAATCTATTTCTCACGATTTCTACTGCATCTACAGCTTTGTTAATATTTCTTCCTCTTGCTTTTATTACTACTCTATCTACTCCCTGCTCCATTAGCGTTGTAAGTACTGCTAAAACGTAGTTCATTACAGGCTTCTGACCTATTCTTACCTCAGGTGCTCCTTCGCAAGCCATTTCTATTCCACCCTTCCTACCACATATTATAGGCCAATTGATTAACTATTTGTTATTGCTTATAAGCTTTTTCTTTTTATATAGATTGAGCTTAATTACTTATATTTTTAGGTTCTAGTAGCATTTTATGGTTGGATTTAATCATGATTTCTCGTAAGGTTATAGTTATTGAGAACTTAGAGGATAAGATTAGTAGGTGGGTTATCGAGGAGTACATTGAGTCTTATAGGGTTGCATTAGCTAACGGCTTAGACCTTGTAGTCTCAGGTATTATTCCTGGAGAGCTAGAGTCTATACTAGGTAGGAGTGGGGTCAGGATTGAGCGTGAAGCATCTAGGCTATACAATAGGGTTGACGCCATACTACTAGACCTTTGGGCTGATAAGATACTAGAACCTGATGAAGCTCAGGCAGCTAACATATTCATAGTAGGAGGCATAATGGGAGACTACCCACCTAGAGGTAGAACTAGGCTACTATACGATAAGTACTCATACGCTACTAGGAGAAGCTTAGGATCATATCAGTTTAGCGTAGATGGAGCAATCAAAGTACTAGCTAAGGTAATTAGAGGGTATAGAGTAGAAGATATAGAAATAGTATACCCCCTAGTAGTTAAGATTAGAGGCCTAACAGAGACTGAAATAATACTACCATACGCTTACCCAGTAGAAGATGGCAAGCCACAGGTGAGTGAGAGTATAGTAAGACTCCTAGAGAAGGGTTTAGCGTGGGATGAGCTTATTAGCCTATCGCCCTGATACTCCTAGCCTTTAGGTGGAGCTGTTATCTCTACAGCTTCAGCTTCAAATAGATCCTTCAACTCATCATTAACATATAGTGTTACTATGTAGATCTTATTCTCGATATAGCTATCCTCTGATATCATCCTATTATCGAAGCTTATAGTGTATACTGGAATAGTGATCTTAAACTTGCCTCTATTCTCCTCTACCAGGCTATACTTCTTAATAGCTTCAATAGTATCCGGGTCTACACTATTAACCTCAACTACTCTTACCTCTCTTAATGCTATAAAATCGCTTTCTACAGGATTCCATTCTCCTCCTGCACTTGATAGTATGGTCTTAACTATACTGTATAGTTCACCCTCCTCAACTCTAGACTCTACTATCTTACCCTCCTCAGCTCTAATAATTAATATTTTAGCCAATAGTGGTACACCGTGGTATCATATTATTCTAGAGTTATTATTTCTCATTCCTTCCTCCTAAATACAGGTATACCTGGTTTCACTAGCTTTTCTAGATCTAGTATATCATTTATGTATTCTTCGCTGAATCCTAGGTCTCTTAATACTTCTCTTAGAGTTTTACCTTCAAGTAGCTTTCTTGATACTTCTGCTGCCTTATCATATCCTATTATTGGGGCTATAATTGTTACTAGTGCTTGGCTATTCTCAGCTAATCTTCTAGCTCTATCTTCTAGTGGTTTAATCATAGTTATTACATGGTCTACTATTTTTCTTAGAGACTCTGATATAATAGTAGCTTGTCTTAGTGAAGCGTATCCCGCGAGAGTTATACCCATACTCAGCTCAAACTCTCCCAGGAGTGAGGCCATTACTATGCTAGAGTCTAGTCCTACTATATGTGATGATGCCTGCATTACAGCCTCTACTGTAACTGGGTTAACCTTACCTGGCATCATACTACTACCTGGAACCTCCTGTGGTATATCGATTTCACTTATACCAGTAAATGGGCCTGAGTACATTAGCCTTAGGTCTTGGCATAGTCTCCAGAGGTCTAATGCTGTAATCTTTATTGCAGAGCTAACAGCTACGATATCTGTTAGTAGCCTCATAGCCCTAAAGTTGCTTCTAGCAGGCTTAAGGTTTAACCCTGTAAGCTCAGATAGATAACCTATAGCTAAGCTAGGATACTCAGGGTGAGTATTTAAGCCAGTACCTACAGCAGTTCCACCTAGTGGAACCTCTAGTAGGAGCCCTGAAGTATACTCTAGTAGCTTATAGTCTCTCTCTAAGGCATCAGCATATGCTTGAAACTCTTGACCCATAGTTACTGGGAGTGCATCTCTAAGATGAGTCCTACCAGGCTTAATAACACTACTAGTCCTAATAGCTAAATCCTCTAGACTCTTATAAGCCCTACTAAGCTCTACTAGAACCCTATTCTTAACCTCGTATAGCAACGCAACTCTAATAGCCGTGGGTACGACATCATTAGAAGACTGCCCCATATTAACGTGATCATTAGGATGTATCTTAGCACCTGAGAGCTCAGAAGCTCTACTAGCTATAACCTCATTAATATTCATATTAAGACCAGTCCCAGAGCCTGTCTGGAAAACATCTACAATAATCTTATCATCATGGAGACCCTCAGCTACCTCAAGGGAGGCCTTCATTATAGCATTAGCAATATTATTATCTAGTAAACCCAGCCTACTATTAGCATTAGCAGCAGCATACTTAATTAACCCCATAGCCCATATAATTCTCCTAGGGAAGCGTGTACCTGTATCTAGGAAAACCTCTGTAGCTTTAGGAACATACTTCATACTCAAACACCTCAATCTAAGCCCTTAGCTAGAGCCTATGAGGATAACTATATATTTTCTAGGTATAACTCCTACTAACAGCCTATTGTACTCCTATAGTGTTTAACTAGCTTAGCTAATGCTATAGCTCTATCTTCACTTATAGGATTCTCAGTTCTCCCCCCAACCTTTATACTAGTACCTACTATAAACCCGTCTGCTATACTCCAGTATTTTGATATATTAGTGTGTGTTACTCCACTTCCCACATATAGCTGTACTCCTAGCTCTCTAACTACTCCAATAACCTTCTCTACAGTATCGTATCCAGGCTCTTCTCCAGTTCTAGACCCTGTTAGTATTATAGAGTATATTGGGTATCCACATCTCTCTACGCAATCTCTCACTATGTTGGTGATATCTGATTCTTCATGTAGGGGGTAGCTATGCTTAACATTAATATCAGCCATTATTAGTAGCCTGTTAAGGTATAAGTCCTCATATATGTTTAGCTCTTGTAATGCTCTAGCTACTCTCCTAGCCTCTGGGTATAGTATCCCTTCTTGTGATACTCTAAGCTCGCATAGACTATTAATTCTAGTAAACCTAGCTCCACTAACATGTGTTACTATTATAGACTCATAGCCAGCATTCCTTAAGATGCTAATACCTACAGGGATTGATAATTCCCTTGTAATAGCTGATACAATCTTCGCTAGCGATGCTATCTGGCCTTTAGAAGCATGTACACTATAAGGTTTATCGCCATAATTCTCTATTATAACACCATCAAAGCCTATAGACTCGTAGAGTTTAGCTTGATTCAGGGCATACTCTAGTATACTATCGATACCCCAAACCTCCCCCCGGATGTCTGGGAATCTCATCCTCCTATAGCCTGGAGAACCTGGGAGTGGTGGTAAGTGGACTACACCTATTAGAGGCTTACACTCTTTAAAAATAGCTAGACTCAAACTATTACACCTATTTGGGGGGAAAGAGTTAATACTTATATTTATAGAGTTTAACCTTCAATTTTTAATGCTGTAGTTATCTCCTTATAGCGGTTCCTAACTGTGACCTCTGTTACTCCAGCTACATGGGCGATCTCCTTCTGAGTCCTCCTATATCCGTGTCTTAGAGCTGCAAGGTATAGTGCTGCAGCTGCTAAACCACTAGGATCTTTACCAGAAGATACTCCTCTCTTCTTAGCCTCCATTATAATCTTTATAGCATCAACGACTACATCTTCTGATAATGATAGAGCACTAGCTATTCTATAGACAAACCTCTCAGGCTCAATAACAGGGATGTTAATATTGAGGTCTCTAACTAGGAGCCTATAGTTCCTGGCGACTTCACGTTTAATATCTGCTTCATGAGCTCTAAGTAATCTTATAATCTCATCTACACTACACGGTATCTTATGCCTCCTACAAGCAGCATATAGTGAGGCTGCAACCATAGCCTCAATACTACGACCTCTAGTTAAACCTTTCTGAGCAGCTTCTCTATAAATCTTAGCAGCCTCCTCTTTAACAGAGTCTGGTAGATCAAGCTTAGCTACGAGGTCATCCATTATGCTCAACGCATGGCTAATATTCTTCTCAAGACTACTCATTATGCGGCCTAGCTTTAAAGCTCTCTGTAGTCTGAGAGTCTCAGCTCTCTTAGATAAACCCCTAATCTTACGGCTACCAGGCTCTCTATAGGGGCCTACTTGAGCCTCTACACCCATATACGGCTTAGAGTATGATATAGCACCACCAACTCTAGACCTCTTAGTCTTCTCCTCTGTAGTATAAGCTCTCCACTCAACCTCATCAGTTATAATATGCTCTTCTAAGACCTCACCAGTCTCAATACATATTCTAGCGCCTCTCTGTGAATCAAAAATAATTTTATCTGGTGGGCATTTAATCTCAGGAGTAGATCCCTCTTCTGACACCAAAAACACCTCCACAGTACCATATCCTCGTTAAGACCAGGATACACCCTTATATACTATACAGTCTAAGCCTTATAAGCTTAACGCAAAGCTTATAAGTCAAATTATTATGTGCTATAGTCTACTCTAGCTCCACTAGCATTTATCAATGTTCTATATACCTTATATTTTAATAGTCTAGACGTGATAGAGTCTATGATATTATCTTCAATGATAGCTATAACGCATCCACCCCACCCTGCTCCTGTAAGTTTAGCTCCTAGAGCTCCACTCTCTCTAAGACTATTAACTATCATGTCTAATTCTAGTCTAGAAACTCCTATAGATGATAGGAGTCCATGGTTTATATTCATTAGAGTGCTGAGTCTCCTCATATCTCCAGCTCTTAGAGCTTCTATAGCATCATCTATTATTGCGTCTGCTGCTCTATAAATATACTCCATTATACTCCAGTAGTCGCCTGAAAGTCTAAGCACATGCTCTACAGCATCTCTAGTTGATCTCTTAATACCACTATCTATGATTAGTAGAGAGTAGCCCCTAGGTATGTTTACATCTGCTATCCTAATAGGCTTCTCTCCCCTCTTATAGACTATAGTTCCACCAGATACAGCTATATTAACATCTATACCACTAGGCTTACCATGTGCAATCTTTTCCCCTTCAAGAGATACTTCTAGTAACTCATCTTCTCTAAGGGGACTATCATGTAGTGTAGTGTAGGCTAGTGTATAAGCTACACTTGTAGAAGCACTTGAGCCTAGACCAGCCGATAATGGTATATCACTATCTATAATGACATTGTGGGGTATTATTGTGTAGCCTCTAGACTTGAGACTTCTGAGTATAGCAGTGTAAACCTCGAATTCTCTATGTATTGGATTCTCTAGGTTTAAGCTTATAGACTCTTCTAGCTTAAGGTTTGGGCTAATAAATCTTATACTACCTCCTCTAGACTCCTCAACTATAACCCTAGCTCTTAAGCCTATAGCTGTAGCTAGTGCTCTATAACCTCTAACTACGAAGTGCTCCCCAAATAATATAACCTTACCTGGAGCACTAGCCTCTACTCTCCTCAATAATATCATCCCATGGCGTCTTAAGTAGGGGCTCATCTTGAATATATGGTAGGCTGAGCTTTAAAGCTAGCTCAGCCTTAGATAACTCATAGCCTAGGTATGCTGAGTGCTCAGGGTCTAGAGAGGCTTTTCTAATTAGAGCTCTAGCTATACTAGTAGCACTCCTACCCTTAACAGCTATAATCCCCCCGCGGTGCATTATATATGCTGCTATTATGACTTTATTCTTGTGATCTACAAATATTCTTAGGTAGCCCCTCTTATCCCAGTATGGCTCAATATAGTTTACAGGTTCAGCTATACTAGTATACTCTTGTGGAGCCTGTTCAGGCTGGCTTGAACTCTTAACTATGAGGAGGCTACTATAGGATCCTCTCATAGTAGACTTCATACTATAAGCTTGAGATGCTACTCTTAAAGCTTCTCTAGCTTCAGCTGTTGAGTGTATTGATTTATATGAGTCTTCTACTACAGAGTATATTGATGCTCCAAGCTCCAAGGCTAATGATGCTAGGATAGCGTGTAGTGAGTGGCTATCAGCTTCAACTTCTTCAATAACATTAGCTGAGGAGAACCATAGTGGGACTCTAAGCTTGGATGCCTCAGAGTACCTATAGATTGTACTAGAGAAGTCTATTAATGGAATACCTACTACTGGATCTATTATAACCTTATACAGCCCAATACTCCTAGTAAACTCTAGAGCTTTAACTAGGGAATCAATACTCCTATCACCAATAACTAGTAGGTGATCCTTAGATAAGTAGCCTGAGATCTCCTCAATAATATCACATGAAGTAATTACACCTTGAGCCCCAGCATCTAGAGCCCGATAGGCGTGAGACCTAGAAGGAGCCTCGACCAGTATAGGGTAACTTATATCAGCTACAAGTCTAACCTTAGACTCAAGCTCCTCAGGCTGAGTATCGAATGATGAGCCAACAACGATAATCTTAGCCCCCTCTCTTAGAAATCTGGCTATACTCTCCTTAAACTCCTCACCTTTAAGCCTAGCAATGGCCTCTGATGCTAGTATGATTGGAGGCCCTCTTAGGGGGATACTTAGCCCGTTAACCTTGAAGGCTTCAGTATACTCGTATCTAGGCTCACTAAGGGTTATTATATCCTCAGCTGGCTTTATAGTGTCAAGTTTTCCACCTTCGGTAATATACTTTAGTACTTGTGGTAAGTGTACTATTGTTCTTGAGGCTTTAAATACTGGCCTATCGATAACATCGCTTATAACCTTAGCGTCTCCTGAGACACTTCCAGGTATTAGTATGATCTCCGACTCTCCTAGCTTATCTCTCACTACACTCTTCCTAGAGACTATCTTAGCTATATTCTCTGCTGATAGCATTGATATTGAGTGTACTGGTAGGTCTACTATATTAACCTCTACGTTTTCAAGTTTAAACGTCTTCATATACTCTACTAGTATATCCTTAGCTACTCTACTTGTCAATAGGGTAACCTTAACCAAACTGGATACCCTATCCAACACTATTCTCTTTAAACCTTAAGAATGTATCTATTATTAAACCTGCAGAGCTAGACCCAATCCTACTAGCCCCAGCAGCTAGTGCTAGTAGTGCGTCAAAGAATGTTCTAATACCTCCAGCAGCTTTAACAAGTAAGCCTCTAGGTGACGCTAGTTTATAAACCCTATATACTGTTAAGGGATCTCCACCCTTAGAGTACACTCCAGTACTAGTCTTAACAAATCTAGCCTTACACTTACTAGACAATTCTACTAGAATCTCAAGCTCACTATCAGAGATTAGTGGAGCCTCAACAATAACCTTAGATATAGCACCTCCAGATGAAGCTGCATCTATAAGTCTAGAGAGCTCATACTCTAAATCCTCTAAGAGTCTACTCTTTAATAGCACCAAGTTAGGAACTATATCAACCTCTACTACACCATTAGATACGGAATCTTCAACCTCAATAACCTTGGACTTAGTAGGAGTGAATCCTCCAGGGAACCCTATAACACTACATAACCTAACACTTCTATCTAATGCATACCCCCTAATAAATCTAACAACTGATGATGGAACAACAGTACAGTAGAAGTTAAATCTCGAGGCCTCATCTATGAGTCTATAGTATGAGTCTAAGCTAGCCGTAGGATCTAGGAGTGTAGACTCAATTACTGAAGCTAGACTCTTCAAATCAATCCTAATAGCCCCCTCTAATCTACTAGCAATAGACATACCATTAAACCCAAACAATTGTAGACTAAGTAAAGCCTATATTCGAGACTTAGAGGAGTTGGAACATCAAGAGCGGTAGGATTCAGACACATAATAATAACAACACAACATCTAGCCTTTCAAATGGCTCAATGAATTTTCCGGAACTCAAAAATAAAGCTTATAAGGCTAGCCAAATAAAGTAAAGACTGAAATTAATCAATGGGTCTTTATCATTGAGAGGGATAAGCAATCAAGAAAGACTGGAAGTCACCTCTAATAGGTCTAAGGTTATTGAGGTTGAAGATTCCGTATCTAATGGTGTAGTGAAGCAATCAAGAAAGACTGAAATGAGAGTTAAGGTAGAGTTACACTCTCACACATATATTAGTGATGGGTCTATGAGCCCAGATGCTATTGTTAAGATAGCTAAGAGTAGAGGCTTAGATGCTATAGCAGTAACTGACCATGACAGCTTTAGGGGGTCAATACTAGCTAGTAGGTATGCTAAGCTACTAGGCATAGATATACTTGTTCTCTACGGGGCCGAGATTCTAACTGATATTGGGGATGTGTTATTAATATGTGTAGAGCCTTTATACGGCGGGATACCAAGAGATGTTTTAGGTCTTAGAGATGTAGCTGTAGAGAATAACTGTGTAACTATAGCTCCACACCCATTCCATATCCTTATGCCTAGTGTTAAATCTAAGTTATATGAGAAACCTGAGTTATTTGATGCTATCGAGGTCTGGAATAGTAAGAGTATACCATTATTTAATATACCTGCTATAATTGCTGCTAGAAGACTAGGAAAACCTGGAGTCTCTGGGAGTGATGCTCACGTAGCCTCAGCTGTAGGAGTAGCTCCTACTATCATCTATACTGATAAACTTAAGTCTGAGGATATAATTGAGGCTATTAGGAGAGGTAGAGTTATACCTACTATTAAGGGTTATAATTTAAAAATACTAGTTGAGGATTTGGCATGGTCTCTTTTCAGGAGAATACCTTAAAATTGCTGGTTGACAATTAATCTAGAGTTGACCTCTAAGCTTCATAGCTTTAACTACTCTATCTACAGCTACAGCGTATGCTGCAGCTCTAAGGTTATGCCTAGTCTTATCTAGCTTAGACTCCCAGAAGTTCCACGTGTTATTGAATGATGCTATCATCTTCTCTTCTAGCTTCCTCCTAGCTTCTTCCTCTGTTATCCACCCTCCTATCCTGTTATTAACCCACTCTATATGGCTCATTATTACTCCTCCAGCATTAGCTAGAATATCTGGGGCTATAATGACTCCAGCTTCTGTTAGCATTCTCTCAGCTTCAACTGTTGTTGGGCCATTAGCGCCTTCTACTATAATCTTAGCCTTAATATTCCTAGCATTAGCCTCAGTTATAACATTCTCTATTGCAGCTGGTATTAGGACGTCTACCTTTAACTCTAATATCTCCTCATTTGTTATCTTCTTCTCAGCTTTATCATAGTTTACTACTGTTCCAGTCTTCTCTTTAACACTAATAACTTCACCTACATTAAGACCTCTAGGATTAAATATTCCACCTCTACTATCACTAATAGCGACTACTATAGCACCCATTTCTTCTAAGAACTTAGCTGCATAGTACCCTACATTACCAAATCCTTGGATAGCTACAGTTCTACCCTCAATCCCTCCCAGTAGCTTCTTAGCAGCTTCTCTAGCTGATATAGCTACGCCTAAACCTGTAGAGTATATCCTAGCCTCTAAACCTCCAATCTCTACAGGCTTCCCAGTAACAACACCATAGTATAACCCGCCCTTAATCCTAGAGAACTCATCAAAATACCAAGCCATAACTTGAGGATTAGTATAGACATCTGGAGCTGGTATATCTAGGTCTACGCCTAAGTATTCGGCTAATGCAGCGAAATATCCCCTACTCAACCTCTCAAGCTCCCTAATACTTAAACGCTTAGGATCAACCCTAACACCACCCTTACCACCACCATAAGGTAAACCAGCTAAACTACACTTCCAAGTCATCCACATGCTTAAAGCAATAACCTCATTCATAGTAACATCTGGATGATAACGAATACCACCCTTATATGGACCTAAAGCACTATTATGCTGACTCCTCCAGCCAATAAACACCTTAACACTACCGTCATCCATTCTAACAGGGATCTTAACCTGAATAACCCTCTCAGGAGTAGCCAAAGCCTCATAAACATCATAACCTAAACCTAAGAGCTCAACAGTTGATCTAAGCTGCTTCTTAGCCTCCTCATATGGATCTATATAACTAGTCATGCAATCACCAAAATTATACATATAGATTAATATTTATAAATATACCTTATTATAAGAATTTAGGTAAACAGTAGGACTTTTTACTCCCACTAGGGAGATTAAGCAATGAATTTAAGTATTTAGCTAGAGGAAAACATTAAACAGGTACGACACGAATCAAAAACATCAAGCAACATGAAGAAAACATCCCCTAAAGGGGATGGAAGAGAGAATAATTAAGAGGTTTCCATGGCGACTCCTATGTACTCTAAATCTTAAGTAATACTATCCTATATGGTGAACTCTCATATATAAGTTCTAGGCTCCTCGCCGGGGTGGCTCCTAGCATTAAGGATGTTAAAGGTAATTTTTCCAGATAACTAGTATTGACCTGAGTATGTATAGCTATAAAGCAGTTGCATTAGGCTTATTGGGTGGTGAGTAGGTATTGGAATATTAGTCTTACCCCGTATCCTGGCGCCTGGTCTTTGTCTGGCCAGTATGGTGGCGCAATATACTTAGCTTCGTAGCCCATTCCTGGCCCTGCTATGTCTATGTGGGCAAATGGTTTTCCATGTGCATATCTTTCTAAGAATAGGGCTCCGTATATTGCTCCTCCTACTCTTGTCCCTGAGTTTGCCATGTCTCCGATTATTGCTGATCTTGTTAGCCATGGTTTATAGTCGTCTTCCATTGGCATTGGCCATAGTTTTTCTCCTGTCTTATTTGATGCTTCTAGTAGTTTTTCTTTGAGTCTATTGTCTCTTGTGAATAGTCCTGCTATTAGTGGTCCTAGGGCTACTACTATTGCTCCTGTTAGTGTTGCTAAGTCTATTATCTCTCCTGCTTCTAGAGCTTTAGCTGCGTAGGCTATGGCGTCACCTATGATTAGTCTACCTTCAGCGTCTGTATTAGTTACTTCAACCATTGTTCCATCCCACATTCTTATAATATCACCTGGTAGGTATGAGGAGCCGCTGGGGACGTTTATGACTGCAGGTACTAGGCCGGCTATATTGACTCTTAGCTGGGCTTTAGCGGCTGCCCATATTACTCCTAGTACTGCTGCTCCTCCAGCCTTATCTGACCTCATATAGAATATTGATTCTCCAGTCTTAATATTAATACCTCCACTATCGAATATCACAGTCTTACCAACTAGGGCTATAGGCTTGCTATTAGAGCCTCTATACTTAACTACTATCATGACTGGCTTCTCGTTAGATCCCATACCTACATTAACTATACCCCCGAAGCCTTCTCTAACAAGCCTATCATAATCGTAGATTTCAACTTCAGTGTTAGGTAGTTCTCGGAAGAGCTCAGAGATCTTCTCAGCTAGCTTAGCTGGTGTTACGTCGTGGGGCGGAGCATTAGCTATATCCCTAGCTAGGTATACGCCCTCAGCTAGTGCTCTAACAGTCTTTAAATCAATATCACTCCTATCTACTAGGATAACCTCTAGACCTGGCTCTCTACTATTCTTAAATGCGTCAAGCCTATATGATGCTAGGAGAGACGCTATTAGAGCTTCACTTGCAGCTTCTAAGCTAAGACTCGATAATGCTAGGGCTATACACTTAAACTTACCAGCTACTCTCTTAACCCCAGCTGCAAACCCTCTCCTAGAATTCTCAAGTAGGATATACTCTTTAACACTCCTCCTACCAATACCAACATAGACTACAAACTTGCCATCAACAATAGCCTCGAAAATACTACCAACATCACCTCTGAATATGTTTAGCTTAACGCTATCTTCTAGAAGCTTATTCCTATCATAGAGCCTCACATAGTCAAGTATAGGCTTACCCTCATCATCTTGGAAGACTGGCACAATTATAGACTCACATTTAGACTCAAACGGGTCACCATCCAGGACCCCTATACTAGGAGGCCTAGTGTATAGCATCCTCAAGACACCAATATATGATTCTATTCTATTAGAGAAGCCTAAATATCATAATCTATAAGAGCTAGGCTATAGACACTACACAATGGGTCTAATAGTTGATTTGTGGAATAATCCTTAGCGGTGGCTTATCTAGGAGATTCCAGAAGCCTGGAGAACCATGGACTGATAAAGCCCTCTATAGTATTTATGGTAAACTTATGATCGAGCATTTAATAGATAAACTCTCTAGCATCTCACCTAACATAATAGTAGCTGCAGGCTCTAGCGATAGAGTCAAACTATATAGTAGCATAGTTAGAACTAGCAACATAGTATACTCTACAGATGACGAGATGCTCGTAGGCCCACTATCAGGGCTATACTCATCTCTAAAACTATGCACTAATAGCATATTCATAGCACTACCTAACGACACGCCATACATACCATTAAAGCTACTAGAAGAGATGATAGAGCTAGTAGAGTCATACGACATAGTATCACCAATACTACCAAATGGCCTAATAGAGACAACTATAGTAGCAGGTAAAGTAGATACTGCCAGGTGGATCCTAGAATATCTAAGAGGTAGGGGGAGATCTAAAGTAGCAGACTTACATAGAGGAGCTCCAAGAATATACCTCATAAATGTTAAGAGTAGAGGGTTTAAACCAGAAGAATTCAAAAATATAAATAGAAGAGAAGACATAGAAGCTAAGATATCAGACTACCCAGAAGGACCACTAGAAGATGATGTAGAGATTAAGCGAGAATTCAACGTAAGAGATGTAAACGAGAAGAATAGGAGCATAATAGGATCACTATGGGGAACACTACTTCTAGGGGGATACCTGGAAGAATTCAAGTTATACACTACAAGAGGAGCATATATGCTAGCAGCATACACCCTAGAAGACTCACCAAACCACTATGAAAGAGCCCTAGGAAAACTAATAATAGAGTCTCTTAAACCACTATGATGATCTAGACTTACTCCATATAAAAGCTTCTAATCTACCGTTTCCCATCCTAGGTTTCTGTATACTCCTAGGATGGGTTGTGCCTCCTGCCCTGCGGTTCGCTGTGGCTGCCTAGCCACTCTACGTGGGGGTCCCGGGTACCATTTGAGCCTAACGGCACAAGGGCTCACATCTAGTTTTTATCTCTAGGATAGGATGAGGGAATAAATCTTATAAGCATTCCCCTCCTAGTAGAGTAGTACTTCTCCAAAAATCCTACAAAAACCCTTATAAACCTAACGCACTAAAACAACTATCAACCCTAGTTACTATAAGTGCTCAGATTAAGAGGAAACTCCATCTCAGCAATAGGTAGCTCGAGGCAGGCTCAGTAGCTTCTACTGACATAGCCTCAGAAGCTGAGGAAAAGTATGTGTTGATATAGGTGACACTGTAATTACTATAACTAGTTATAGTTCCTCTATCATCTTGAATATCTCTCTTAGTGCACTTACGCGTGGATTCTTATAGTTTATCTCGTATAATCTAAGTCTTCCGTATCTCCTCTCCTCGACTATGCCGTGTTTCTTCAATATTTCTAGGTATTCTATAAGCTTCTTATGGTTTAATCCTGTTTCTCTAGCTAATCTAGTTATTGTTGATTGGCCTTCTTTGAGTAGTATTTTTAGTAGCCTCACTCTACCCCTACTTGAGAATAATTCTTCTATATCCATTGCCTTTAGCTCCTCTGTTTTAACCTATCTAGTAGTATTGATTCTAGGACTTCTTTTACTCTATCAGCTGGCATTTCTGGTGGTAGTCTTATTATGCTTGTTCTACCTCTCATACCTTTACTTGATGGTTTTAAGTCTATTAATCCTAGTGTTGATAGGTTTTTAATGTATGTATGGAATTGTGTGTGTCCTCTAGGTGCTTCTCCGTAGTGCTGGGAGAGCTCTTCATATTTAATCTTTAAGTCTCCTGTTGTAGTCCACTCACCCTTCTCTATAATTTCATTTGTCAACGCTAGTAGTATTAGGATCTCATGTGTAGATAGTGATCTAAGCTCGTCTAGTGGTATATATGCTAGTGCATACTCTGATAATGCTCTCCTAACATGGCTCTCCTCAATCCTCATTGCCCCCTTTGCTTCAGCAATCTCTGCAGCCATTCTTAAAGCTAGTATTGCCTTCCTAGCACTACCATCTCCACCCTTATCTTCTCCGAAATAGTCTGCTATCATGTCTAAATAGTAGTCATCCCATACCCCAGGCTCTAACCCCTCCTCAGCTCTCTGTAATAGTATTGTTTTAAGCTCGCTACTAGTATATGCTTTTAAGTGTATCCTAAAACCTATCTGACTCTCAATCTGTGGTATCCTCTCCCTCATATAAGACATTACTCTATGATCACTAGCTACAAGTAAGAAGCTAACTCTACTAATCCCATCTTTAGATGGAATCTCCTCATATACTCTAAGTAGCGTGTATAGATCATCATCTGATATCTTAGGAGATAATAGTAGGCTCTGGAACTCATCTAGGGTTATGAGGGTGAAAGTATCTCTAATATATAAATGGTCTACTATAGCCTTTAATACCTCAATAGCTGAGCTCCCTCTAACACTAATATTTAGGTTTAACTGATCAGCAATTATGGATAGTATTTGATGTAGAGTTGGGGCACCAAATGTATTAATGTATATGGATTTAAAGTTAACACCTATCCTCCGAGTTATATCTTCTAAGTTCTTGCCAACATACCATGCTACAGTAGTCTTACCAATACCAACTCTACCTATAGAACCATATATTAATGATACATCCGTAAACCCCGATATCTCCTCTAGCCTAGCCTTATACCTTGATATTAGGAGTGATGCCTCCATATCTCTAACTAGGAGTTTTCTAGGTTTATAGCTTTCATCAAATACTATCCTATCTCTAAATACTCTACTCGGCACTTTCAGCTCACCCAGACTCCTATTCTATAGTGTGGTGAAAGTAAAATTTAAAATTGTATCCTAAGCGATACTTAAGAGAATACAGTTAAGACCACATCTCCTAGTATTACCATATGAGAGTACTACTATATTATCTATACTCTCAATAACTAGTACTCTACTAGCTCTACTTAAAACCTTGAAGCCTAGGCTCTCAATCTTAGAGGTTAGCTCTCTACTACTATAGAGGTTCTTTCCAGATCCTCTAAGATTAGCTATTAGCCTGATATTATTCCTAGTCAACCCGTCTAATAGCCTTGTGATTGCATTATCTATATCACTTCTACTAGAAGCAACTAGTACTACTAGTGCTGGTATTAGCCTAGACATGAATGAGAACTCAGCCTTAGAGGCCGCTCTACTAATAGTTCTAGCATCCAATCTATCTGATAATATAACTAGTACTCCCTGAAACCTAGTTTTCTCAATAATAACACTTTCATCTAAGGGGATTAAGGCGTCATATAGTTCTTCTATAAGCCAACTCTCTCTCTTAGGCTTACTAATAGCTATACCTTTGATGAACTCGGGCATAAGCTTGTTAGGGGGCATATGTTACACCTAGGGTTTCTAGCTCTACAATACCTCCTACCTAGGGCTATTATTAATCTATGAGCTTCCTCAGCTATATCTGGGCCAAAGAAATCTAGTAGCGCCCTAGATACAGTCTCATAGTCTCTCTTCGAGGCTAACCCCCACCTTAAAGCTACCCTCATAGCATGAGTATCTACAGCAAATACTGGAGTTCTCCTAGCTAGAGATAAGAATACATCAATAGTCTTAAACCCTACGCCCTCAACTCTCAGTAGCTCTTCTCTAAGCCTCATAGGATCTTCTCTAGCTAAATACTCCTCTCCACCTCTGGACGCTATAAACTCTGCAACTCTCTTAATAGTCTCAGCCTTCCTCCTCCATAATCCAGCTTTTCTTATAGCATCACCTATCTCTTCAACACTAGCCCTAAGAATATCCTCAATTCTAACCCCGACCCTACTCTTAAGACTCATGAAAGCCTCTATAGAGTTCTTATCATTAGTATTCTGGCTTAAAATAGTACCTACGAGAACTGGAAAGTAGCCTCCCCCTACTTTATCAGCTACAAGAGCTACATACTCTCTCCAATCTACATTTAATGATCTACTTAGTATCCTATAAACCTCAACCCCACTAGCCTTCTCAGCAATACTACTAGTAGGTTTCAATATAGCACCCATAGTTAAATTTTAAAGTTAGAAGTAGATATTAATGTTATATAGGGTTGACGCTTGAGTAAGTGTGTAGCCGGCTTCGAACACTTAGAGCATACAGCCGACGTACTAATAGAGGCTAGAGGTTCTAGTCTAAGTGAAGCCCTAGAGATGGCGGCTCTAGCAACATATGAGGTTATGACTGATACTAAGCTAGTAGAGCCTAGAGTTAGAGTAGATATAGAAGTTGAAGGATTAGACATCTTTAACATACTATATAGGTGGATTGAGGAGCTAATAACATATACAGACTCGGAGAGACTAGTATTTAGTAAGTTTAAAGTTCACCACATAAAACTAGATCAAGATCATGCTAAGATTAAAGCTGAAGCATGGGGAGAAGAGTTTAACCCAGATAAGCACCCTAGTAGAACAGTTGTGAAAGCTATGACATACTCCCAGATGTCATTCATAGAAGAAGATAGATGCTGGAAGATAACATTTGTAGTAGATATATAGGTATATAGGCTATTATTCTATCCTCCTTCTATAGGCATTCTCAATAAGCCATATAATTGTATATGTAGCAATACCTGTAGCTGATAATAGTATGACTCCAGCGTATACTCCAGCATAATCTAGCCTATGCCAGCTCTCCTCAATATATGCTCCTACTCCACCAGTTAACACGAAACTTTCAGCTATAAATACTACAGCATAGGCTGTACTAGTAGCTATCCTAAGCCCCGTCAACAGGCCTGGGATTATTGATGGAATTATAACGTATCTAAGCTTATGGTAGAAGGATCCACCCATAGTTTCAATTAAATACTCATAGTCTCTAGGCGTCCTAAGAGACCACTCCATAGTAGATATCGCTATAGGGTAGAATACTATAAGTGATATAACGCCAATCTTACTATACTCTACTCCTAAAATCCAGAGTAATATTGGTATGAGTGTTACATGCGGTATAGGATATGTTGCTAGTATTACTGGCCTAAGAATCTTATACCCTAAGCTTACCCTAGCCGATATTAGACCTAATACTACTCCAGATATTAGGGCTAGTAGAATCGATAATAATACTCTCCTCATAGTTATCATGAGGTCTTCAAGCAGTCTCCCCTGGGATAGCTCAATGTAAAGTTTAGAGAGTATACTCTCAACTCTAGGCACATAGGGTTTCACAGTAGTTAGTGCTATGAGCTCCCATAGCGTGCTTACCAACATTAACGCTATAATAATATATCCTATACTCTTTAATGCCAGTAGTATAACTTTATTATCCTCCTTGACTGAGACCAAGCCTCTTCTCCTCCAGAGAGAACTTCTACTATGCTAGCAGGCCTCCCAGACATTATGTATATCATATCAGCTATTATTAATGCCTCACTAATATCATGGGTTGCTGTGATTACAAGCCTTTCTCTAGATACTTCTCTTAAGATCCCCCATATAATCTCTCTCCCGGCTGGATCAATGTTAGCTGTAGGCTCATCTAACAGTAGTATTGGAGTATTTGATGCTAGAGCTCTAGCAATAGCAACCCTCTTTCTTTCACCTCCAGATAGCTTCTTAGGGTATCTACTAGATAAGTGTAGAGTATCTGTAGCCTCTAGAGCCTTTAATACCCTCATTCTCCTCACATCACCATTAACACCAGCTATTCTTAGGGGGAGCTCTACATTACCATAGACTGTGAGCCATGGTAAGAGCTCATTATCTTGAGGTATGTATGCTATACTACCCTTAAGTATAGACTCCCCATTGAATAGTATAGATCCGCTATGTGGTCTAATAATTCCAGCTATTAGCTTTAATAGCGTAGACTTGCCAACACCATTAGGTCCTAGTATGACGTTCAGCCTACTGCCTTTAAACTCTACACTAAAACCATTAAATATAACGTTTGAGTCGTAGCCGAAAGTTAAATCTCTTACCTCTAACCTCATCTACTAGACACCAATACTAGATCTTCGTATCTCAAAGGCTTAGATATTAAGGCTATCTCTAGAAGCCATGACTTAACTAATTCAAAGTTATCTCTTGGATAATCAACAATGCTACCCCTCCATTCTGGAAGCCATCTACCTCTAAGCTCTTCGGGTATATAGATCTTCTCCTCTATAATACTACGGTACTTCTCAGGGTTAGCCTTATATAGTGATAATGCCTCATTTAAAGCATCTCTAAGCCTCATCATGACACCTATATCTGCTATGTCTCCTCTAGCAATAATAATGCTAATAGTTATAGATACACCTAGAATCCTATCATCAGCTATAAGCCTAGCACCCTTAGTAATAGCTAGAGTACCCCAGGGATCTGGGAGTACTGCTGCCTCAACTCTACCCTCAAGCAACATCTGGAATCTAACAGGTATAGATGGGACATCAATCCACTCTACAGACTTAGGGTCAATATTTAAACCCTCAACAATATGCCATGCAGCAAACTCTATAATAGTATTTCTAGATATAGCTATACTCCTCGGAACACTAATAGTAGAGCCTGGCGGGGCTAGGAGGTAGAATAAGCCATCCTCAGGATACTCTCCTAAGAGGAGACTAATAATCCTAACATTAACTCCTCTATCAGCCAATATTAGAGTAGTTATTGGATCATTAAGGGCAACATCTATTAAGCCAGCCATAAAAGCAGCATCTCTATCCCTAGCAGATCCATACATTACAATACTAACATTCAAGCCATGCTTAGCATATAAGTCCTCATACTCAGCTACTATGAATGGTATAGCATCAATTATCGGCAACAACCCAACTCTTAAACTAATAGCCTCTTTAGGATACCCGCTAGTGACACTATCTTCACGAAACTCTAAAACAATAAATAATAGGATAGAAGCAATAACTAGTAAAGCTAAGATTAGCATAGCTAACCTAGCCTTCACCTAGTAGCACCATACACACATTAGATATCGAGATTTAAATATCGGTTTATATATTTACTAACATATTATGCTTTTGAAGAATAAAATTGCTATACTTACGTTTATAGGTGTTATCATAGACTAGAAGCTCGGAGGTATACTAGCTTGGTATTTAAGGATTTAAGGGAAGCGATAAGAGAAATTGATAAGTGGGGCCTCCTACGCAGGGTTAATGTCCCAGTTAATCCTGAACTAGAGGTTGCTGAGATAGCTAGGAGAGTAATGTATTCTAGGGGTCCAACACTATTATTTGAGAATATTAAGGGATTCCCCGGTTGGCGTATGGCTACAAACCTATTTAGAGATATTGATACTATTAAGAGGCTTCTCAACGTAGATAGACTTGAAGATATTGGAGAGAGGCTTATAAAACCACTAACTACACCTCCACCACTAGGTTTAACTGATAAGATACAAAGCCTATATGACGTCATAAAGATTGGAATGTATACTCCTAGGAAGACTAGTAGAGGTTTATTCATGGATAATACTATTGAGAGAGATGGCTTCGACAAGACACCAATACCTAAAATATGGCCTCTAGATGCTGGAAGGTATATCACTTACGGCCTAGTACTCAGTAGAGATCCAGAGAGTGGAGTAAGTAATATTGGTGTCTATAGGGTTCAAATAATTGATGGTAATAGAGCTATCATGCACTGGCAGGTACATAAGAGAGGTCATATGGCATGGTGGAAGGCTAGGAAGACTAAACTTAAGAGTATTAGGGTCGCTATAGCTGTAGGCTCAGACCCCGGGACTATGCTTACGGGAGCTCTCCCAGTACCATATCCTCTTGATAAGCTCCTATTTGCATCAGTTGTTAGAGGTTCACCTTTAGATGTTGTAGACCTAGACGGAGTACTAGTCCCCTCTAATAGTGAGGTTGTATACGTTGGAGAAGTTGATACTGAGACTTTACTAGATGAGGGTCCATTCGGAGACCATACTGGATACTATACTCCTCCAGCAAAGTACCCACTATTTAAGCTTGAGAGAGTATACTATAGAGATGACCCAATATTCTACTTTACAGTTGTAGGTAAGCCCATACTAGAAGATGCCTGGATTGGGAAAGCTGCCGAGAGAATATTCCTCCCATTCATGAGGATGCTTATGCCTGAGATTGTTGATGTTAACCTCCCACCTGAAGGATTATTTACTGGGGGTATAGCCATCGTATCTATAAGGAAGATCTATCCAGGGCATGCTAAGAAAGTAATGCTGGGATTATGGGGTTTAGGGTTATTCTCTTTAGTTAAAGTCATAATTGTAGTTGATCATGACGTTAACGTTCACGATATTGGTCAAGTATTCTATGCTATAAGTACGTGCGTAGACCCGCAGAGAGACGTCCTAGTTATACCCCATGCTGTTACAGACGAGCTAGACCATACAGCTATGGAGGGCGGTTATGGGTCTAAGCTTGGTATAGATGCTACTAGGAAGATGAAAGTAGAGAATTATGGTAGAGATTGGCCTATTGAAGTTGAACCAGACCCTGAGACTATTAAACTAGTAGACTCTAGGTGGAGAGAGTATGGTATCAGCTAAAATAAGCATATACTGGAAGCTATTAAGGCCTAAAACAGCACTATCTACAGTGCTCGCAGCGTTAGGTGGAGCATTCTACTTAGGGTTGCCGACGGGATTCAACTATATAATCCTATTACTAGTTGTTATTGGTGTAGCATTAGCACATCTTAGCATAAATGCTTTAAACGACTACCTAGACTATAGGAGTGGCTTAGATACTCTAACGCCACGTACACCCTTTAGTGGTGGATCTAAAGTCCTCGTAGATAAATTATTAGATCCTAGAGAAGCGTTACTACTATCTCTAACACTACTAGCTATAGCATCTATTACTGGATTAATAATCACATTATTTAGAGGACTCTTAATTCTAATCTTAGCATTTATTGGTGCATTCATAATATTAACATATAATAACCTATGGGTTAAGATAGCGCTTGGGGAGTTTATGATACTAGTTAAGGGTATATTAGTATTCCTAGGTAGTATGTATGCTGTACATGGCTTAATAAGATATGATGTAGTGCTAGTAGGAGTAGTTTATGGTCTAGTCTCTGTAGTGATATTGTATGCTAACTTCATACCGGATATTGAGGCTGATAGAGCTATAGGTAGAAGAACAATACCATCTATACTAGGAGAGTATGCTTGGGTAGGCTATACGCTAATAATCTCTACACTAATAGCCCTAATAGCATTATTAGTTGCCATGAATATGCTACCATATACATCACTATTAGCTGTAGTGCCCGGGATGCTACTATTTAAAGTAGCCTCAACCCTTAAGAGAGCTAAGAGACTAGAAGATTTAGTAGAATCTCTTAGAGTAAATACTATAGCATGTAGGGGTATAGATACTCTAATCACATTAGCGATTATAGCTAGAGCTCTAATAATATGAGTATATTAAAGTAATATTAATTACTTAACACTTATATACCTAGAGAGGTATTGACATTTAGGGTGTAATGCGTGTCTGGTAAGAGAGTTGTTGTAGGCTCAGATGATCTATACCCATCAGCAAGATTTGCCGTAGAATACTTGAAGAGTAAGGGCTTCGAAGTTATAACTGTAGGTTCTGTTGAGAGTGGTAAGCCCGAGTCTTGGGTTAAAGTAGCTATTCAGGCTGCAGAAATGGTTTCTAGAGGTGAAGCAGACTGGGGTATACTTGTATGCTATACTGGTACTGGCGTATCAATAGCAGCTAATAAAGTTAAGGGTATTAGGGCTGCTCTAGCAAATGATGCACAGACAGCTAGAGGTGCTAGGCTATGGAATGATGCGAATATCCTAGCAATGAGTGGTAGACTAGTTACAGAGATTGTAGCTAGAGAGATTATAGATGCATGGTTATCAGTAAATGAGATTGACCCATCTGAGAGAGATAATATAGAGACTCTCAAGAAATACGACTCTAAAAGAGGATAAAATAATTTGAGTAGATATAGCGAGAAGCTACTGAAGGGGACAGTACTATTATCAGCAGGTTCTATAATATCACTAGTTATAGCAGCTGCTGGTAGCATAATTATAGCTAGACTACTAGGCCCTGAGAACTATGGGCTAATAGGTATGTCCATGATACTACCAAACTTAATGCTAGCGCTAACAGATCTGGGAATCAATACGGCTCTCACGAGATACTCATCTATAAGAGATTCAAGTATGAAGACTATAGTAGTTTCTGGGCTAACACTTAAAATAATATTATCGCTACTATCAGCACTCATAGTCTACATTACAGCGCCATACGTGGCTAAAGCTCTAGGTAGACCATATATTGAGCCATATATTAAACTTTTATCAATATTCACACTGGCATCCCTACTATATGGAGCTCTAAACTCAATACTGATAGGCTACGGGCTTTACGCGTTAAGCTCGATATCTCAAGTAATACTAACAATTATTAGGGTCTCATCAGCAGTTCTACTGGTAATTCTAGGTTACGGGGTTACTGGAGCCATCTTGGGCCACGTCATAGCATGGCTCTTAACTACTATACCACTACTCGTCTATACATTAAAGCTTATAGGTTTACCTTTAACTATTAGCTTGAAATCTATAAGAGAACTATTACACTACGGTATACCACTACATCTACCCGTGGTTATTAGTATACCATTAGGTCAACTATACTATAGTATAATGGTTAGAGTATCTAGCGACTGGGAGATTGGTAATCTTAGCGTAGCACAGAACTTTCTAGCTCCATTAAATGCCATAGGTGGAGCTATAGGTATGAGCCTACTATCAATTCTACCATCACTTACTAGTTCTAACGAGATGAGCATAGCAACTAGTAAGGTTATAAGAATTACATCACTCATTATGCCAGCTTTAGCTTGTAGCATCATAATCGTATCAGAGCCTCTAATCTTAACACTCTACGGCCCAAACTATACTATGAGTCCCCTATATACATCTCTACTAGTCCTAGCCTTCCTATATGCCCCACTAGGATCCCTAGTTTGGGGTTCATACTTTCCTAGTATAGGGAGAACAGATATTAGCCTACGTATATCTCTAGTTGGGACAGCTATAGGCATACCAGTATATGTTACATTAACGATACTAGCGGGGGTTATTGGGTATATCGTGTCAGGATTATTAGTAGGTTTAGTTCAGTCAATATATGCTCTAAGCATAGCTAGGAGTCTCGGTACAAGAGTTGACCTGAAGAGTAATACTGTAATGCTAGCATCAAGTATACTAGCATTAACATCAGCTCTCCCAATAATACTCATAGTAAATAATCTCATACTAGAGTTTATTATAGCAGCAACAGTATACACTATAGTATTAGCATTAACAACTCCAATAATAGCAGGAGAAGATACTTTAAAAGAGATCTCTCAAGCAATAATAAAGACTAAGCTCATAGGGCCAATAACAGCATCACTTCTAAATGTAGATATAAAGATAGCCATGAAGATATGGGGATTAGAAGAGAAGTCATCTAAATAATTATAGTTCTCCTCACTACACTATTCTAATCTATTATATTGAATTATGTAGTTAATAAATCTATTCACTGCTTAATACAGTTGACTTACTAAATTTATAGTTAAGCTTATATCTCTTGATAATTAATGTTTTTGAAATAGTATAGGATAGAGGTGGGATTATTAATTGGGAGTTAGAGTTAGGGCTTATTGTAGTTCAGCTAATTTAGGTTCCGGCTTTGATATTTTAGCTATATCCCTAAACTCATTCTATGATGAGGTCGAAGTTGAAGTCTATGATGGTAGCGGTAATATTAGGATTATAGGGGTCTACGGACCCTATGCTAACTCTGTCCCCAGTAATAATGATAATATCATTGTCTATGCTGCTAGGAAGCTACTCTCTAGGTTTAATATTAGTAATGTTAATGTCGATATTAGGCTGTGGAAGGGTATCCCTGTGAGTAGTGGTCTTGGGAGTAGTGGTGCTTCTAGTGTTGCTGTTATTAAGGCTCTAAGTGAAGCTTTAAACTTAAAACTCGACTCTATGACTATAGCTGAGCTTGGAGGTCTTTCAGAGGAGTTTGTGGCCGGAGATCCACACTTTGATAATAGCACGGCTTCTGCTGTAGGTGGCCTAGTAATACTAGTCTCTAATAAGCCTCCAATCAAGGCTCGTAGGCTTAATACCAATTATAGCTTCATACTATCTGTTCCAAGTGTTAAGCCAATTCAAGGTAAAACTAGGGTTATGAGGGAGGTTCTTCCTAAGAGTATAAACTTAAGGCTTCATGTTGAGTCGATGGCTAGACTAGCATCTCTAATATACGGGTTGATATATGAGGATGACTACGCCCTATCACTAGGCTTAGATGACGTTATAGTTGAGCCTGCTAGATCTAAATTCATACCATGCTATGATATTATTAGAGAGTATTCGAGGAAAGCTGGCGCTATAGGCTCAGTTATAAGTGGGGCTGGGCCTAGTATGCTAACAGTCACCCGCCATAGCAGGGTAACAGAGGTTATTAGGTCTTTAGAGAGAGCTTATAGAAATTGTGGCATTGAAGCTACTATAGTACAAGCAGATATAGCTCCAGGAGCTCACATCGTGGGAGGTGATTAGTGTGGGTAAAGCTACTGAAGCTATACACGGCCACGAGTTTAGAGATGAGGTCTCGGGGGCATTCATTCCACCAATATACTTAACAGCTATATTTGAGCAGAGAGGAGAGACTAGGCTAACAGATAGGGGTACTGAGCTTAAGTATAGTAGAGAAGAGAATCCTACGGTTAGAGCTTTAGAGAAGGTAATAGCAAAACTTGAAGGTGGAAGTGATGCCCTAGCATTTAATAGTGGGATGGCTGCTATATCAGCAGTAATACTAGGTCTAGTTAAGAGAGACTATAAGATACTAGTACCAATAGAGTCCTACGGTACGAGCCTAGAACTAATTCAGAGTCTAGGTGAGAAGATAGGATTTAAAATTAAACTCTCATGGCCTGAGACTGAGGCTATTATGGCTGATATAGTCTCAGAGAAGCCAGATATAGTATTTATAGAGTCTATGACAAATCCAACACTTAGAGTCCTAGATGTTAGTGAAATATGTAAAGTATGCTTAGAGGAAGCATGCTGGGTTATAGTTGATAACACATTCACAACTCCAATACTATTAAACCCATTAAAATACGGGTCCATAGCTATAGTTCATAGCACTACAAAATATATTGCAGGCCACAATGACGTAGTAGGTGGAGCTATAGTATCTAATGAATCATACATTAAATACTTCTGGGATTGGAGGAGAATGCTTGGAAGCATAATGCAGCCTTTTGAGGCATACCTCACAATTAGAGGTTTGAAAACCCTAAATATTAGAGTTGAGAGATCATCGACAACAGCAAAAGTTATAGCTGAGTATCTTAGTGATCATAGTAGAGTAGAAGATGTCTATTATCCAGGATTAAATTCAAGCCCATATAATATTATAGCTAAAAGAATATTCCAGAAAGATCTCTATGGAGGAGTGGTTTCATTTAAAGTTAAAGGTGGTAGAGATGAAGCATTAAAAGTCTTAAGAAAGGTTAAGATTATTAAACCATCACCTAGCCTAGGAGGACCAGAGTCTCTACTAACTTATCCAGTAATAAGTGCTTCTAGATATATACCTGAAGATGCAAGACGCAAATTAGGAATAACTGATAACTTATTAAGATTATCTGTAGGCTTAGAGGATTCTGAAGATTTAATAGAAGATTTATCACAAGCATTAGAGTAAATAGAGTATTTAATTATTGATTATACTACACTACCATATAGAACTCGGAGAGTTTAAATTTAATTATGTAATATATTTAGCTTGCTCCAAGTATCATAGTTTAGTGGACATCCTGAATCTGGCCCTTTAAGATCTCCTAGGTATCCGTATGCTCTAGCTCTACAACCTCCACATATATATCTAAATGGGCATAATCCTCCACCACATCTATAGTTATTATCTCTATCTCTTAAACTATTTAGTATAGGATTATTGTGCCATATATTTAGTAATCCATCTTTAATAATATTACCCACCACATCTATAGTTATTATCTCTATCTCTTAAACTATTTAGTATAGGATTATTGTGCCATATATTTAGTAATCCATCTTTAATAATATTACCTACTTTTATAGGTATGAATACACATGGTTGAGCATCACCATTAGCTTCTATAGCCATATATGTTACTCCAGCTCCACAGCCGCCTATAAGCTCTGCTATAGCTATTGGTGCTACTGGATAACGCTTCCCTTCATCAAATATTAGGAAGTGTGATGCCAAACCTCTCCTCTCCCCACTTACCGTTACTAGAGAGTATTGAGGTGATGTTGAGTATACTTGTAGATTAAACTCTCTCCAAGCTCTATATAGCATTTTAAGAAACTCATATCTCTCATATGGATTTAAATCTAAGCTTACAATACTCTTACCTCTCCCTGTTGGTATAAAATTGAATGCTACAACAGCATCAACACCTAATTCTTTAGCTAATCTAATCATATCATCTACATCCTTATAATTTAGTTTAGTTACAGTAAATGCTATACCAACATTTAACTTTTCAGCTTTAGCATTCTTAATACCGTTAATAGCTTTATCCCAAGCTCCTTTAACACCTCTAAATCTATCATGAACCTCAGGATAGGGAGAGTCTACACTAACCTCAACATACCTAACTCCAACCTCCTTCAACCTCCTAGCTACACTCCTAGATATAAGTGTACCATTAGTAGCAACACTAACAAGTAAACCAGCCTTATAAGCTCTCTCAGCTATAATCCAGAAGTCTCTATTAAGTAAAGGCTCCCCACCAGATATAGCTAAAATAGCTACACCACTCTCATCAATCTCCTTTAAAACCCTAAGTTTACCTTCAAGACTAAGCTCGCCTTGAGAAGGATATGGAGATGCTAAAGCATAGCAGTGAGCACATTTAAGATTACAAACCTTAGTAAAATCCCATACTATCATAAATGGAGCATAAATCCTTTGAGGCCTAGTTATACCATAATAACCTAAACCTAAGATGAGACTAGCCAAACCTCTACGCATATAAGAATCTCTAAGATAAATCTTAAGATAATCTTCATCAATACCAACCATATTAGCAATACGAGATACTATAAGAGATATTATAGATACAGCAATATCATCAAAAATAGATAAAGACTTCTCAACACCAGCATAAATACCCAAAATCCTAACAAGCCTCCTAGGCTCACCATACTTACGAATAATACTCCTCAATAACAACCTCATAACAATTTATCCCATATAGAGAGATACTTCACCTAAACCTTTATCCCTTATTTTCCACTCTCCTCTAATTCTTTCCTTTCTATTACCTTAACTCTCTCTTCCATTTATTTTCTATTCCCTTCTTTCTATTCCCTTTAGGGAAATACTTTAGGCTCCTTCCTAATCTTATTCCCCCTTTAGGGGCACTGTCATCGCCCTTTATATGAGTCCCTTTGGGGAGGATGACTACTGTTTGATTATCGTCATCTAGGGCTTATATACTTAATTCTATCGTATGGTTAGATTTTGTTTTCATCCGAAGAATTTGAGGCTATATAAGCCTGCTATATTAGTGTTCGGATATCTCTATTGGTTTGTATAATGTTTGTTCGTATGTAGTCATCAGATCCCCCACTCATCAATGTTCGAATAACTTTTGATAATTCCCACTCATCAGGTAAATATTTAAGGTTTAGTTATTGCTTTATTTTTATTATTTTTGTTAGGTTTTGGGGAGGTCGGGATGTGTGGGTTTGTGGGGCCCGGGCCGGGATTTGAACCCGGGACCTCCGGGTCCACAGCCCGGCGCTCTAACCAGCTGAGCTACCCGGGCCATTAACCCCAGATTATTATTAATCTCTAATACCGTTTATAAATTTTGGGGTCCTAGATCCCTATGTGTCTAGTGACTAGATTATTATTATTAATTTCTAAATAAAATAATTTTTCTTATTGATTTTGATGAGTTTAAGTATAGTATGGGAAAGGGGGAAAAAGGATGTGTTTGGGTTATTGATTGTTTTGTTTTATGTTTTGTATTCTTCTGGTAGGGCTTTGATGAGCTCTCTTACGGCGTTGATGCTTTTTAGGAATCCTTGTTTTTCTTCATCGTTTAGTGGTAGTTCTATTATTTTCTCTACTCCATTCTTACCTAGTATTACTGGTATTTCTGCTACTACATCTTCTACTCCATATTCTCCTTTTAGGTATACGCTTGCTATGAATAGTTTCTTAGCATCTTTCTTTATGGCTTCAGCCATTAATACAATTCCTGCTCCTGGAGCATAGTTGCTACTATAGCCTCTAAGCTTTGTTATAGTTGCTCCTGCCTGGACTGTTTCTCTAACAATATCATCTATCTCTGTCTTAGATAGGAGTTGTGTTAGTGGAATTCCACTAACCATTGATAGTCTTGGTACTGGGAACATTGCTTCCCCGTGCATTCCTATAACTATAGGCTGGATTGCTGATGGGCTCATCTTAAGCTTCTTTGAGGCATAATATGCTAGCCTAGCAGAGTCTAGAATACCACTAAATCCTATAACCTTCTCTCTTGGGAATCCTAACTTCTTATACATAACGTAAACCATAGCATCTAGGGGGTTAGTAGTCATAAGTACTATTGATTCTGGAGCATACTGTCTAATCTTAGATGCTATATCAGCTACTATAGCAGCATTATCTGCTAAAAGCTGTTCTCTAGTCATACCAGGCTTCCTAGGCTTACCCGCAGTAACTAAGACAATATCACTACCCTTTATAAGGCTAAAATCTTCAGAACCAATAATTTCAGCATCTATTCCTAAAGCAGAAGCTGCATGACCCAAATCTAAAGCCTCTCCTTGAGCAAGCCCTGGAACTATATCAATTAAAACAATCTTATTATCTAAACCTCTAATCAAAGCCATAAGAGCTGCTATTGTACCAACTCTCCCAACTCCAATTATAGATATCAATTCTTAATCCCTCACACCACTATAAATGTTTAAATTTAACGTTTTAATTTTTAACTATATTGAATATTAATATATATATGTATATTTGCATTTTCTATAATACGTATGTTATCCTGATACTCTTAGCATAATCATCTATAAGCCTCCAATCTTCATATGATAATCTCCAGTCTACTGCGCCAGCATTCTCCTCTACTTGTCCTGGGCTCTTGGCTCCAGCTATTGGGACTATTATGTCACTATACGTTACTAACCAGTTTAATACTACCTGGGCAGTAGTCTTATTATATCTCCTAGCTACTCCTCTTACTACTTCTACTAATTCTAGAATCTTCTTATAATTATCTGGGTGGAATAGGGGTTCATTTACTCTAAGATCTGCTAGTTTCTGTGTATCCTCTATTGTATATTTCCCTGTGAGGGCCCCCTTACCTAGGGGGCTCCAAGCCATTAGTGTCATATTATTTTCTTCAGCATATGGTATATGCTCTACTTCAGCCCATCTCTCTACTAAATTAAATCTAACTTGTAAGGCTTCAATATCTACTCTAGATAAACATGTCCTAGCAGATTCAGCTAGCTCTACAGGGTAGTCACTTAAACCTAAGAAGTTAACTTTACCCAGAATTACTACCCTCTCAAGAGCTCTCATATAGGAGCATGTCGGTATATTATGCCAGCATGGAGGCCAGTGTACTAGGAGTAAGTCTATATAATCTACTTGTAGCCTCCTAAGAGATCTATCAATAGCTTTAAAAATATCACCAGAACTTAGATACTCTCCAGGAATCTTAGTAGCAATTACTAAATCCTCCCTCTTAGCATTCAATTCTTTAAGAGCTCTACCAATAAACTCCTCACTCAACCCCCTACCATAGATCATAGCTGTATCAATAAAGTTTATTCCTACATCTAGGGCCTTAGCTATAATAGACTTCGCTATACTATAATCCTTTAATCCCCAGGCATCACTAAACTGCCATGTACCAAGGCTAATCCTAGATATCTTAATATCAGTACTCCCGAGTGTTGTGTACTCCAAAAGCTATTCACCTAGAGGCGCCTACATAGATTAAACCTTATATCTTATATTGGTTTAACTGTCTGCTCTGCACCACAAGCCTCGCATATGAGTATCCATGTCCTCTCTCTTTTTACAAGCCTAGTATCAATACTATTACATGTTGGGCATCTAACATATGTTTTCTCAAATTTCCTTAAAAGCTGCTCTATAGGCTTTCTTGATACCTTCATATTTACTCTTAGCTGCCCGCTACCCTCATCGTAGGAGCCTCCTGTATTAAGTTCTCTAAGTAGATACCTAGTTAGTATACCTGGCTCTCTCTTAAGCTTCTCAGCTATTTCTCTAAAGTTTCTTATAATTGTCTGATCTCCTATTCTTATAAGCTCGAGCTCGGGAATTGTGAGATCCTCACTTTCAGCCTTTGGAGGTACCTTCATATACGCTCTCTCTAGTAACCACATATAGTCCTTAATTCTAGACTCTTCCAACTCTTTAAACCTAGAGTATAATGTTAACTTTATAGCTTATAATTAGAAATGGTGGCTTATTGATTATACATCTAGGATAATACATTGTCTGGTACTCCTATATTCTCTTCTCTGAGGCACTCAACTAACCCCCTAATGTCTACTACATAGCTTAATCTAATATTAATTCTCTCTAAACGCTCCCTAGCACCTTGAAGCCTATCTACTAAGACTAATGCTCCCTTAACGTTACAATAAGGTTTAACTGCTAATACTACTCTCTCAATAGATGCCCCTGTTGTAGCTACATCATCAACTACTATACAATCCCCATGGAATGGTAAGCCTTCGACTAGAGTCTCTACACCGTGACCCTTAACTTCTGATCTAACATAAGCTAAGCCTTTACCAAGCTTTAATGCTAGCCCTGAAGCCCACGGTATGCCCGCTGTTGCTACTCCAACAACTACATCGAAGCTACCATAATACTCTAATGCTTTCTGAGCTAGAATATCAATTGTAGTCTTAAAGCTCTCAGGATCTCCTAGTAGTTTCCTAAGATCTAGGTAGTATTTACTCTTAATCCCAGATGATAATATAAAATCTCCAAATAGTAATGCTCTACGAGACGCGATAATTCTCGCAAGAGCCCTACAGTAATTCACTAGTTTTACCCTCAAGTATCATAGAATGCTCTAAGTTAATAGAGTCTACAACTTCTATAGGGTTAGGAGCTCTAGTTATAAATCTACCAATAATCTCGTAGTCAGCTCCACTCCTCAACCCATCACCAGGCTTAGCTCCCTGGACTCCTATACCTGGTGATAGAATCTTATACTTTAAACCTCTACTCCTAAGCATAGATATAATCTCAGGTCTAGTAGCTGGAGCTACGAGCCCCCACGGGTTAACTTTGAGGATAACATCCATTATTCTATCTAAGCTAGGATCTATAACATCCATGCTACCAGGGTGGCTCATAGAGGCTACTACTATAAGCTTAACACTAATACTATCAAGATACTCTTTAAGCCTATCTAATCCTCCTCTAAACCCAGTGAATCCGTGAGCTATAATAGCATCAATATAATCAGATATTAGGGATACAGTATTAACCATGATTGGGGCTATATCGGCTAATTTTAAATCAGCAATAAACATATTATCACATAGTAGCCTAGAAGCTCTAAGCCCATCTAAACCATATTGTAGGAGGAATGGTAAGCCAAACTTAAAACCTGCAACTCTACCACATAGACTATCAACGAGATTAAGCCATAATGATAACTTATCCCCTCTCTCAGAGTCTAAAGCTACTATAATCCTACTCACTCCAATCAACCATACTGATTAGATTAACTTATAGCTTTTAGGTTATACTAGTATAGTCTAAGAAACTTAAATCCTCACTCAATATCTAGTATTAAGGTGTATTACTTGGAGAGTATTATTACTATACCAGTAGACTTATGGCCTAGGAGGGGCGGGTGGAGAGGTAAGGTTATTAGTATATTCAAGAAGCCTAATGAGAGAGTGGAGAAGGGTGAGCCTATAGCTGAGGTTGAGATTGAGAAAGCCGTCTTAGTAATAGAGTCCCCATTCGATGGTGTCATTAGAGAAGTTCTCGTATCTCCAGGTGATAGTGTAGGACCTGGTAGTGGCTTATTTAAGGTGGAGGTTTTTGGATAAGGTTAGGCTTAGAGTCTCTATTAATGATAGATACGCTTCTATTGTTAAACTAGTCTCAGGCTTAAAAATAGCTACTGTCTGTGAAGGAGCTCTATGCCCTAATATATTTGAGTGCTGGGGTGAAGGAGTAGCTACATTTATGATTATGGGTGATACGTGTACTAGGGGATGTAGGTTCTGCTATGTGAAGAAAGGTAAGCCTCAGCCACTAGATCTAGAGGAGCCGTATAGGGTTGCTGAGGCTGTTAGAATCCTAGGCTTAGACTATGTTACAATAACATCTGTTGATAGAGATGATTTGCCTGATGGTGGGGCTTCCCAATTTGCAGAGACTATTAGCATGGTTAAGAGGTTAAATCCTAATGTTAAAGTTGAAGTCCTCATACCAGATTTTAGAGGAGACCTAAATGCTTTAAAAACAGTTGTAGATGTAAAGCCAGATGTTATAGCTCACAATATTGAGACTGTTAGGAGGCTAACAACTACTGTTAGAGACTGGAGGGCTGGTTATAAGCAGAGTTTAATGGTTTTAAAGTATATTAAAGTCTTTAATCCAAGTATTATAACTAAGTCATCAATACTACTGGGCTTAGGGGAGACATTTGATGAAGTCATTGAGGCTATGAGAGATTTGAGGAGTGTAGGTGTAGATATACTTGTACTCTCACAATACCTTAGACCTAGCCCCAAGCAGCTACCTGTAGCTAAGATGTATAAGATAGAAGAGTTTAAGATTCTAGAGGATATAGCTTATAAGATTGGATTCTCATATGTCGTGGCACATCCGCTAGCTAGAACATCTTATAAAGCTAGGGAAGCATACTATGAGGCTATTAAGAGGCTTGGTCTAAGTGGGAATGCTAAGAGTAGTAATTGATGGCCCTAGAGACCCACAGCTTAATATGGCTATCGACGAGGCAATAGCTAGGTATAGGCGTAATGTAGACTATGATACTCTAAGATTATATATGTGGCTCCCTAGCGGTGTTAGTATAGGTAGGAGGCAGAGCGTTCAGGATACAGTAAATATAGAGGAGATTAACAGGCTTGGATTTAAACTAGTTAGGAGGCCTACAGGTGGAGCAGCACTACTACATCCACAAGACTATGAGATTACATATAGCTTAGTAATTGATTCTAGCCATGAGCTCTACAAGCTAGACGTAGCACAGTCAGCTGCTAAGATAGCTGAGGGTATAGTCTACTCTATGAAAAAACTAGGATTAAATGCTGGTGTTAGGGGGTTAGGGGAGCCAGGTACAAGTATGTACTGCTATGTTAACCCGGGATCAAGCGATGTAATATTAGCTGGGAAGAAGATATCGGGGAGTGCTCAGAGGAGAGAGTGGAGCTCACTACTACAGCATGGAACACTACTATTATCATATAACCACAACTTATTCACTAGAGTGATAAAAGTTAGCGAGCATGAAGAGGTAGAAGCCAAGCTTAAAGTTGCAGGATTATGGGATATAGTTGGTATTATTAGGATTGGAGAGTTATACAACTCACTAGTAGAGGGATTCATTGAAGCATTAGGATATAGAGACTCATTCACATCAAGTCTGACTATTGAAGAGCTCTCACTAGCCCTAAGACTCTATAGTAGTAAGTATTCTAGAGACGAGTGGAATATTAGAGGAGCACATATAGATTTATAAGCTGATCACTCGCTAGGAGCGTGGTTGAAGTATTAGAACTCATAAAATATTGTAGCTATGATCCAGCAGTTAATGTAGCCTTAGATGAGGTTCTACTTGAATCTATTAGGAGAGGTCTTAGAGGCGATACTATTAGGATATGGTTTAACCCTACATCAGTAGTTATAGGCTATTCTCTCAATCCATGTGATGAGGTCTACTGTGGGGAGACTCTTAGACTAGGAATTCCAATCATTAGGAGGATTAGTGGTGGAGGAGCTGTATACCACGACTTAGGTAATATTAATATCTCGATTATAAGGAGATCTAGTGGCATGAAGAAGATTGAGGTAATCTATAGTGAGGCTACAAGCCTCATAATATCAGCTCTTAGTAGACTCGGAGTTAAAGCTTGGGTTGAGAACATGAGTGATGTCGTGGTTAACGGATTCAAAGTCTCAGGCTCAGCAGCAGCTATTAAGAGTGGAGGCTACATAGTCCACTCTACACTACTAGTATCATCAAATATAGACCTCCTTAAAAGGCTTATAAAGCCAAGGCTTGATAGAGTGGCTAGAGGTGAGGTTACTATAGCTAAGTATAATCCCGGTAATCTAAGAGACTTATCTAGGGTAACTGTTAGAGAGACCCTAGAAGCACTAGTATCTACTATAGAGTCAATGTATGGTCCAATAGTAGAGTCTGAGATTGAATATACAGAGTTAAGTGAAGCGTTAAAACTAGCAGAGAAGCGTAGAGTACCAATTAAAGCCTTAGAGAATTTTCAATAATTAGCTTAGCAACACGTGAGGCGTCCAAAGCGTTAACTCCAAGAACATATAATATGGGTTCTAACCCGGGACCCCCAGTATCATCTATAACCCTTGGAGGCTTCCCACACTTCTCTAAGTAAAGCCTCAACTCCTTAAAATAGCTATCAGGATCCTTAAAGGGGCCAATACTACAAACTTCTATGTTTAGGGAGTGAGCTGATTCTAGGAGCTTCTCATTCCTCTTTAATGCTATTATAGCTCTAAACATACTCCAAATCTTCATAGCTTCAAGGATTATTGTAGCCATAAATCTACTACCACCATATGATGGCCTACCAATAGCTAGTATACTCCTATCTAACTTAATAATCCTACCAGGGTACCCAATAGTATCTATTATACTCCTAGCATTAGGCTTAGCTAGAACAATATTTGAACCAACTTCTGGAATAAAATCAGCTATCCCACGTATACTAGATAATATCTTGTAAGCTTCCTCAACTTCAGCAATATAAGGGTCTCTAGGCTCATAGTATATTGATAGAACCCTACAAGCATCAGATATACCAGTAACTCTAATATACGCATTACATATAATATCTCTAGTTAATATAGAAAGCTCTACGAGAGCTAGAGTAGTTAAAGCCTCAATTCTACTCTCAGATAGTCTTAGAGCTATAGAATTAGCAATAGCCATAGCTTCATCTCTATTAATACCAATACTCTCAAGTTGTCTTAAAAGCTTATCTCTACCAGCTCTAAGATACTTGAGAATCATAGGCTGGGAGACTCCAAGTAGAGATGCTATCTTAGACTGACTATAACCTCTCTCATAAAGCTCAATAGCTACAAGCCCCCTAATATTAGGTGTGACATATTTAGATATAAATTCTAAAGGCGATATCATCCTTAACCCTATATTTAGATATAGAATCCTAAGTCTTATCTTTAATCATTTAAACATTACCTCACATTTATTCACTATGAGTAATTTTAATATAGTATTCTTTATTTAAGGCTAGGAAAATTATCAGTATTAAAAATTCATGATGAGCTTTGTAGCCGTTTCTCAGTAGATGACTATTCATAGGTTTTCCATACATTCTAATATTTAGCCCTAGAGGACATGGAATATGAGTATACACTAGCTTAGTAGATGGAGTGACCTCATATAAATTCTTATATACCCTGCCTTAGAATAGTTATTCTGGAGTCTAGTGGTGTTCTTATTTGTCTAGGGGGAGTCTTTTGATAGATATATTATCTAGGAGAGATCCTCACGGATACTTTGTTATACCTTTAAAGGTAGAGGGTAAGGATTTAGTTGAGAAGATTATAAGTCAGTATGGAGAGAGCTCAGCTAAGATAGTAGAGTCTCATGAGGCTATCCTAGTTAGAGTTAAGTCTAGGAGTGTAGCTGAGAAGATTATTAGAGCTGCAGAGAAGAGGAGTTTACTTTTAATTGAAGAAGAGGATTAGGCTAGGCTATCTCAGCTTTTAATCCTTCAAGTGTTTCTATTACTGCTTTTTCGAGCTCTTCTATTTTCTCAAGCTCATTGTTTGGTATTGTGAATTTTGTTTTAACCATCTCAATATACTGTTTCCCAAGAGCTTCTCTTATCCTAGATACTGGTATTCCATGTTTTACTAGCTCGCTAGCTTTCCTATGATAGTTTATTATCATTTTTAATAACTTAACTTGCTTCTCAGGCGTAGAGAATGCGTCTATAGGATCATATACATTCTGCTTTAGGAACCCATCTTTTAACAGCCTAGCTGTTTCTAGTATAAGCTTATCTATTTCACTTAAACTCTCAGTCCCAACTATTTTAACAATCTCTTGTAACTCTGCTTCTCTTAAGAGTATATTCATAGCTTCATCTCTATACTCTCTCCAGTTAGAATCAATATTCTTAAGCCACCACTCAGATACGAGGTCTACGTAAGCACTATAGCTTAAGAGCCAGTTTATTGCTGGATAGTGTCTACTATATGCTAGCCTCGTATCTAGAGCCCAGAATACTCTAATAAACCTCATAGTATGGCTCGTTACTGGCTCGCTGAAATCTCCCCCAGGAGGGCTTACAGCCCCTATTAATGTAACACTTCCAAGCCTCTCTGGGGAGCCTAGAGAAACTACTCTCCCAGCCCTCTCATAGAACTCTGCTAGCCTAGATGCTAGGTAGCTCGGATAACCCTCCTCTGCAGGCATCTCCTCAAGTCTACCACCTATCTCTCTTAAAGCCTCAGCCCACCTACTTGTTGAATCAGCTACTAGCAGCACATCATAGCCCATATCCCTATAATACTCTGCTAACGTTACACCAACATATATACTAGCTTCTCTAGCAGATACTGGCATATTACTTGTATTAGCTATTAGGATAGTCCTATCCATTAGAGGCTTACCAGACCATGGATCTATATACTTAGGGAATCTTTCTAAGACTTCAGTCATCTCATTACCTCTCTCACCACAACCAATATATATCACAACATTAGCTTGACTCCACTGGGCTAGAGCGTGGAGTGTAACAGTCTTACCTGTCCCGAAGCCACCAGGTATAGCTCCAGTACCACCTTTAACCATTGGGAATAAAGTATCTAGAATCCTCATACCAGTAATTAAGGGCTCTTTAGGCTCTAGCTTAGCCTTATAAGGTCTAGGAATTCTCACAGGCCACCTATGACTCATTCTAACCTCGAAGACTCTACCCTCACGCTCAACCTCAGCTATAACATCATCTATAGTATAGTCTCCCTCAGGTGCCACCCACTTAAGTCTCCCCTCTACCATTGGAGGGACCATTATCTTATGAACTATTATACTAGTCTCCTGAACTACTCCTAGAATATCGCCTCCTCTAACCTTACTATCTAGTTCTCTAAACCCTAACTTATCTCTAGGCTTAAAGTAGTATTTCCTCCTCTTATCTAGAGGTTCTACCTTAACACCTCTCTCAACAAATATACTCCGATGTGGAGCTTTCTCACCTATAATCTTACTTATTAGAGGTAAAGGTCTCTGTACCCCATCAAATATATTACCTAGGAGACCTGGCCCTAACTCTACACTAAGAGGACCTCCAGTACCCTCTACAGGCTCTCCAGGCATTAAACCACTTGTAGACTCATAGACTTGAATATAGACCTTATCACCTCTAATCCTAGTAATCTCTCCTATTAGACCCTCCTTACCTACCCTAACCATCTCATACATTTGAGAACCAGTCATACCCTCAGCTACTACTAGAGGACCTGTTACCCTAACAATTCTACCTTTAGCACCCACATATGCCACCCTTACAAAGTACTCTATCCTAATAGAGCTTTTAATGCTATATTTCTTAATCTAGCATCATTCCTGCTAATTATTAAGTCTATGCTAAAATCTAGTTTAACTACTCCATTCTTAGATTCAACTAACACCCCACCAATAATATCTACCGGCTCATCTGATACCTCAATTAAGCCACTATACTTCTCAGATAAACTCTTAGCTAAACTAATATCCTCTCTAGAAACTCTAACTACAAGACTACCTATACTCCTAGCCTCAACTCCTATAAGATCAAATACTCTCTCCAAAAAACTCTTATACCAATCCTCCCCCTTCATACTCTTAATTCTAGCTATAGCTTCTCTAATAACCTCATCTACTAGAGTATTCCTTCTCTCAATTACCCTAGATCTCAAGTCAAACTCAAGCCTAGATCTTAAACTCTTAAGTTGCTCCTCTAGGTTAGAATACTCTTCCCTAAGCCTCTTCTCAGCTTCCCCTAAACTCCTCCCATAAGCCTCCTCAAGAAGACGCATTGATGTACTATAAGCTTCAAGCAGTAGCTTCATAGACCTCTCTACATCATCTTTAACAGCTTCTCTAGCAAGCTTTTCACTATCTCCAATAAATCTAGACACTTGGATACACCAGTTAAATATATAAAATTAAGCTTTAAAACAATAATTTCCATAATAAAAATAGTAATATCTATCCCGTAAAGTTAATCTTTAACCATATACTAGGGCTTTTAGAGATATTTAAGTTATTATCCCACGCCTAGTGCTTTAGCTATAAGCTTATTTACGTCAACAGACTCTCCCGGAGACCACGATGTAGGTAGTATGAATACTGGAATCTTAAACTTAAGTGTTTGAATCTTAAATCTATCAACATCATCTAATATATGCTTTAAAACTATGATAAGAGCAACATCATCTGATAACTCAAGCCTAGATATTATATCTAGAGCTTGACTTTGACTATAAGCCTCTAACACTTTAAACCCAGCTGATTTAAATAAAGGTAGAGTATCTCTATCACCAATAACTACAACTTTACCCTTCTCAACCCTAGACATACTGTCACCAGCCTACTCTACTACAAGAGTTACTCTCCATATTAGAGGTTAAATATAGATACATATACATAGCGATTAAGATTAGAGTAGAGGGAGGAGAGAGAAAAAGTTGGGATGTACGCTCTAATATCCTTTAATATCATTATTTAGGCGCACTCTGGATACTCTGGTGGAACCTTAGCTCTAAAGTATTTCCCAGTTTGCGGGTCCTGGAATAATCCTATCTTTACTCCTTTACCTCCTTTAGGCTGTAGCATCCAGACTTTCTTTGGTACTAGATCTGCTTCAACTCCACCTGGCGTCTTTACCTTAACCTTCTCAGTACATGCTGGCATCTTTGATTCACCCCATTCATTAATCCATAATAATTTATAGAATATACCAAGGCTAATATACTTGATTTAGCTGATTCAAAGAAAATTCATGGTAATACCTATGATTAAGGTATTAACAGCTAAACACCTATATAGAAGGTATTCTAGGTAGAAAATTGATATACTTAAGAAATCTCTAGGAGATACTATATAATTCCTCAGTAACTTTAGACGTTTAGTCTACAGTTATGATGAGTTATTCTTTTGTCTCAGTTACTTTAGTTTCCTGTTCTTCTTTTCCTTTCTCTATTTTCTTAAGCTCTTCTTCTATTTCCCTCTCTATCTCCTCTATAGGTTTTGGTGGTGGTGTTGTTGCTAGTGTATAGCCTATCCATGCAAGTATACCGAAAACTCCTGAAACACCAACCAGAACTGTTAACCTTATTAGAAACTCTGTTAGAGTAATATTTAGTACTGGAACCGTTATATTCGGCGGTAAGAATAGTAGCCATAGGTATACTAAGATTACCACAATCGATACAAGCATTAATCCAATACCTATAGCCCTATCGCTAACCAAATCCTATCACCAAAACCTAATATTAGATTATGATCTCGGGTATATAAATATACCGTTTTAACTATCTATCTCTCCCTTCTTTAAATGCTGAGCTTACAGCTGTATAGGAATAATACTTTAACTTTAACGCTCGTGGTATTTGATCGGGTATTAATTTAGCTTATGGGTTTATACTCCTTTTCTCTTAGTTTTAAAATTCTCTTTATGATATATTATGGGTGGGAATTGGCTTGGATTTTAATATTATTAGTAAGTCTATTGAGGCTGCTTTGAGTAGATTTGGTTGTAAAATTATATATGTTTATAGAGAGGAGCATGGGGATCCCGAGCCCGGGCTTCCTGTTGATAGTCTAGGGTTACATTCAAGTCTTGTGGATGCTCTTAAGAGTTATGGTATTAGAGTATTCTATAAATTCCAAGTTGAAGCCATAAACGCTATTATGTCTGGTTTAGATACTATGATAGTCTCGGGGACAGGGACTGGTAAGACTGAGGCTTTCCTAGTACCTATTATTGACTATGCTCTTAAGAGTGGGGGAGATAGGCCTATAGCTATACTAGTATATCCTACGAAGGCCCTCTCTAGAGATCAAGTACATAGATTGAGAATTCTAAGTGAGGGTAAACTTGGAATTAATGTAGCTATTCTAGATGGAGATACTCCGCAAGCCGAGAGGAGGGCCATATACGATAATCCTCCCCATATACTAGTCACTAACCCAGACATGATACATTACTCTCTAGTATTCTCTAAGGGTATGAGGGGCCTTATATCAAGAGCTAGATTCATCGTTTTTGACGAGTTCCACCTATACAATGGCGTATTTGGGAGTCATATTAAATGGATAATCTATAGGATGCTTAAGTACGCTGAGAACCCAATACTAGTAGGCTCTGGAGCTACAATAGGCAACCCTGAAGATATTGGCTATAAGATTTTTAATAGGAAACCTATAGTCGTATATGGACCTAAGCGTAGGAGGGGTACAGCATATCACTACCTAGTGGACTCTGGGAGGATTACTAGGTGGAGTTTAGCAGCTCTAATAGCATCTATACTGGCTAAGAATGGGTTGAAAGCTCTCGTATTCACAGATTCACAGCAGATGGCTGAGCTTATAGCTAGGATAATAGTTAAGAATTATAGTGTTAAAGTAGGTGTTCATAGAGCCGGTCTTAGTGCTGAGTACAGGAAGAATATTGAGGAAGCCTTTAAGAGAAGAGATTTACAAGTTGTAGTAGCAACGCCAACTCTAGAATTTGGGCTAGATATAGGAGACTTAGATGCTGTTATTATGACTGGATTGCCTAGAAGCTACTCTAGCTATATTCAGCGTGCTGGTAGAGCTGGGAGGAGGGGTAGGATCGGCTTAATCTATACTATATTAGGAGATGACTCTATTGAGGCATACTTCTCATATAGCCCTAAAGAGTTCTTCGAGCAGGAGATACCCCCAAGCTATATAGAGTCTAGTAATAGTGAGGTTGCAAAGATACATTTAGCTGCTATGATTGCTGAGGGTCTAGGATTAAGTGTATCTAGCATTCCCCAGGAGCTAGCCTTAGCATTAAGCGATCTCCTCAGTAGAGGATTAGTTAAAGCTAGTAGAGGTAGGGTTTATGCTAATTTAAGTAGAGTAAGAGCTCTCCTGCAAAACTCTAGTATTAGGTCTTCAGGCCCCATAGTTAGGATATTTAGTGAGGAGGGTGAGATTGGTTTTAGAGAGCTCCCAATGACTCTATTCGACCTTTACCCTGGTGCTATATACTACCATGCTGGTAAACCATACATCTCCCAGAAGCTAGATCTTGAATCTCTAAGAGTAACTGTTAGGAGTCTACCAGTAGAGATAGGATACTATACTAGACCCTTATACACTATAGATGTTGAGAGTATTAAGCCTATTGAAGATAGATTATTCGGGTCAGTCAAGCTAGAATATGGCGATTTAAAGTTAACAGTTAGAGTTGAAGGGTATACAATGAGGGAAGAGTATAGTGGAGCCCTAATAAGTGAAGTACAACTAGAAAAACCTATAACTTGGAGCTACTGGACAAAAGGAATAATTGGCAAGTACCCTAACACAGGCTTTAAGACTATAATCGAGGCAATCAGCTCATATCACGCCCTAGAACATACACTCATATCAGCATCAAAACCCGTAGCAGGACTAGCAGACACAGATGTAGGAGGAGTAAGCTACCCCTCAGGACATATAATAATATATGACTCATCACCTGGAGGTAATGGAGCATCAAAACTAATATTCAACAGGATAGATAAAATAGCAAAAGTAGCAGAGGAGATTATGGCTAACTGCAGCTGTACAGATGGATGTCCTAAATGCGTATACTCACCATATTGTGGAAATAATAACAAGTTATTATCTAGGAGAGGAGCTCTAAAGCTACTAAGAAGTATACTATCTAAAGCTATACCACAAGAGGAGATAGGAGAACCAGAAGGGAATCCTATAGCATAATCATAACGTAGATTAAACTACTACCTACAAGCCCCCAAGCTTATAATATGTTCAAGGTAAGAGCTCATAACGTTTCTATATTTTAAGTTTAGATACTCTAAGCTTACCCAATAAAATAGGTAATTAATGTATAAACTACGCTTTTTAAGTATAACATGCAAGCTAGTATGGGGGTTAAAATATTGAACTCTCCGGAGGCTACGCTATTAGCTATAATCCTCCTAATTATACTATTATCTCTTAGAGTGAAACTATACTATGTTTTAGGCGTAGTTCCCATAATAATAGCATTACTATATGGTGGTTTAGACTTCTTAGTTACTATAGTAATCAATGCTCTCCTAGATCATACAACAATAGGTTTAGTATTCTCTGTTTTTATTGTCTCACTCCTAGTATCTATGTATGTGAGGTCTAACATCGTATATAGGCTCTCTGAGGAGCTCTCAAAGCTATTTAGGAGTGACTTGGCTACTATAACGCTAGTCCCAGGAGTTATAGGGCTACTGCCCGTGCCTGGAGGAGCTTTAATGAGTGCTCCTATAGTAGATGTAGCCGGGTCTAGATTAGGGCTATCAAAAGATAAGAAACTCTTCATAAATGTCTGGTATAGGCATATAATAGTCTATGTGTATCCCCTAAGCTCTATTATAATACTAGCTTCAGCTGTTACAGGTGTTAACTTATGGATGCTACTCCTAGCTCAAATTCCAGTAGCAGTATTAATGTTTCTCTGTGGTCTACCATTTGTTGGTTTAAAGAGCTCAAAGATAGAGAAGAATGCCGATACTAACCTAGTAGCTAGAGGTATGATCCCTATCATATCATCTATAATATTAGCTATACTACTATCACCTCTAGATTATATCTTAAAGTTTGAGAGAATCTCTGTAGGGTTAGCTGTTCTAATATCAATACCTATATTTATAATCTTAAATAAATTAAAAGCTAATATCATAATGGATTCCTTAAGAGATAATAGAATCTGGGAGATTACACTTATCTCTCTTGAGGTTATGATACTTAGAGAGCTCTTCTTATCAATGGATTTAAAGCCTATAGCTAATATGATAATCAATATAGGCTTTAGTAGAGAGATTCTAGCATTAATAATACCTATACTATTCTCAATAATAGCAGGCCATCCTACCGCAGGTATAGCTATAGCAACACCTATAATAGCATCAATTACTAGTATAAACTTAAGCCTAGCCTCAATAATTTACGCTTCAGCATTCATAGGATATATAGCTTCACCTCTACACCTATGCTACCTATATACAGCACAATACTATAGAATCTCCATAATTGAAGGATACAAGTACATGATTCCAGTTACTCTAGCGTCATTAATAGCAGCTACAATAATATCAACACATATCCCACTAACCTAAGCTGAAACCTACAACCTTCTATAGCTAGGAATATGATGAAGCATATGAGCATGTATTTAGCAGACTAGTATAGCGTTAGATTCCACAGATAATAACGGAGGCGGAGTTAAGAAAAAGGAGAGTTAAGAGGTTAAGACTAGAGCTCACGTCTAGTAATTGATAGTGTAGTAGGAGAGTTGTAGATGCTACCTCTTATAGCCTATCTTTCTAAGGAATTCTCTCCTCTCTCTTATATCATCTTCTGTCTCAACACCCAAGGATTTAAATCCATCAGCTACACCTATTAATGCTCTCTGCTCGCCTAGGTCAGCTACTATAACCTTGACTGGATTTGCTGTAGCGACTTCTAGTGATACTACCTCTTGAACATGTTTTAAGTCATTAAGTACATTAATAGGCCAGCCGCCTCTCAGGTATATAACGAATACATGCCCAGCACCTATCTTAAGGCACGCATCAATAGCTAGCTTACGGAGCTCATCATCATTACCATCATGCCTAACAAGCCTCTTACCTGAAGCCTCACACATGCAGAGGCCAAACTTTATATTAGGATGACTTGTAGCCATAGCCTCATAGAGATCCTCAACACTTTTAATAAAATGAGTCTTACCGATAATTATATTAGTACCCTCAGGGATAGGAATATCTATAACTTCGAATCTAATCGCAGTCATATCAACTACACCACATACTATAGCAGTTCTCAGATTTAATAAGATTAACTATGAAGCTATCTAAGAGCTGACTAGATTAACGAGGGAAAAGATTATGTGGAGAATACTAATACAATGAATATAATACCTGTTATAGCTTGGATAGTATGCTTATCAAGTCATTAACACTATCTACTTTAATTAATTCTAAATCGTAGGAATCTATAATTTCAGGCTCTTTTAATGCATGACCTGTAGCTACTAGGATAGCGTTCTCTCCCCTATCTACAACTTTATCCTCTAACGCCTTCTTAAGTCCTGCTAGTGTTGTTGAGCTTGAAGTCTCTAATCCTAGACCTTCTAGTCTAGCTATCTCCTTATGGGCTCTGATAATCTCGCTATCATCTACTCCAACTACTGCACCTCTACTCTCTTCTATTACTCTTAATACTCTCCTCCAGTGTACAGGGTTCCCTATTCTTATTGCTGAAGCTATAGTTCTAGGTTCTTTGAAGGGCTCATATACTCCACTCTTATAAGCTCTAAGTATTGGTGATGAGCCTAGTGCTTGTACTGCAAGCATTCTAGGTATCTTATCTATGAGTCCTAGTCTTAGAATCTCTTTAAACCCCTTCCATATAGAGTATATGTTCCCACCATTACCTACAGGTACTACAACCCAGTCTGGTACCCCGTGCTGCTCTATAATCTCATATGCTATAGTCTTCTGACCCTCAATCCTCCACGGGTTAATTGAGTTAACAATATAAATATCACTACCAATCTTAGAGTATTCAATGACAGCCTTCATAGCCTCATCGAATCCACCGCTAACCTCTACTATGAGTGCACCGTATAGCTTAAGTTGCCCTAGCTTACCTCTAGCAACTCCACTAGAAGGGATTATAACTATAGGCTTTAGACCAGCCCTCCTAGCATAAGCACTCATACTAGAAGCAGTATTCCCAGTAGAAGCTACGATCATAGCTCTACACTTAAAGAATAATGCCATAGTTGATGCTACTGTTAAGCCCCTATCCTTAAAGCTCCCAGTAGGGTTTGATCCCTCAAATTTAACCTTAACTCCTCTAAGCTTAAGTACTGAGTTTAGCCTCACCATTTCTATTAGAGGAGTGCCCCCCTCACCCATTGATACAATAAAAGCCTCTCTAGGGGTGGGAATAAGCTCTCTATACCTCCAAACCCCCATAGGCCTACCTCTAACTATACTCCAGTTAAAATCGGTATCTCCAATTTCGATTGTTAGGAGGCAACCACAATCACATAGGATTCTCTTATTTGTTATATCATATACTCTTTCACAGCAGTCACAGACTAACTTGTTTGGCTCATACAATCACCAGTTAATACAACCTATGTTGGGTGTATTTAAGTCTTACTACTAGCGTAATCGTAAGGTTCGATTTTAAGGCTATGATTAATTATAGAGTTATTTATAATAATCATCCTCAATCAGTAATATTTAAGTTTAGCTTAGAGGATAACTAGTTGGTGCCTGCCTAGATGCTTACTGCTAGGAGACTTGAGGAGGTAATAGTTGTTGTTCCTAAGCGTAAGTATGACGCGGTTATTGCTAGACTAGCAACTGAGGGCATATTCCATGTAGAAGAGCCTACTAGGGATATCTCTGGATCTATATCATCTAAGTTTAAGAGCCTCTATATTCAGGCTTCAGAGAGAGTTTCCAGGGTCCACTCCTACTTCTCAATATTAAGAGTTGAGCCCTCCCTCGAGCCAGGCCTAAATATAGAAGTATCTGACTGGGTTGAAGCCTTCAATAGGTCATATGAGCTTTACCGTGAGCTTGATAAATTCTTTGAAGTTAGGGTTTCCAGGCTATCAGAAATGGAGAGTAAAATTCAAGAGCTTAATAGAATTAAGAGCTTACTAGAGGCTATAAAGGGTATAGATGTGGATATTAGGGTTGCTATTGAAGGATTAAGGCTACAGCTAGCTCTAGGTGTAGGTCCCGCTAGCTTAGAGTCTGATGTAGAGCATCTAGCTAAAACCTATGGTGTAATAGCCTCTATTGAGAAGCTTAGTAAAGACACTTTACTCATAGGTATAGCTGGGAGACAAGATGTAATGAGAGTAGTTGTTACAACACTATTAAGGAAAGGATTCACTCTAATAATACCTCCAAGAGAATTACCGGGAAAACCTTCAGAAGCTTACAAGACTGTCACTTTAGAAATAGAGAATCTATTGAGAGAAGCAGAGAGGATAAGAGAGAGCTTATTATCAAGAATTGGAGAGCTTAGAAGATTCTACACATACATGTATGCCTTCAGAGAGATATTTAAGATCATAACTAGTACTCTCGAGACAAACACCATGACCATTCTAAGAGGATATATCGATATCAATGATAAGAGGAGATTAGAGAGAATACTAGGTGAAGAAACTAACGGATCATACTTATTGATAAGCCTTAAAGCTCTAAGAGGAGAAGCTAGAATACCTACAAAGGTAAGCCTACCTAGAATAATACAACCATTCCATAATATTGTTAGATTATATGGTGAGCCAAGCCCCGAAGAAATAGTGCCAACACTATTCCTAGCTATAACATTTCCATTATCATTCGCACTCATGTTCCCAGACTTAGGCCACGGACTACTATTAATCCTATTTGCATACATATACCTTAGGAAGAGAAGCCCAGACTGGTCATATATATTCACTATTCTAGGGTTTGCAGCGATGTTAACTGGAATTATGGCTGGAGAATTCTTCGGTCCCATACCTGCAGAGCTCATACATCTTCCAGCAATATGGAGTACTCTAGGTCTTAGTACTCCTCCACTAGCACTACCACCTTATGCTGTAGAACATGGATTAGAAGAGCTTATAGGAGAATTACTGTATAGAGCAGTATCTATAAGCTTGTGGATGGCTGCCTTCATGCTTACACTAGGATCCCTACTTGGTGTTATAAATTCATATATGAAGAGTGATTTTGAAGATCTCTTATCAACCCGGCTACCTAAACTTATATTCTTCGCGTCAGTCACTTCACCATTCCTATTAACATTTGATGCTAGGCGTGGCGGCTCAATACTAGGTAAAGCTATCCTCGAGCTGGGAGGCGGCGACATATTTGCAACTGTTATACTAATACTTATAGTAATCTCACTACTATGGATGCTCTCAGCTGAGCCTATAATATCAATTCTACACGGCCACTTCTCTCTAAGTAGCTTTGCTAAGTCACTAATGGAGGTTTACGAGGCTATATTAATGGCTACAGGTAATATCCCAAGCTTCCTCAGGATTATGGCTTTAGCTATGGCACACTCAAGTGTCATGCTATCATTCGCCTTCATATTCGAAATGTTTGCAAGCCTAGGAGTAGCCGGCCTAATAATAGGCATTATAGCCTACATTATTGGGAACCTTATTGTTGTAGCATTAGAGGGTATACTAGCATTTGCTCACAGCTTAAGACTCCACTTCTACGAGTGGTTCAGCAAATTCTACACAGGAACTGGAATACCATTCACACCAATATCTATACCTGAAGTTAAAGTAATCATTATCAGAACCACCTAAACCCTCCTCAAAAGCTACTCGAACACATTACAACTCCATATACCCTATAGTAATAGCAACAAAACCAAAATACACAGCAACAGGCACAGACAACACTAATAACAACCCAACACCATAACACAACCTACCCAATCACACACCCACCATCACTAACGAAAAAAAAAAAAAACCAAAAATTTAAATACACAACAAAAATGTAGCAAGCTGAGGAAGCCCTAAACTGTTCAGATGAAAAACTAGAGAAAACCCAATAATATAGTTAAATATTTAAGCTACAATTAATAACTATAAGTTGCGATTATACTCCCTAAAGGGGCTCGTATATAAAGGCGATGGCATTGCCCCTAAAGGGAAGTTAGAGAGATTAAGAAGGAGCCTAAAGTACCTCCCTAAAGGGAATAAAAAAGAAATAGAAAGGGTATGTTAAAAGTTGTCGTGCTAGGTCTCCTCATTAAGAAACTCTCTAAAGGGAATATAAAGGACTTGAAAGCCATCCAATTATCTTCTCGTATAGATCACAATAGTATCTTCTGGGCTGTGTTCTTGTTAGCCAAATTTCT
>Ga0209394_1000121_pt1 | contig 74983 bp, 64 predicted proteins | sample JNZ201metaG_FD_184122 | JGI IMG/M metagenome (GOLD analysis project Ga0209394, IMG submission 184122) | Hot spring microbial communities from Jinze hot spring, China to study Microbial Dark Matter (Phase II) - JNZ 20120812A (SPAdes) (version 3) ...
CCCTAGGGATAAAAATTAGATGTGAGCCCTTGTGCCGTTGGGCTCAAAAGGTGCCCATGATTCCCGCGTGGAGTGGCTTGGTAGCAGCTGCGAAGCGCGGGGCAGGAGGCGCAACCCATCCTAAAAACCTAGGATGGGAAACGGAATATATGGGACCTAGATTGGCTTTACTTAATATTACCCCTAATCTAATATCAATTGGTGTATTCGCTGCTTATAGTATACTATCAAATATCAGGGTTATTGAAAGACACCCCTTGATTGAGGAGTTAGCTTTAGAAGCTGAGAGTGAAGTTAAAGAGCGTATTGGAGATCCTAGGAGGCTTACTGAGAATCCAATTATTCAAGCATATAGAAGATTCTTGTGGAGGCTTGGAGTAGATCCGACTAAGGTTAGGCCTAGCTCTGAGGCTTTAGCTAGGCGTATTCTACGCGGTGATAGGTTACCTAGGATTAATAGCTTAGTTGACTCAGGTAATATTGCTAGTATTAAGACACTAGTACCTATAGGAATATATGATTTAGATAAGATTAGTACACCTATAATATTGAGGTTTAGTATGAGTGGAGAGAGGTTTAAGCCTATAGGCTCTCAGAATCTAGAGGTGTTAGAGGCCGGCTTACCTATAATAGTAGACTCTAGAGGATTAGTAATACACATATATCCTCATAGAGACTCTAGAGAGTCAATGATCACATTAGACACTAAGAAGGCAATTGTAGTAGGCTGCGGTGTCCCCGGCGTACCTAGAGATCTGGTAGTTAATGCTATTAGTATAGTTATAGATATTACGAGAAATATTAATCCCCAGGTTGAAGCTAGTAGTATAGTGGTGTCCCCATGAGTTTAACATATGATCCTGAAGATTTGAGGAGAGTAGCTGTTAAGATAGCAGAAGAGACTGCAGGCCTCCTTAGAGATTACGCCTGTACTAGCGAGTATATGGCTAGAGTTAGGGGTGAAACCATAGTAGCTGATAAGATAGCAGAAGATTATATAATAGATGCTCTAAGAGGTGAGAATCTAAGAGTTAAGGGTATATCTGAGGAGAGAGGATTCTTTGGTGATGGTGATTTAATAACCATAATTGATCCTCTAGATGGTAGCTCTAACTATTCACACTGTATCTCTTGGGCTTCAGTATCACTTGCTTTCTCTCTAGATTTTAATTTAAGTAGTGTTATTGCTGGAGCTGTAGCTCCAGTATTTTACGGTAATACTTTCTCATTTAGTAGAGGTAAAGGGTGCTACCATGGAGGTTCTCCTGCTATGAGGTTCAAGGATAACAAGTGCCTTATATTCGCTTATGTAGAGGATCCTGCTATAGCTTCTACTATATTAGACTTCATTAAGAGTGATATGAGAGATTGTAAGATTAGGAGCTTGGGTAGTGCAGCTTTAGAGATATGCTATACCGCTATAGGAGCATCTAAGTTATTTATAGATGCTAGGATGAGACTTAGGAATGTTGATGTAGCTGCAGCCTTAGGATTTATTAGGGAGTGTGGAGGAGAAGCTTTCAATTCTAGAGGCGAGCCTCTAGACTCTACTATTACTAGAGTAGAGGTTGTTGGCGACGTTATTGCTTCTTTAGATAAAACTTTAGCCCTAAATACTTCAAAGACTATAGGTAAGGTTAGGGGATTAAGAGTATGACGTGCCACATAGCATACCTTATAGATGACTCTATTATAGTACCAGACTTTGAATCTTCACGGAGACTATACTCTAAGAGCTTCTACGGTACACCTATCGGAGTAAAGAAGCCTAAGAGAGCAGATTTTAACGCCCCACTAAAACTAAGCCTAATAGAGGCACTATACCTAGTAGAGAAGGGGGAGCTAAAAGTAGTAGATATGCAGGGTAAGGCTCTAGATATTGATGAGCTTAGAAGAATAGCTTTAAAAAGTGAGAATGAATACATAATATACCAAATATATAAGGACCTAAGAGAGAAGGAATTAATAGTGAGATCAGGCTTAAAATATGGAGGCGCCTTCACAGTATACAGGATAGGACCTGGCTTAGAACATGCCCCTTACATAGTTCACATCTATAGAAGAGATGAGAATCTAGATCCTATAGAAATTATAAGAGCTGGGAGAGTTGGGCATAGTGTTAGGAAGACATTCACATTAGCATTCCTAGCTAGAGATGGTAAACCTATCTATATAATGTTTAAATGGGTTAAACTATAATACTAAGTAAGGTGTGAATATTGAAAATAAATATAGAGAACTATGGAGTCCTCAATATTGAAAACTTAAACCCTAAACCCTCCCCCCTGGGATTAAAGTGTAACCCAGCATGCCCCTACTATACATGCCTAAAAGATTCACTAGTCATATCAAAGAGTACTATTAGAGGATTCCAGGTCAAAATAGCAACATGCCTATTATTAGGGAGCCAATGTATAGGTTTTAAATGTAGATACTATGCCTGTAAGCTCAGAGCTAATATTAACGGCGAGTGTATGCTAGTCTCAAAGTATAAAGCTTAAAACTATAAAAGCCTCTAAAGCTCAAAGAGCTAAACAAACTATTAGCTCCTAAGTATACTCTCATAGCTAGAAGCTTACACCACTACCTAGCAAACTTACAGGTCGCCATCAATTCTAGCTAAGTAGAGCTCAGCCTACCCGAGTATTCTCATAGCCTCTAAAACTATATAGCACAGTATGGTTAACTAGATTCTAGGTACCATCTAGGAGTGACTAGATGAGTGTCTCATTAATTAAGATCGAGGAGCTATCTAGGAGAAGTGTAGTTTAATGCTATTGTATTCTTACTCGGGTCTTAGTATTAATTCTCTAAGTTTATAGTCTGTTTGAGCCTTACTAGCTATATCGATTACCCATTTCCCGCTTAATCTTCTCTTATTGGCTAGTATTTCTATAGCCTTCTCTGGCTGGATTTCTAGGGTTCCCTCTATTTTTGGTAATATTTCTCTCAGCTTAGCTAGTGCTTTGTGGTGGTAATTGCAGAGGTTTAGTGATTTTATTGTATTTAATGATTCTCTACCACATATTATGCATGGCTTTATAGGTTGTTTGGCTTTAAGTGCTACCGCTATGTCTTCACCTACTTTATTCAGTCTTAGCTTATAGCTAGCTATTAGGTTTATGAGGGTTTTCTTCGCCTCATCTATAACATTTCTCCTAGATACTCTATTATATCTTATGTCTTCTAGTTTTTTCTCAAAATTTCTTGTTAAGTCTACTGTTGAGAGTTCTGGAAACAGCTCTCTTATTATATATGCTATTGTATAGCCTAGATCTGTTACTATAACTCTCCCCTTCTCTTGCTTTAAGTAGTTTCTTTTAAATAAAGTCTCTATTATCCTAGCTCTTGTAGATTCTGTACCTATCTCTACACTCTCCATCCATTTTAATAGTGATATTTTAGATATTCCTATTGGAGGCTTACTCCAAGCTACTATTAATTTGACGTTATCTATAACTACAGTATCTCCCCTAGATAGTTCTGGTAATATGAGCTCTCTAGGTTTAAGGAATGGATAGTATCTGAACCATCCCTCACTAATAACTCTAACACCGTATGCTTCATAAACCCTACCTGTAGAGTCTCTAAGTTCAGTCTTCTGTCTTACTATAATAGCTCTCTTAGAGAATGCTGCTAGAAATCTTCTAACTATAAGGTCATATATTAGTTTTTGATAATTGCTAAGCTTATTAGGCTTTTCACCTGTAGGGTATATTGCTGGGTGTGCTGGGTCATCCATTTTACCTTGTACTGGTTTTAGAACACCACTTGTTTCTATTAGAAGACTCTTCACTAAGCTAGAGTATTCAGGATTATTCTCTAGCTTACTCATTATACTCATATAATCTATTGTTGAGGGGAGCTTCTGGCTATTAGTTCTAGGGTAGCTTATGAGAGCTTCTAGGTATAGATCTTCTGCTATCTCCTGAGTCTTCATAGGTGATAGTCCGTATATCCTAGCTGCCTCTCTCTGTAAATCTCCAAGATTAAATGCTGGAGGTGGATCTACATGCTCACTACTTACTATATACTTATCAACTATAAGCCTCCTACTTTCTAAGATCTCTCTCTTAATACCCTCCGCACTACGTTTAGTGAGTATACTTGAGTCTACTAGACGCGCTTTAAACCCTAATCTACCTCTTCTAATACTAACTACTAGCGAGATTTTAGGTTGAGGAACATGTAGGTTAATATCCTCCCATCTCTTAACAGCTTCTACTAGAGTAGGGCTCTGAACTCTACCAGCACTAAGTACTACTTTCCTCCCAGTAGCTACCTTAACAGCCTCCATGAGAGCTCTTGATACATTAATACCCCATAGCCAGTCTAGCTCACTCCTAGCTAATCCAGCTTCGATCATCTCTCTATCTAGAGGTTGGAGATTATTAAATGCTACCGTAATATCCTTAACTGTTAGTGCTGAGAACTTCATCCTCTGAGATCTGCTAGGGTCTCCTAGAGCCTCTATAATCTTATAGCATATGACACTACCTTCAATATCGTAATCACAAGCACTAATATAAGATGAAGCTTTTGGTAGGATTACTTCAAGTGTTTTATAGAATTTTTTGAGATGCGAAGCTTTACTATCAAATTCCCATATAGGTCTCCAAGTATAATCAAATACTGGGAATCCCCTATAACTTGTATATAGTCCAAAGAGGTGGCCTGCACTTGAGACTATTATAAGGTTTGAGGTATTAACTCTAAGTATCCAGTATGGTATCCCGTTAATACTACACTTTAGAGGCGTAGCATTTAGAGCTTTAGCTATTCTCTCCCCAGCTCTAGGCTTCTCTGCTATTAACACTATGTAATTAGCTGGGAGTCTACACTTATACTGGCTCACTGTATTAACCCACTATAAGCTTATAACGGTATTGGAATTGTTAAGACCAGGAGAACCCCATATAGTATTGAGGCTATTAAGCTCACATTTGGACTACTCTCTACCTTCATAGCTGGACCCGGATGCTTACCCCCGGATATAAAGTATAATAGTATGGCTATGAGTGCAAAGAATATGAAGTTAGGATTAAAAACAGCCATAGCTACGAGTACTAGAATAAATAGCCTACTAATAATACTGTGAGCTATAGAGCCGGCAACACCTCTCACAATATGCCCCCCATCAAGCATAGCTATAGGTATAAGGTTTAGGAATGTAACAAAGAATACGACGTAGGAAGCAAACGCTAGCGGACTTAAGAGCATATAGCCTTCACCACGCCATGCTAAGCCATGAATAATAATGAAAGATAGAGGAACAATATTTAAAGTTAAAGTACCTTCAGGGAGAGTAGTTACAGATACTGAACTTAAAACACCGTAAACTGCTAGAGGAATAGCCACAATATATCCCGCGAGAGGACCGGCTAAAGCCATTAAAGATAGAGAGTTACCAGAAGGTGGGAGCCACCTGAGATTTATAACTGCCCCAAAAGTACCTAAGAATCCTAACTGTAATGGTGGAGCTGGGATTAGGTATGGTAAACTTGACGGAGTTTTATATAGTCTCATAAAACTCCAGTGACCGAGTTCATGTATAATTAGAGGTATTAGTAGTCCTATAACGTATGCTATAGGGCTCCAAGCTAGTCCTTGAGCTCCTACAAGAGACTCTCTAGCCCCCGATAAGGCTAGACCTGATAAGAATACTGTGAATAGAGTAGTAATAGCTAATCCAATATTAATAGCTAAATTATGAGACTCTCTCCCCTCGAATACATATAATACTAAACCTCTCTCATCTCGTGAAAGTAGCGGGTTACAGTTACTAGCTGTTAGCTTAGGGTATAGGTTTGTGAGAGTATCCTCTAAGTTGTCCCACTTCTTTGGGAGTCCTAGTATTAAGTCTAGCCTAGACCCATAGCTGTACTCGCCTAGAATCTCGAAATACTCAGAGACTATAGATCTACATATATTTAGAGTATGCTCACTCAATTCTACCAGCCACTTCACGAGTTAGCTTAACTAGTAATGATAAAGGAATACTCTGCCTTAACCCAGAGCTCGTGTATCTCAAGATAGATACTGGTAGAATACCGTTTTCAACCTCATACTTAGCTATAATAACTGGATCTGTAGATCTCACAGCTTCAGGAGATACTAGAGGAGGAGCTCCTCTACTCAACTGTAGTGCTCTAATAGCTATAATCCTAGCTTTCTCAAATCTAGTAAGCTTAGGGGGCCCTACTAATATCTCTTCTCTTATACGTGGATATGCACTATAATACTCAAGCTTAGTCTTAGCTTTCATCTATACTCCTAAATGTGTCTTATTTTAAACGAAACCTTAATATTCAACGCTTAACCCTCACTATCCCTCTACCAAACTTCTCATGAGCTCTAGCTAGGTGTCCTGAGGCTAGAGCTGCTAGTAGGTTTAATTCTCCAGCTAATACTGTAGCTGCTATTATCTCTGCAAACTTTAATGCATTAACTCCTGGCGGATTCCCTCCCCCCTCTACACCTAGTAGTCTTAATGCTTCCCTCTGTGCTGGGAGCCTAGTGCCTCCACCTATAGTGCCTACTTCAAGGCTTGGTAGAGTTACTGATATGTATAGATCTCTATCTCTAAGCTCTGTCCATGTGAACCCCATACTACTCTCTACTACTTGAGCAGCATCTTGCCCTGTTGCTATAAATATAGCTGCTATAATGTTGGCATAGTGAGCATTAAAACTATTACTACCAGCTACTGCACTCCCTAATAAGTTCTTAGTAATGTTGATATAGTGTATGAGCTCAGGTTTAGCTTTGAGAATATTCTCTACTATATTCTCTCTTACTACTGCCTCAGCTATGACATATTTACCTCTACCTAAGAGTCTATTTATGATAGCTGGCTTCTTATCAGTACACATATTCCCGCTTAGAGATATACATCTAGCAGGGCCATCATATGATGACTCTATATATGAGCATATCTTGTCACTAGCTAATGTAGCCATATTCATCCCCATGGCATCCCCCGTCTTATAGACTAGTCTTAGCCATACTAGGTTACCTACTATAAATGGCTGCACATCAATTAGGCTACCATGCCTTGTAGCCTCGCTTACCTTAGCTTTAAAAGCTTCTATATTACTCTTAGCCCACTCTATGAATCTTAAAGCCTCCTCAACACTAGGAGTCCATATTAGAGGAGCTCTAGTCATACCATCCTTCAAAACCCTAGTTTTAGCACCACCACTAAGTGTTATAGCTTTAACACCTCTATTAACACTTGCTATAAGTGCTCCTTCAGTAGTTGCTAGGGGTACATAGAATTCCCCACTAGCATATTCTCCATCAACTCTTAGGGGGCCTACAATACCTACAGGGATCTGTACTGCTCCTATAGCATTCTCAATATTACGGCCATAGACCTCTTCAAAGTCTATTATAGTACTAGCTATACTAGGCATACTAACCCCAGTCTTCTTCTCTAAGTATACTCTCCTAGCTAGGACTGCTAGGTTAGCATTTCCTAGATGCTCTTCAAGCTTGCTTAGAGAGACTTCTCCCTTATCAATCTTAGATATAATCTCTTCTATATTTAGAGTCTTCTCCACTTTATGTTCACCTTAGATTACTGGTCTAAACTTTAAACCATATATGATTACTCCTGTCTCTCCATCTTCTCCAATCCTCCTAAACACTGCTTCTAGCTGTGATCCTATTTTAATATCTTCGGGGTTAGCGTCTGTTATTTCAGCTATAATTCTTGTAACTCCGAGATCTATAAGGCCCAGTATAACTGGGCTTCTCTCTCTAGCATCACTATCTACAGCATATACTATACTATAGCTTAAGACTTTCCCTACTCTTGGGAGCTCTACCTCTTCTAAGTCTCTAGAGCTACAGTATGGGCAGGCACTAGCTGGTGGGTAATGTACTCTACCGCAGTTTTTACACTTACACCCTATAAGCCTATACCTATATATTCTACTCCTCCAAACTACTGGCGGGCTCTTAGACAGCATCTACTCTACACCTCTAAGGTATACTACGTAGGAGTTTGAGCCAAAACCATTAACTGATACTACAAGTCCACTCTTAGCATCCGGAACTTTCAATCCAGGAAATATACCAGCTATCTGTGATGCTACCTCAGCAACCTGGTATACACTAGTAGCTCCTATAGGGTGACCTCTAGCTTTTAAGCCACCACTAGGATTAACAACTGGGCCGTCTCCATTTACTGTAAAGTATCCATTCGCTACAGCTTCAGCAGCTTTACCCCTCTCTGCTAGTCTTAATGACTCTAGCTGGAGTATAGCTGATATAGTGTATGAGTCGTGGAGCTCAATAACATCAATCCTCTTTAAGTCGAGCTTCTCAGTTAACCTACTGTAGGCTAACTCTAGAGAATCTATTCTTAGAGGATCTGGGCTTAAAGTTATACTAGGGTACCCTACTGCAGACTCTACAGCTACAATCTCTGCTAGAGCATCTCTAGGTTTAGACTCTACTACTAGAGCCGCAGCACCATCACCTATAGGGAATGTATCTAGTAGAGTTATAGGATCTGCTATAGGCATAGCGTCTAAGACCTTCTCAGGTGTTATTGTGAAGCGTAACATAGCGTATGGGTTAAGCTTAGCATTAGAGTGCATAAGTGCAGGCCAGTATGCTAATGTTAACCTGTCAACCTTATAAGTCTCCATGTATAGCCTCATAAGTATGCCAGCTATACCACCTAAACCTATACTATAGAGGGATTCACTCTCAGAGTCATTAAGCAGGGATATATGCTTATATGTTACTGCTGATGGATAATTCGATAGTTTATCAACACCAACAACTAAGACTTTAGATGCTAACCTGCTATCAACCAGAGATTTAGCCATTAGTACTGCCGTAGCACCAGAAACCTCCCCGGCTTCAACGTTAAAAGCCCTAGCATTCCTTAATCCTAACGCTGACGCTATATATGAGGCTAAGTCTAGCTGTGGCTCCTGAAGGTAGGATATACTAGATGCTACAATGACATAGTCTACGTTCTCTACACTACTACTGTCTAGCTTAAATACAGCATCAGATGCTAGCCTCCTAATACTCTTATCATAGTGCCTATCAATATTAATCATGGATGCCCCTGTTATGTAAGCCATGCTACACCACCTATTCTCTAATAACTCTCAGTAGCCTCCTAAACTTAGAGTACTGAGAGTAGGTTATCATAACTTTATTCTTAATATAGTAGTCTACTGTTGGAGCCCTCTCTCTACTCTCATCAATACTATCTGTGACTATTAAGCTATAAGCATCGCTCCCTGCACCACTACCAAAGGGTGCTACTAGTATCCTCTCTCCTGGCTTAGCATAGTCTAGTACTCTAGCTAAGCCTATGAGAGCACTGCCATTATAGGTATTGCCTATTATTGGAGTAACTAGGCCTAGCTTAATCTGCTCAGCTTTGAATCCAAGCATTTCCCCAACCTTTAATGGGAACCTACCATTAGGCTGATGGAATACAGCATAGTTGAAGTCTGATGGCTTTAAGCCTAGAGAATCCATTAACCCCCTTACAGCCTCTACTATATGCTTAAAGTACGCCGGCTCACCCGTAAAACCCTCACCATGCCTAGGGTAGGGGGATCCCTCACGTCTCCAGAAGTCTGGGGTATCTGTAATATATGAGAAACTACCCTCAAAATATGCTGCTGACCCACTACTACCTCCTAATATGAGTGTTGCCGCCCCGCTAGAAGCTGTAAACTCTAAGACATCACCTGGATTAGCCTGAGAAGTATCACTACCAACTACTAGAGCATACTTAACCATACCTGAGGCTATGAGACCAATAGATGCTCTCAACCCCTCACTAGCAGCTCTACAAGCAAACTCCAAATCACTAGCCATAGTTAAAGGCGTTATACCCAACACTTCAGCTATAATAGTAGCACTAGGCTTAACAGCATAAGGCTTAGACTCTGAGCCAAAAAACACAGCACCAATATCGCTCGGGTTAATATTAGCTCTCTTCAGAGCATTAATAGAAGCCTCAACACCCATAGTCGTAGAGTCTTCATCAGGCCCAGCAACAGACCTCTCAACCATACCAAGAGCCTTCCACTGATAATCACTCCAACCCCACTCCCTAGCAATCTCAACCATAGAAATCCTAAACCTAGGAATATAAACACCCCAACCACGAATACCAACACTACTCTCAGGTCTAGCAGCACGCAAAACAAAACACCTAAAACTACACTAAAACTACTCCTATTTAAGCTTTTAGGCAAAAAATGAAACAAAAACTAGACAAAAGACTAAAAGAGATAACTAACAACGGAAACCCAACATATACAAACGCAGATAAATAGAAGCAAACACGCCAAGAAGCAAAATGCCGCCGGGGGGATTCGAACCCCCGACCACCCGGTCTTCAGCCGGGCGCTCTCCCGCTGAGCTACGGCGGCCCCTAAGATTATATTATAACCGGAGTATATAAAACTTTAAAATCTATTAGAAATTCTTTGAATAATCTATAATTCTCTCTGGGTATGTAAGTACTCTAAGCCCTCTAATAGCATCTCCTCTCCTAATATATGATATTAGTGTAACTCTTAGCATTGACGCTGCTGTTAAACCACTATAGAGTGGACCTCTAGTTGATATAACTATTGGCACTTTAATATTTGCACTCCTAATAATCATATCTGATGATGCTCTCCCAGTTGTGATTACTATTGAGTTTTCAGTAGCTATATTATGAGTTACTGCTAGGCCTACTAGCTTAGCTATAGAAGTGTGCCTACTAACATCATGAGCTATGATAGCTCTCCTATTTACTAAATCATATATGCCTGATGTGTGCATAGCTAAACCTTTAGTAATAGAGATTGTTCTCCTATTAAAATCTAGGAAAATATCGACTATAGTCTTCCAAGAGACTTTGAGATTAGAATTCACTATTAATCCTTTAGCTGCTAATAATGCACAATCTTCTACAAATAACCTCTTAGGTTCAATATTTACCTTTAAATATACCTGAGTAATTCTACTCTCTAAGTCAAAATCAATTTTCTCAATATCAGATAATGATGATACTAGACCATCACCTATAAGAACACCTAATACTGTTTCCTCAATATGAGCTGAGGTTAAAACAAGCGTAGTATATAATTTGCCATTAATGTATAAGTCTAGTCTCTCATCAATAGCTATAGGAGGATACTTCTCATCACCATCTCGGAATACAGTCTTAGATTCCACAACTTTAAAATCACTAATATCTACATCAATAATTACCATTAACATTCACCTTAAGAAAATAATAGGATATAGTAAAAATTAGATATAGGGAAAAAAGTTTCTATTTGATACCTTAAGCTTTTCTAAGTTTTTCAATATATGCTGGCATTTCATCCTTAGCCCACTCTAGTGGTACCTTACCGTCTCCAAACATTGCATTTAAGAGTATGACGTTTTTCGGATGGAATACTGCAAATAAGTGGCCTACGAGGAATATCATTATGATGTAGAATCCTATATCGTGTATTAATAGCATAAGCCTATGCTGTTCTGGAGTTAAACTTAAGTATACTATGGCTACACCGCTTAAACTAACCATTAATACTCCAAATATTAGTAGTAATGTTAGATAGCTAGCTAGTACATTATGCCTTCCAATTCCTCTCTTAATATCCATAGGAATCTCGCTTCCGAAAACATATGCTTTAACTAGAGCATTAGCCTCTCTCAACTGTTCTCTCAACGGCTTCCTTAGAGTATCAAATAACATAACCCTACCTGTAAGGACTACGTAAGACGCGTATACTATAATCGTGACTCCCCATAAGATACCAATCATTCTATGGAGTAGCCTCGCGAACTGAACACCAGCAGTTATAGCTCCAGTCTCTGGGCTTAAGCCTGCTAGTGTTGCTAGAGGAACGCCGAATGGATATACTATCCAGGCAAACCATGGAAGAGCTAAGAGTATTAGCCCGGTAATAATCAGTATTAGAATAAATATTAGATTTAGAGTATGAGTTATTCTATAACTTAAACTAGCAATCTCTACCTTATCATCTACTTTACTGCTCATAGCATTACACCTCACTTAGTGTTTACTTGCTCTCTTAGCTCTAATCCATGATAATACTAATATGGCTAAGGCTATGAGAGATAGTAATCCTAAACCTGGTAGTCCTATATTGTTGAGATATTCCCTGATAATATTACTGTTCCTAGGTATTTCAGGAAACATTGCTGGGAAAACTCTATCTGCCTTATCCTTAGATGCGACAAAGATCCACCTAACTCTTCCACCAACATAGGAGTCTAGGCTTAAACCATAAACCTTTCTTCCATCCTCCTTAACCTTCTCTGCTATTTTAACAGCTTCACTCATAGATGTGAATGTGAATACTTCTGTTGGACATACGCTAACACATGCTGGTTCAAGTTTAGCTTGAATTCTATCAACACAGAATGTACACTTATAATATTTGCCATCAGACCCCCTCCTAGGAACGTCGTATGGACATGCTGCTAGGCAGTAGCCGCAGCCAATACATTCGCTAGCCTCTATTACTATAGCGCCTTCAGGGCTAGCCTTAATAGCTCCTACTGGGCATGCCTTAGCACATGGAGCTTCAACACAGTGAAGGCAATTGTATGGTACAGGAACTACTTCAACAGTTTCTAGTGTAGCCTGAGCTTCTTGTAGAGCTATTCTTTTAGTTGCTTGTAATTCTTTGAAAAATACTACTTTCCAGGCGTTTGCTTCAAGTCTCTGTGGGTTTGTGAATGTGGGGCTGAACTGTGTTTTAATTGGAGTTCTACCATTCCACTCCTGGCATGCTATTTGGCAAGCCCTACAACCTATACACTTATCTAGGTCAACTACTACTGCTACACCTTCATTCATATCTGGGAACTTCATCTTAACCATTACGACACCACCCTAGCCTTCCTAATAACTCCAATCCATGCTTTAGACTCCTGTATTGTTGTAACAGTGTCTCCAACATCGGGATTGATAAAGTTAGCGTGCGGGCCGGTAACTTTACCTGCAAAGCTGAAACCCCATATTAGGTTTATTACTGGAACCTCTTTACCATTAACATTAAGGTAAGCCTCACCTCTAGTGACAAAGGCTTTAAGCCTAACCATGCCTCTAGCTGTGACTATTTCTACTAAGTCACCGGGCTTTATACTTAGCTTTTCTGCGAGCTCCATAGGAACATATACGAATGGCTCCGGGACTAGCTGTGCAAGATACGGTAGGTTCCTGACTATAGATCCTGTGTGGAAAGTCTCTGTTAACCTATTAGATGTTATAACTACTAATACGCCATCCTCACCTTTAAGGTCTTCAGGTGTAAGGGCTAAGCCTACAGGCTTCCCCGCTACTATTGATGGCTCATCTCTCAAAACCTTTAAGTTATGTGGATTTATCCATGCAAAGGTCGGGTACTTTATAGCCAATTCAATATCAGGAGACTCTACAGGCTCTGTGTGTATTGGGTACTGGAAGTTATATCCTGCATACCATCCCTTCATCTCATCAATAACTTTTAGTGTAGCCTCTTTTAGACTCTTAGTCTCCTCGTAGTATTTCCTAAGCTTAGATCTAAACTCTTCATACTTAGACTTATAACCTAGCCAGCCTGTACCTGGGAGGAATGGCCTTTTAACTAGTGCTTTGAATGATGTGGTCTCTTCATCCCAGTATAGAGTGTCGTTAGCCCATAGGAACCGCATGCCTGTTCTAGCAGCAAACTCATCATATGATAGTAGCTTAATACTGCCATCCTCTTCTACTACAAAGCTTTTCTCTGGGAATCTAAGCTCTCTAGTCCTAATGAATGTTATAATATCTAGTCCACCCCAGATATCTGATATACCACTTAACTTTCTCTTAAAGCTTCTAGGCACCCAGAAGTTATGGCCAGGTATAAATGCTGGTCTATACTCTCCAGTATATTCATCAATCCACTCTCCAGTCTCTCCAGTTATAGTCCACTCTCTACCAGCAGCTCTAATTGTATCCTTTACTCCTAGAACTGCTTCTAGAGAGTCGTAGTTGTAGAGGTATCTAACATTCTGAGGCCAAGCCCAACCCCAATTCTTATATACTCCAAATGCCTCACTGAATAATCCATCTATCTCACCTCTCTTTCTAAGTTTTGAGTCTCTCCTCATAGTAGTAAACTCGTCTTTAACTGGGTTATATATTCCATCGTATATTAGTAGTGCAAAGTTAATCTCCTTATTTATTAGCCTCGGGTTCACTTCAGCCTCTATAGCTCCAATTGGGGCTGCTGAGCCTACTCCACCACTATAATCCCAGGATTTTCTCCAATCTAGACTCCTCTCATATAATTTAATTAATTTATCTCCCTTCCTAAACACTATAACTTCTTTAGTCTTACCATATACTTGGCTTGGCAGCTGTATTATATTAAATCTATTAAGATATTCAAATAGCTTAACTATAATCCAGTAGTCTGGCCTAGATAATCCTCTAGGCTCTAGGGCTCTATAAGTCCACTGTATCACCCTATTACCATCAGTCCTAGTACCCTCTCTTTCAGCAAAAGTTGCTGATGGTAGGATAACATCCGCGAAATAAGCTGTCTCTGTCTCAAATATATCTACTACAACAAGTAGATCTAGCGATGCTAAAGCGGCCATTATTATCTTAGCATTAGGATTAGATACTGCCGGGTTCTCTCCAAATATGAATGCAGCTCTAATCTCTTTAGCTAGAGCTCTCCTAGGAAGTACTATCTCTGTAGATCCTACTCCAAATGGGAAGTCACATATAACTTTGCCGTTAACAGGATCTGTCTCTGGATCTGTTCCACAGAATAATCCCCATGTGAGCTCATGCCTCCTCCAGCCATAGAACTTGTATACTTGTAGAACCTTAGCGAGGTCAGCTTTACCTTTAACAGCTGCTGATCTTAGAGCTGAGAATGCCTCTAGAGCCCACTCTGGAACCTCCCAGCTCCATGCATCGGGCATGCCTTGAAGCTTCCAATCTTGATATAATCTAATCTCCATAACATTTAGTGGATGTCCATGATAACCTGGTAATGCTTCTATTCCAGATCCCTGAACATCATTAGCTCCTTGGACATTACTATGACCTCTAAATGGGTGAGTTCCTCCTCCAGGGTATCCTACATTACCTAGGAGCAGCTGAACTATAGCTGCTGCTCTTATGATATTTATTGTAGCGTTGGTATGCTGTGTAAAGCCCATTGCCCACTGTATTATGCCATGTTTTTTATGATTAGTAACTACGCCGCTCCTCTCGACGTAAATACTAGCTACTAGTCTTAGCAGGTCTACTGGCACTCCTGATATTCTAGAAACTTCTCCGGCATTATACTCTCTCACTAGATCCTTAAACTCTTCTAAATCCTCACTAGTTATATTCCATCTAGCCATTAGTTTCTTGAAGGTATCAAGCTGATCTATAGGTGGGTTTCTCTCAAAGAATGCGTAGTGTAGGATGTATAATAAGATAGCTGTATCAGTGCCAGGTCTGAATGGTACCCAAATATCAGATAACATAGCCGTCCTTGAAAACCTAGGATCAAATGTTATGAATACTGTACCTCTCTCCCTCTTACCCTTAAAGAAGTACCAGAATGATAGTGGGTGGGCTTCAGCAGGGCTCGAGAAGAATAATACGACATCAGCCAATGCTACATCCTCTACACTAGCAGTCTCAGCTCCCCAACCATATGTTACTGCAAGGCTTGAAACAGTAGAGCTATGGCACTTTCTGTATTGAGAGTCCATGTTGCTAGTACCGAGGAATACTGCTAGCTTCTTTGTTAAGAATGCTTCCTCATTTACTAGTATACTTGAACCTATTACTTGTACTGGAGTGACACTACCAACGTAGTAGTATCCGTCCCCCTGCTTAGGAGCCTGTGTCTTAGATCTCCACTCATCCATTATACTTCTAAGTCTTTCAGCAATATACGCAAATGCTTCATCCCACGATACTACCCTCCATTTTGGTGGATATTTCTTAATTATAGCCTCTAGCTCTTCCCAGCTCTTAGCACTTAGTATCTCCTCAACTGGAGGCTTAGGCCCGGTTCTTATCATTGGGTAAAGTACTCTATTATCACTTATCACCTGCTGGAATGCTGCTGCACCCTTAGGGCATAGAGCTCCCCAGTTTATAGGGCTCTCTGGCGATCCTAGAGTCGCGAAGATTACCCTATCACCTATAGTATAGAAGTCTATACTACAACCCATTGAACAATAATTACATATGACTGGCGTAATCTTAGCAGTAATGACTTCAGTCTTCCCACCAATCTCTCCTAGTACCCACTTAGTTTTCCACTCTTTAAATGGGACTGGAGACTCTGCTCTTACTGGGAGAGCTGAGAAGAGCATTGCTGTAGAAGCTATAGTAGCTAGTTTTAGAAAAGCCCTCCTCGATAAACCACCATTACCCTCCACTAAGCTACACCTCCAGACTCCCTACAAATATCCCCTCCACAGTTACTTTGTGAGTTATGCTGAAGGATACTAGTACTCCTAGATCCCTTATCTCTCCTTCCTAAAATCATCTTAAGAGTTAAGCATGTATAGTCCTCAGACTCTTCTATTAAACTTGTAAGACCATCTATAGATTCCGGTAAGAGTTGATAACTTTCTAATAGATGCTCTTTAACTCGATTATAGTCTCGTGAGGACATTCTTACACCACGATAAAAACAAGACCAAAAAATAAAAGCCTTAATTTATATTGTCAATGCACAATATAATCAGAAAATAAATATATCATAATAGTATTAATATATAAGAGATAAAGATATTAACATATATACTAAAAAGTTAGGCTAATGTAATACTATATTTATTTAAGGTCTTTTTAATAGTTTAAGGTAATTTCATTTGGTTTAGCCGGTTTTTGAGGATAGACCTGGAAAACTGGAAGTCTTCTTAAGCCTTTGGTCCTTGGTAACTCTATATGAGGAGAGAATAGGTAAGTTTATTGAGTCAGCTAATTTAGTTAATAGAGATAAGATTTTAATTGAAGCTTTTAAATTAAATATTAAGCTTTCTAGGAAACCTATCTCAAATGTTTACTTATACTATGAGTATGCAGAGTGAATTAATGATTGAGATTTAAAGAGATTAGGCGTTAAGCTTGAGGGTATGGAGTCTATTGGGGGAGAGTCTTGAAGTTGAACATATTTATTTAATAAGTTAAGCATGTTTATTCTAAGGGTATGGTGTGTTGATATTGTTTGATTATGCTAAGCTAGTATGCTCTAGTAGGGAGTGTATGGAGGATGTAGATGAGATTATAAGTGTATATAGTGAGATTATTAAGCCTATAGTGAAGTCTACTAGAGTCAAGGTAGAGTTGAGGAGTGAAGCTCAACCTATAATATTTAGTATTGACGAGAATACTCTTAGGTATATAGTTGAGTCTATTAAAGCCCAAGCTAAGAGTAGAGGCATAGACTTTGGCGATATACGCTTAGATGCTATTAGGAGTATAGACATTCAAGAAGCTCAATCAATAGTAAGCTTTATAGCTAGGAGAGTTCTCTATGAGAGTTTGAGGGATAAACACTTAGATTTAAGACACTTATCAGGCAGATGTCCTATATGTGGCTTATATCCGATACTTGGTTTATTTAAGAGGGAGAGGGGCGAGGTATTCTCTAGAGATGTTATTGAGCTTAGATGCCTCTGCGGATACTCCTATACACTCGATCAATATGTTTGCCCAGTATGTGGTAATAGTGATAAAAAATTATTTAACCTATACATTATAGGAGAGGTTACTTATAGAGTATGTACTAGGTGTAATCACACACTAGGTGTTATCAGAGAGTTTAGAGATATAGACTTAGATCTATTAACACTAATAGTAGCGTATGGCTTAATCCTCCTCTCTAAATCTCTTAGTGGTACTTAATAGGCTTAATTTCATTTATTAATTGTGAAATAGTATGAGTAGCGGTAATATTAGGGTACTTGGTAGTGGGAGAGAGGTTGGTAGGGCTGCTATCCTAGTTGAAAGTAGTGGTGGTTCTATACTCTTAGATTATGGTGTTAATTTTGATGAGAGAGATAATCCTATATTTCCAGAGCATGTTAGGCCTAGGGATTTGTCTGCGCTTATTTTAACTCATAGCCACCTAGACCATGTGGGGGCGGCTCCTATGCTCTATATTAGTAGTGGGCCTCCCCTATATGCTACATCCCTAACCCTAGATGTTTCAAGGCTACTCCTCTATGATATGATTAAGCTTAGCGGGCCTAACCTGCCCTTCGATGAGAGTATTGTAGCTGAGATGATTGCTAGAGGTACTCATTTAAACTATGGAGAGATTGTTGAGGTTAGTGATTTTAAGTTTAAGCTCTTACCCTCAGGCCATATTCCTGGTAGTGCTAGTGTTCTCATTGAGGCTAGAGGTAAGACTATACTATATACTAGTGATGTTAACGTTATGGAGACTAAGCTTATGAGGCCTGCTGAGCTTAAAGACCTAGAGGCTAATATTGTCATTATAGAGTCTACATATGGATCAACAAATCACCCCCCGAGAGTGGAGACTGAGAGTAGATTCTATGAGTCTATTAGGGAAGTTGTTGAGGGTAACGGAGTAGTCTTAATTCCAGCTTTTAGTGTGAGTAGAGGGCAGGAGATCCTATGTATTCTAGCAGAGAGAGATCCAGGGTGGCCTATATGGGTTGATGGAATGATTAGGGATGTTGCTGAGCTCTACCTACAAAACCCAGGCTATATTAGAATGTATGGCTTACTAGTTAAGGCTATGAGAGAGTTTAACATAGTTAGAGGGTGGCATGACAGGAAGATGGCTTATAAGGAATCTGGGGTTATAATTGCAAGCTCAGGTATGCTTAAGGGTGGACCTAGCCTATACTATTTAAGGAAAATAGCTGATAACCCTAGAAACGCATTATTCCTAGTAAGCTTTCAGGGTAGGGGGACTCCTGGTAGACAGATACTAGAGACGGGGTTTGCACTCCAGGAAGAGATACCTATTAGGGCTAGAGTAGAGTGGTTTGATTTTTCAAGTCATATAGACCAGAGGGGTATACTTGAACTCCTTAAAAACATGAAGAATATCGAGAAAGTAATACTAGTACATGGTGTGCCGAAGGCTCAGAGTATCCTAGCATCTAAGATAACCGAGGAATTTGGATTTGAAGTCCTAAATCCAGGTGTAGGAGAATCTATAAGCTTCTAGCTCTTACTCTGCTTATCAACATCAATAACCTGCTTACACGAGATTTTACCTAGAACCTCCTGGAGTTTATCCTCTGTAGTCTTAAATGTGTATAGGTATCTCTTAGTCCTAGCTTTAATCTTAACAATATTACTCTTCCTCACCCTCTTAACCCTACACTCCTCAGCCCTCTTAGCTATCTCAATGAATCTATCTAAACTAGTAATCTCTAGAGGCAAACCATACACCTATTAAGCATCTACTAGCTTAAACCCTATAAGAATACTTGCTGAATTACAGCCAAGCCTAATGTAGCTGTCTCGAGCTTTATAGATGTTTATATTAGTTTATATCATTGAAGATTATAATCCATATCTATCTATCCTTAATGCTGAGGGCCACCTGGTGAGAGAGTAGAGAGCTTATAAATGAAAGCCCTCCCCTAGGGTGGCTCTCTATGAATACTCAAAATGTGGTGTGCCTAGGGGTCACCTGAACGCTCCCAAGCCCGATGAAAAACCCGAGCGGGATGCAGGAGAACAAGGGATGAGGCTATGAAATCACCCGATATAAATCTATATAAGAGCCGAATCCCACGCAGCCCATAACACCTATTTATAAGGCTTCTAGGCTACTATGCTATTATAGCGGGTGTTATAGAGTATTGAGTGAAGATAGGTTAGTTATCAGAGTTGGGGATAAAGATATTGAGATCAACGAGGAAACACTGAAGATACTAAGAAAGTATAAGAGGACTGAGATGACACTAGAACAGCTAGCAGCATCCCTAGGCTTAGAGGGCTGGGAGGAGGCTTACGAGCTAGTCAAGAAGATCCCCCTATGGGTTATGGATATCGAGCCTACAATGTGGAGCACCATATTCAAGAAGCATGCTAGTGAAGCTAAGAAGAAGAGCTAAGGATTCAGCTTTGATATCATCGCCTCATCTCTTATTCTCCTGCGTTGGCCTTGGATTTGCATCACCCTCTGGAGGCTTTTAGGGTGGCCTCTGGACACTCCACATTTTGAGTATTCATAGAGAGCCACCCTAGGGGAGGGCTTTCATTTATAAGCTCTCTACTCTCTCACCAGGTGGCCCTCAGCATTAAGGATAGTAGGGGTAGTTTACGAGATTTCCTCTATAGCAGGAGAATGATATAAACTAGTATGAGTAACTATAAAACTCGAGACAGCTACATTAGGCATCAGCTAATATAAATAGCTATAGAGTCCGGAAACGTTGCATTCGGCAGTAGAGTGATTACTAGCAATTTATTAGAGATGTATTAAAGCACAGAGTTTTAACAATGATTATTTAAGGCTATAATTGATACTTTATTTAAACTCTGCCGTATACATTTATTAAAGGTAGGATATTTATAAGGTGTTAAGCTTGGTAAAACAGCTAGAGTCATATGAGAGTAAAGCTTTGGGTCTAATTAAAAGTAATGGTGGAGTAATGTATCAAAGTGAGCTTTGGAAAAAGCTAGAGTTAGATAGTAGAGAAGGATCACGTCTTGTTCAGAGACTTTTAAAGAAGGGTCTCATAAGGAGGGAGAAGGTTCTAGTTAATGGTCGTAAAACATTTAAATTATATATAGTTGAGAGTAATAGTAGAGATCCAGTACTACATGTTAGCATAGAGAGTATACTTGGAATACCATGTACTGTATGCCCCTATATAGATCAATGCGAGCTTGGCGGATTCTATGAGCCTATGACATGTATATTATTAGATTCATGGATAGATAAGATGTTAGCTAGTAAGGAAAAGCGTATCTATTAATACATTAGGCGGGGCATCTGTCCTAAGCCCTGTAGGAGTGAAATGAGTAGGGGTAGCTTTAAATCCTCTACTAATCAAAGCCTCTATAGCCTTATCTCTAGGTGGTGTTTTGGTTTTTAAAGTAGAAGCTATCGCATCTAGCCTTTGATGTATATATCTCTGAATTTTAGCTTCTCCCCTCAACACCTCTAGGAGCCTTACTATCCTCTTATAAGTCCCAATGTAACTATATAATTCTAGTCTACTAGTAACTTCTTCAAGGAGGTTTCCATCAAAAATATCTCCAGTCCAAAGCGGGCCTAACATTATCTTGTTATGGCACTTAATATTATCATTGATGTTGGGGTCTGTTGTAACATATGCTAGGTCTTTACAGTAGTACGCGTATCCTATATCTTTATCTAGCATTTCCTGAGCTTTACGAGCACTCCTACCTATTAATAGGTAAATCCTAATATAGTAATCTATATATGCTGATAGTAGGGGTTTAATCCATTTATCGTGTCCAGCTGCTACCCTAGCTATATACCCTATTAATGCTCTAACAGCTACTTCTCTAGACTGTGGTATCTTATAAGTATTAATCTGATACCTCCTTAAAGCTTTAAGTCTCTTAGAGCCTTCTAATACAGCAGTATCAGTAGCTGTAACCATGAGTAGCCCCATATTGCCTATGAGGTTTAATGATGCATTAATAAATGGAGCTGGTGAACCGTAGGGATCAATATCTACTACTAAGATAGGAACACCTATAGCCTTAAGCTTATACATGTAGGCATTAGCTTCTGATAGGGTATGTATTATTTTATCCCATAGATTATTTAACCCTATATTAGCCTCTATGAGTCTATATGCTTTAACATCTATATCGCCACAGTATACTTTATTAACACCTTCAACTTCAACAGCATACCTAAGACACCTTATACCAGTAGCTGCTAGAGGCTCAACAATATTTACTGGCTTATGTGGGGCATACTTATCAATATACACTGATAAGATTATTACACTTAAATCTCTATTAAACTCCATAGCTGGATTATAAAACACTGGAAGCCATGCTGGTTCAAGTCTCCCAGATATAACTAGACTTTTCGGGTCTGGTATGTATGCTATAATCTTACCCTCACTTACTACAGCCAGCCTCCCTAGCAATACTTAAAGCCACCTTCCCAGCTTGTCTTAATAATATAGATCTATTATCTATAGTAACCTCTACAATAGGACCCAGGGATAATATAATATCATAAATCTCTGGATTAATACTAGATAATTTCCTATGAATTACAGCCACGATAGGCTTACTACATGTTAATCCTTTAATAATAGATTCTTTAAGTTGAGGTACTAGTAGCTCCATTGGCCCTATCTCATCTATAGCTATTACGTGCGCGTTCTTAATAGCTTTCTCTAAAGCTGGGACTCCAACTTTTAAGACATCATCAACTACGACAGTATACTTACCTACTCTCAGTCTCCCTGGAGCCCCTACTCTAGCTAGCCACCCTCTAGCATTATTCTCAATATCTACTATCTGGAATCCTTCTCTTAGTCCTCGAGCTCTAACCTCAGGCGCATATATTCCGCCTACAATACACCCTAGATTTTTTAAATTTCTAACTATCTCCATGAATATAGTACTCTTACCTACTCCAGGAGCTCCAGTTATGAAGTAACTATTAGCCAATAGTCTTCATCTCGTCGAGTTATTACAGGCTTGAGGTTTAAGATTCCTTTAACTCTCTCTTTATAATATCTATTATCTCTCTTGTAGTATATGCTTCTATGTCTTCCTTTTTTAGTAATCTTAATATATCATTATCATCAATTACAGTATAGTTTTTAGTTTCCGCTACTCTACTTAGCCTCTTTGAGTTAATATACTTATTAATAATGCTATCTATACTCTCTCTGCCATGCCTTATTACTAGTGATATTTTAACTCCACCTCTATTACCTACGATATCAAATGTTGTTTTCTTAGCATGAGCTACCCTGAACCCTGTCTGTGTGAGTGTTTTTAATATTATATTCTCACAGTCTAAGTCTGGTTTAATTCTCATAGCCTCACTATGCTTTACTCTCTTAAAAACGTCTATAGATACTAGTATGTCTTCACCAAACATTTCTACTAATTTCTGAGCCTTATCTAGGGCTGGCTCTATACTTCCCCTCTCATACTCATATACTGTTCTCCTAGATGCTCCAATAGCGTGTGCTACATTACCTAGACTTAATCCTAGTTTTAGCCTCTTCCTCCTTAAAATCTCACTATTAACCTTAACCTTGAATGTCTCCCCGCTCTGGTAGACATATATACTTACCTTCCCAGATACTAGGCCTCTAAGTGTTTCTGGTGTAATAACTTTAATACCATGTTTCTCATAAGCCATATCATCTAGTAACTCTTTTCCTCCAACTCTACTAGCAACTATTAATGCTCCAGCATTCATAGCTGAAGCAATAGACTTTAACTCTTCAATCTCAGCCTTAGATACGTAGTTTAAGTCATCTACAACTTTCAGGAGAGTAAGCCTCCCATCTTTAAGCTTTAACCCCACGTCGATACTCCTCCTAGAAGGATTTCTAGGATAATCTAGGACTGTAAAATCTTTTACATTACCATAAATAGCTCCAATAACCTTATATAGTGTTTCCGTTGAAGATTTAGACTCCATTAGCATCCACTCTACAGCCACACAACCAAAATACTATAATGTATATTTCAGCTTATAAAAGTTACAACCGAAAGCTTAGCCCTTTAGGGCGGGGAGGAGATCAGACCTTAATCCGACATCTATGAGCATATACCCCTATATAATAATTAATTTCTATTCTTAACTATGTTAATATTCTGGTGGCTTAAACTATGAATCTACCTAGTGTAGGTAAGTTTAAGGATATATTAGAGGATTTAATCAATATAATGGATAGTGAGGAGTCTAAGGGAGGATATCTTACAGGGTTTAGGAGAGGAGGAGTTATAGTATTAGAATATTTTAATGGGCCTATAGCAGTTATAGGCGATATACATGGAGACTACAATACATTAGATAAGATACTAGGTAATTTAGAAGAGTTGGAGGTAATAGGTAGGGGGTTAGTAGTATTTCTAGGAGATTATATTGATAGAGGTCCCCCTGAAGGTCAAATTGCAACCCTAGCGAGACTATATGATCTAAAGAAGCAGTTAGGAGAGAAGATTATACTGCTAAGAGGTAATCATGAGCCACCTCAAGGTCTAGACCCTTATCCCCACGATTACCGTGAAGCTTTACTTGAGATCTACGGATCTATAGGGTACGACTTATATGTTCATTCAAGGAGATTTTTCGATAAGCTACCTCATGCTCTAATAATTAGAAACCATATATTAGCATTACATGGAGGACCTCCGACAATAACTGAAGCTATAGACCCCCTAGAATACCTAGCATGGGATAGGGGAGGTAGTTTAGAGGAGATACTATGGAATGATCCATCAGAATTTATAGAGTATAAGGCTCCAAACCCTAGAGGTGCTGGGAGCCTATGGGGGCCTAGGGTTACAGAGTATTCTCTAAACTTAACTAAAACTAGGTTAATAGTTAGGGGACATGAGGCTGCAGCACTTGGGTATAAGTTTAACCATAAAGGTAAGGTTTTAACACTATTCTCTAGACTAGGTGCCCCATACTATAACTATGCAGCAGCATACCTAGCATGTGAGGAGTTAGAGGCTTTAGTCTCTAATATATTAAGGTGTTTAAAGACTATAAGCTAGTTTACTTTATTAAATATTGTAGCTGGGCATCCATGATCTACTGCTAACTCGTTAATCTTACTACATATATTACAGAAAGCTTTCTGGTATAGTATATAGTCTACCTTACCTGTCGCTTCATAGGAGGATGTAATATCTTTTGCAGTTTTCCTTAGAATCTCTAGGAGCTTATTATTAGAATGTATTTTTTTAATATACTTATCTCCTCTCTTACCCTCTAAGTATTGAGTTATGGCTGCAGGAGTAGTACCTAGAATCTTAGCAACACTATATCTGTTAAGATTATACTCTTCTATTAGAATCTTAGCTAGACTAGCTCTAATAGATGGGAATACAGCTCTAGCTGCATGCTCGCATGGAAGCTCGCCCTTAACACCTTTTCTTAGAGCTCTCACTTTTACGAGCACCCATTATAATAGGTGGATTGATCAGCCTTTTAAGTTAGAACATATATGTTTGTCTATAATATAGATTTATTTATTTAAAATCTCTCTTAGAATATTCTTCTCTTTAGTAGATAGATGGAATAACACTCCAGTACGGTTCTTTACTAGACTAGGGGGTTTAATCTCACCGTCATAGTAAACGTAGCCAGAGTTTAGAGCTTCAATTATGAGATTTGAATGCCATTGTGATGCAGCATATCTAAGCTCATCCTCGAATCTCATGATGGTTTTAATCTCAGCTTCTCCAGGCGTAGCTCCACATACTAGGCAGTAGAAGTCTGGTGTTAGAGATTTAAACATACACCTAGGACATCTTAGTAGAGTAGGGTTTCCATATCTTTCCCATAACTCTCTTAGACTAGCAATAATGTGGGGGGCTCCTATAGAAGCTTTATAGAGGAGTGGTGTAGCTTTCCCAGCAATTTCGGGTGCTCTATAAACTATAAATTCTATAATTTCATTATTTAACTCTCTATTCTCTGATATAATTTTAGATGCTAGGAATTTGTAGAGTTCATCTCTATAGATCTCAAATCTTTTAATTAAACTCTTAGCTTCAATTTTCTTACCACTCTCGACATAATCTCTTATAGTGTTCTCCACAATATCTCTGATATCCTGTACTGTAAATAGATTCTTTAAGTCAAACTCCTCTAATATACTCTCTGATACTTCTACTACAAGCCTATTAACTTCTTCTCTACTAGCTAGAGTATCCTTCTGTTTTGTAGAAGCCCTCTTAACAGTCTCAGTCTTAGCTACTTTCATAGCTGTTTTAGCTGTAGCCGGCTCTCTTATCTTAGATGTTTGGATATCTTCCTTCTTACCTCTTCTAAGAGCTTTAGACATAAAGGACTAACCCCTATAATAATAGGTTCCATAGGAGTTATAAAGTTAGCTAGTAATACCTATGAATAGGGCGTGGCTAATCTAAGTAGGGGGCCTTTGGTGGGTAATATCTCAGGTAGTCTTATAGCTACCAGGCAGTATGAAATAACTAGTATGGAGATTAGCTTAGCTATTACTACAAATGTGGCAGTTGATGCAGGAGAAGAGATGGTCTATTACATACGGTTACCAAAGCTAAAATACGCTAGACTCTCTAACTCTACTTTGACTCTGTATTTCGTTAAATATAGTTTAAGTGAGAGTAATGGGGGGTTATAGTTTGAGTGAGGAGCTTGAATTAAAGCTAATACAAGAGTCTTCAGTTAGACCTGAGGCTGAAGTTGAAGCTAAGATTAGCTTACTTAAAAGAATATATGATGAGGTTTCTAGAAGTTACTCTGGGAAGGCTTTAAATGGAGGACTCTTAGCTCCTTTCCCAGAATGTATTAAGATGTACTTAGAGGGCCGTATTAGTGAGCCTTGCCCTGATGATATGAAGTTTACTTATAATGCTATAAGGGTTTTAATGGCTAGGTATATGAGTAGAAGTTCTAATGGTTTATATACAGAGACTCCAAGTATGGTTATGGCCCGTGTTGCTCTAGGCTTTAAGGGTAGGGTAGACTCTGAGAAGCTATATAAGCTACTGGTAGATGGATACTTCATGTTTAATAGTCCGACTCTCTTCAACATGTATGTTGATGGAGCTAGAGGTACACTATCAGCATGTTATGTGACTCCAGTATATGATGATATGAGAGCTATAATGGATGCAGGCGTAGTCCAAGCTATGACATTTAAGTGGGGCGGAGGCCAAGGGTTTAGCTTTAGCGAGCTTAGACCTAGATGGGATATTGTTAAGGGTACGAGTGGCTGGAGTAGTGGGCCTATAAGCTTTATGCAATTATATGATGTAATAACAGAGCTTGTAAAACAAGGAGGTAAGCGTAGAGGAGCTAACATGGGCATAATGCATGTATGGCATCCAGACATATATACACCAGGCTTCGACCCATATGTTGCTCTAAGGAATAAGATGCCACCCCAGATAAACAACATATTAGAGGCTACTAAGAGGCTCATAGAGGAGATTGAATCCGAAGGTTACGAGGTTGATAGAAACATTAAAACAATAATTGAGAATATAGTAAGAAATGGATATTGGACTGTTGAAGATGCAGGATTTATACAAGCTAAAAAGCCCCCATTACAGGATGCTAACTTAACAAACTTTAACATAAGCGTTGGTATCAATGATTTATTCATGAAGGCAGTATTAGATGATGATTACTGGTGGATGGTTAATCCTAGATACTCGGCTAGTAATGGATTATATAAGATACACTATAGTGTTAGTAAGGCTACAGGCTTAGGTAGACTAGGAGAACTTATTGAGAAGCATAGGTGGCTCTTAAGTAATCCATACCTAAACATATATGAGGATGTTCTAGAAGATGCTAGAGTTAAAGCTTTAAGAGACTATGAGGACTACTCTAAAGCTAGAGGCTTAAATCCGAATATTGAAGCTAAGAACACTTACATATGGAGGATTAATGCTAGAATATTATGGGATGAGATTGTTGAGAATGCATGGGCTGGAGGAGACCCCGGCGTGGTATACTTCGATAACCATAATAAGTGGAATCCAACTCCATGGCTTGGAGTACTAGTAGCTACAAACCCGTGCTCAGAGCAGGTATTATATCCATTCGAGAACTGTAACCTCGGGAGCTTTAACATAGCGAAGTATATTGAGAATAAGAGGTTTAGAGTAGATAGATTCTATGAGGATATACACTTAATAATTGACTCTATGGATGTAGCTATAGACTTAAACAACCACCCAGACCCGAGGCACTATAAAGTTAATCTTATGACTAGGAAGATTGGATTAGGATTTATGGGATTAGCTGATGCTCTAGCTGAGATAGGATACCCATATGATAGTGATGAGGCTGTAGCATTTACTATGATAGTATCAGCTGCTTTAGAAGTATTTAGCTGGAAGAGGAGTTGGGAGCTTGGAGCTGAGCTAGGTCATGCTCCAGCATTTGAGTGTAAACATTATGATTGGAGAGCCTTCGAGTGTATTGAGAGAGGAGATCCGGAAGAGCTCGTAGAGCTTCACATCCCAGCATTAGTTAAGGCAGGTTATGTTATGAAATTTGAAGATGGATGGGTTAAAGTTAAGTACCACGAGGATATAAGGATACCGGAAGATGTGAGGGCTAAGTTTAGAGGATTAGCAGCATTAAGAGTGGAGAGTGATGGAGCTCTTAGACTCATACCTATAGAGACTCTAGAGAAGGTGTTAAGAGATGTTTTCGGTATAACTAGAGAGCATTTATGGAGAGCTCTACAAGCTAGCCCATTAGAGGTTGCTAAAAGCCCTGAAATGCTCCTAGCCCTTGCAGTATACCAGCCTATTAGAGCTTGGACGACTCTAAGATCTTATGGTAGAATTATTGGAGCTAAGGCTCCAAGGAATACTGTTACAACTACTGTAGCACCTACTGGCACAATAAGCATAATAGCTGGAGCTAGTAGTGGTATAGAGCCTTACTTCGCTCTAGTATTCAAGAGGCAGGTAGCTATAGGGTCATTCCTAGAGATTAATAGAGAATTTAGAAAAGACCTACTAAGAGAAGCCCGGAAGCATAATATAGATAATAATACCATAATGCTAGTATATGATATGATAAGAGAGAATAAAGGGAGCCTAAGGAGAGCCCTACCAGAGATAGAGGCTAAGCTAAGAGAACTTAACATACCAGAGAGCTTCATAAAAGCCCTAGCAACTCTAGCCCGTAAATATAGCACAGCAATGGACTTCGACCTATGGTACCATGTATCACATCAGATAGCCTCACAGCTATACATAGATCAAGCTATAAGTAAGACAGTAAACCTACATAAAGACTCTCTAATCGAAGACGTCTACATGGTATACATACTAGCATGGCTAGGAGGATTAAAGGGATTCACGGTATATAGAGATGAAAGTAAAGGAGCACAAGTAATAGTATTCGGAGGTAAAGAGAAAGCAGGAGTAAGAAGATTACTAAGAAAGAAGAAAGAGAAAACACAACCATCAAGAATGACGCTCATAAAGAAAACATTAAAACCGGTAGAAACAGAGAGAGATAGAAAGTTAAAGGAGATATTTGAGGTTAAAGAAGAAACTAAAGGAGAAGAAATAGTACTCGAGATAACAGAGAACTCAACATGTAAAACATGTGAAAGATAACCTCTAAAAACCCTTATAAACCTAACGCACCAAAGCAACTATCAACCCTACTGATAGTTAATAATATGCTGGCACATTCAGAGTACTGGTTCCGGAAGATAATCTTTCATATTAAGATATTTGCTTTAATACTACTCTAGCATATCTGGTGTGTATCTATGGATTTGGGTCTTAGAGGTAAATTAGCTCTTATTACTGGAGGGAGCTCTGGCCTAGGTTTTGCCTCAGCTTTTGAGCTTGCTCTTGAGGGTTGTGATATTATTCTATTTTCACGAGATAAATCTAAGCTTGAAGTTGCTAAGAGTAGTATTAGGGAAGCTGCTAACGTATCTATTGATACTTTTACTGGAGATTTAAGAGTTAAGAGTGATATCTACAAGTTATTCGATTATATTAGGGGGAATTATGGTAGGCTTGATATTCTGGTTTATAGTACTGGAGGCCCTAAGCCTGGAGGCTTCTATGATATAAGTGATGATGATTGGGATGATACGTATAGGCTTCTAGCTTTAAGTTCTATAATAGTCTCTAGGGAGGCATCTAAGCTAATGATACCTAGAAGGTGGGGTAGGATCATATTTATAGGCTCTATAACACTAGTTAAGCCACTAGAGAATCTAGCTACAAGTAACGTTATGAGAACTGTAATAGCAGGCTTAGTGAAGACGTTAGCTTTAGAGCTCTCTAAATTCAACATAACAGTAAACGCTATCCTACCCTCACTAATACTAACTGATAGAGTAAGAGAATTAGCTGAAGTAGACGCTAAAAGATTAGGTATAAGCGTAGAAGAGGCTATAAAGAGAAGAGCATCAAAAATACCCCTAGGCAGAGTAGGAGATCCAAGAGAACTAGCATCGCTAGTAGCCTTCCTTGCCTCAGAAAGAGCATCATTCATAACAGGAAACCTCATACCCGTTGATGGAGGACTAAGCATCACATAATAACAGCATTAGAACCACGAGACTCAGCCTTAAACCCACAAAGCAACTCTAAAATATGACACTAGAAGTTAATACATAGATTATCAAATAAGTGTAGGAAAACATAGTTAAACTGATACAGCTAATATAAGCTATCATAAAACATGGAATATCATATAATGAGTCATTGATTGGGTTCAGTGAGACGTACATGTGACATTCTAGATTTAACTTAAAATCCATTATATTTTTATTTATATTCTAACAAATTATTCATTATAATACAAATATATAGGCTATATTATAATAAGATAAATTTTGAGGTGGTAATGTGGCTGAATCACTAGGAGTAGAATACTTACTAGCATTATCTGCGATAGGCATATATTTCCACGCTATATTCGTATCAATTACTTTAGGCTTCCCACTAGCTATTATGGCTCTTCTTTTTGCATATAGTAGGACAGGAGCCTCTGAGTATATGAGAGCAGCTAGGATACTAACCTATGTCCTTTCTGTGAACTTTGCTCTAGGGGCTATAACAGGGACGCTTGTAGAGTTTGGACTCGTACAGGTGTGGCCGGGGACTATAGCTGCTATAGCGTCATTCTTCCTTGCTCCACTAGCATTAGAGCTAATAGCATTTGCTAATGAGATAGCGTTCCTGATACTTTTCATAGTAACTCTTGGTAGAGTTAGGCCTATGATAAGTATTCTAATCCTAGGCGTTTACTGGGTTTTCGCCGTATATTCAGGTTTGCTCATCACTACTGTAAATTCATGGATGAATGTTCCCTGGGGGGTTGCTACTATACCTGGTGCTCTATACCCCTTCCTACCAGAGTATGGTCCTTTAGCTGTAGATGCTCAGAAGTTAGTAGCATTGAAAATACTATTATTAGCGTCAGGCTTACCACTCCAAGATATAATACAGACTCCTGAAGCATCTAATGTCGTAGGGATAATACTAAATGATCCCTATCTAGCATTCTATAGTCCATATGCGTGGGTGTCTGTAGCGCATAATATAGTTGCAGCTTTAATAGTAGGATTATCAATAGCACTCCTAGGATTCTCATATAGACTCTATAAGTCTAAAGATGTGAAGTATGCACAGATTATAAGAGTATTTTATCCTATCCTACTAATACTAATATTAATTCAGCCAACAATCATAGGGCACTATATGGGTGTTAACGTAGCATATTATAATCCAGTTAAGTTTGCTATGATGGAGGGGGCTTATACGACTTATCACAATCCAATTATAGGATTTCTAGCCTATGGTGATCCCAATCATCCAATAATAGGATTCGATAGATTCTATGCATCTTGTAGAGAGCAGACTATTACACTAGGTGAGCTAGCTAATAGCCTAGGATTAACTAGGGAGAACCTATTAGAAATCTCTAATAACCTAGGTATAAAGTTAGATACGCAAAGACTTGACAATGTTCTATCTACAAAAGTATCAGATGTTTGTATAGGTGATCTCAAGAGTGTAGAGTCTAGGATTAGGGCTGTGAATATAGCATATTACACTAAGATATTTGGCGGAGTTATAGCATTTATATCAGCGATACTACTAGCTGGAGTCATGTATAGGATACCATTAGTTTCAAGCATATCTAGGAGACTTGTAAATATTATTGGTAGAGGAGATTATGCGAAGAGTATATTCATACTCACTATACTGATAGCTCTAGGTGTTGCACTAGCAGCTGTGCTAGGATGGTATGTTAGAGAAGTTGGTAGAAAGCCTTGGACAATATATGGTCTCATATATCCATCTGAGGTTATAACAGTAGTAGATTATGCTAGAACACTCGAGTTTACCATATTTGCTAGTGCTATAATCATAGCTATTAACATAGCAGGAATATATGCAATGTACATAGTAGCTTCTAGGCACGCAGTGTTTACACAACTACTAGAGAGATCCCTTAGCGGGAGGCGATGAATGGGTGAGTGGTGGAGAAGTAGTAGTTACACCAGCTCAGTTACTAGGATTTACAGTATTAGGCTTAGCAGTACTCATTCACATAATCTTCGTCTCTATAACTCTAGGTGTAGGCTTAATAACAGCAGTTTATAGGTGGCTTGCATATAAGAGATCTGATGGTGAGCTAGAGCTTTTTGCAAGGAAAGTATTTAGGCTAATGATTGTCTCTGAATTATTCTCAGGTGTCTGGGGCACGATAATAACTGTAGTCCTCGTAGGGTTCTTCCCAGGTCTTGTTGCACTAGCAACAAATATACTATTTACTCCGATAACGATAGCAATAGTAAGCATAATGATTAGGATACCCTCTATTGCAATATTCTGGTATACTTGGGGTAAGATTTCTGAGAGAGCTCATAGTACAATTGGTTTTATTATGGCATTATCAGGTTTTGGGGTACCTCTAGGATTTAGAACATTATTCTCGGAGCTATCATACCCACACACTATATCAGTATTCTTAGCTGGAAATACTCCTCCGCTATGGTATGCCTATACTTCCCCTCTATACTGGTCACTATACGCTCATACAGTATTCGCTGTTATATCAACAGGCGGGTTTGTTATTGCATCTATAATGGTCCTAGAAAATAATGTAAGGTGGGTGGAGATAGGCTTAAAGTATGGTATACTATTCCTCCTCGCACAGCTCATTGCAGGACCGCTATACTATCTCACTATATATAGTAGATCCATGTACATATTCAATAATATAACGTTTGGACCATATGCTCCACTCTTTACCCTGAAGCTAATCTTAGTACTATTATTATTAGCCCTCTCACTATACTCCTGGTTTAGTGTAAGAAGGAGGAAAACCATAATAGGCTATACGAAGTATTTAGGCCCCATAGCTCTACCAATAGTATTTCTAGGAGAGTTTATTAATAATGCTCCAAGATACCCATATATCGCCGTATTAGGTGAAAATGGAGTACCAATATCAGCATTCTTCAACTTCTACATGAATATTCCAGCATCTCTAGTATACGTTATCTTAGGATTTCTAATATTCTCAATAATAGTATTCACAACTGCAGCATATTTAGCGTTAATAAGAGGATTTATAGTAGAGAAGATTGAGAGCTAAACTCCTACTCTTAAAGCCTCCTTAATAATTATTCTTAAGGCTCTCTCAATCTCTTAATTCCTTCCTGAAACTTTCAGTCTTTTCTGATTGCTTGGTTATGGGATTTTATGGGATTTAATTGGTGCGGGGGGTGGGATTTGAACCCACGCAGGCCTACGCCAACGGGTCTTAAGCCCGCCCCCTTTGACCTGGCTCGGGCACCCCCGCACCAATATGATAACATAGGCCTAGAACCTAAATTTTTGTAGAGTAGGAGTAGTATTATTCCCTATGGTAGTTTAGCTTATTACTCCCTCTATGGTTTCAGGTCTATCTTTCCCAATAGGTATAGTAGCGTGTTTTTCATCCATAAATATGCTTCCTAGTAGTGCTACTATGATGTTGTCTGTAACTATTTCTATTATGTTTTTCTGGGTTTCATCTATTACGATTATTCTCCCGTTAACTTCTAGTAATGGTTTCTCTATGATGATGTTATGTGTTAGGCTTATATCTACTATTTTAAGGTAGATTCTGATCCCATATTCTTCTCTAAGCTTACTTATAGCTTCTAGGATGGCTTTAACTGTATCCTCTCTAGTATTAATGGTTACGTATAGTGTGGCTTCCATCAATTTCATAGCCCATTTAAGCTTAACCCTCATCTAGGTTTATAGTAGTTGTAGGTTTAGAATAGCATATAGTAGTATTGGGGTTTAACTGTTAAGTTTATTTAGTAAGCTTCTCTAGTAGCTCTATATCTTCACTCTTAAGTCTCCACCCCATTGTGCCAGCTAATTCTCTAATATGTTCTATCTTCTCAGCTTTTGGTATAGCTATTACTCTAGGTCTTGATATTATGAAGTTTAATGCTATTTGTGCTGGTGTCTTATTATATTTATCTGCTATTTCTCTAACTAGCTTGTCCTTTAATACTTCTCCTCTCTCAAGTGGTGTATATGCTTGTATTAATATATTATTATTTATAGCGTATGGTAGCATATCATCTTCAATACTCTTATCTAAGAGGCTATACTTGACTTGATTTACTACCAGCTCATATCTGCTTAATGCTTCTTGTGCTCTCTTAAACTCCTCTACAGTGAAGTTACTAACACCAATATACCTAGTTAAGCCTTCAATAGCTATAGCTTCAAGGTTTCTAGCCTGTTCTTCTATAGGAGTCTGGTTATCGGGCCAGTGTATTAGTATTAGATCTACATATTTAACATTTAGCCTCTCAAGTGATAGTCTAGCTGCTTTTATAGCAGAGTCTCTACTCCTAAACTTATTAGGTAAGAGTTTCGTCGTTATAAAGACCTTATCTCTACCCACAGCCCTCAATACTTCCCCTATAAACCTCTCAGCATTCCCATTATCATACATTTCAGCTGTATCAATATTATCTATACCTAGGCTAAGTGCTAGAGTATAGGCTTCAAAAGCTCTCCTGTAATCTCTTATAGCCCAGCTCCCTAAGCCAATAGCTGATATTGCTTCACCCGATCTCCCAACAGGCTTTCTATCACTACCATCTATGGGGAATTTAGGCATAAACTTACACCTTTAACTATAACATAACCCTAGAATATTTAAAACTCTTATTCATGATATAAACATATGGTGTATCTCTTGAGTGAAGCTAATGTTAAGAGTATACTTGAAACTACAGTAGGCTTCATTAACGAGAATAATATTTGGAGAGTTTCAAAGTCTATAAATTTAATTGCAGCCGAGAATATTATGAGTCCTTTAGCCCTTAAAGCCTACCTAAGCGACTTTATGCATAGATATGCTGAAGGTAGACCATTCAAGAGGTACTATCAAGGTACTAGATTCATAGATGAGCTCGAGGTATTAGCTGAGAGAGTTATAGGATCAATGCTTAATACTAATATGGTAGAACTTAGACCCATTAGTGGTACAATAGCTAATGCTGCAGTCTTTAGAGCTCTAGCAGAACCTGGAGATAATGCTGTAATAGCCCCAGTACAGGCGGGAGCCCACGTAAGCCATACAAAGTTCGGCACACTGGGAGCTTTAGGCATAAGACAAGTAGACCTACCCTATAACGAGGAAGAAATGAATGTTGATATAGATGGAGCTATAAAAGTAATAGGTAGTGTTAAGCCTAAATTCGCAGTACTAGGAGGGAGTGTATACTTATTCCCGCATCCGGTTAAAGAAATAAGTGAAGCTATTCATAGTGTTGGGGGCAAACTCGTGTATGACTCAGCACACGTCCTAGGATTAATAATAGGGGGTGTTTGGCGTAACCCTCTAGACAATGGTGCTGACGTTATGACATCATCAACACATAAAACATTCCCAGGACCCCAAGGGGGACTAATAGCTTTCAGAGATGAAGCTACATATAAGAGTGTTAGTAAAACTATATTCCCATGGTTTGTAAGTAATCACCACCTACATAGAATACCGGCAACACTAATAACAGCATTAGAAATGAAAGAGTATGGAGAACAATATGCTAAACAAATAGTATATAATGCTAGAAAACTAGCAGAAGAACTAGCATCATATGGCTTCAATGTACTCGGAGAAAAGCTAGGATATACTAGAAGCCACCAAGTACTAATAAACGTTAAGAACCTAGGAGGCGGAGCATGGGCAGCTAAGAGACTAGAAGAAGCAAATATAATAGTAAATAAGAACCTACTACCAATAGATCCTCCAGAAGCGGTAAGAGATCCAAGTGGAATAAGACTGGGGGTACAAGAAGTAACAAGAATAGGAATGAAAGAAAGTGAAATGTCATATATAGCAGAGTTATTCTATAAAGTATTAATTGTTAAAAAAGACCCAGTAGAGGTTAGGAGTGAGGTAGAAGAGTTTAGAAAACAGTACTCTAAAGTCTACTACTGTTTTGATGAGAAAGAAGCTCCAAAAATACTAACCCTACTAGACCTACTATCATAAACTATTCTCCTCTACTAATACTCAGAGAGGCTTCGTAGGGTAAATTCTCCACTAATGTCTCTATAAGCTCTTCTCTAGCCTTGTCAATATTCCTTAAGTTAAGTGTTCTAGCTTCTACTAGTAATGTTAGTACTCTCGTAGAATTCTCCTCAGATACTCCTGAAATCTTTACTGAGATGCTATTCCTATCTATGAATTTACAGTTAGCTATAGCATTCTCTACATCTTTTACTACTCTATCGACTTCTATATTCTCTCCCTTAATCCTTACTCTTAAGTTTATAATAGCACTTGCAAGCTTAATTATAGTAGAACTATGTAGTTTACTGTAAGGTATGTAGATTATATGACCGTGATCTGTCTGTAAAGCTAGGTACTCTCCTTTACTTAATAAAACTCTACCCTCATAGCTATTAGATTGTAAGTCTATCCTCACATACTCCCCCTCTCTTACTACTCCAGATACTGATACAAGCAGGTATGAAAGCATATTAGCTAGATACTCTCTCCCAGCTAGGATTAGTGAAACTAGGAGTAACACTAATAGTGAGACAGATACTAGTAATCCGTATGGGATACTGAATAATAGGGATAGTATTAGTGGTAATGCTATAGCAGCAATCAATAATGCTATAACTAGCCTTAGAGCTTCCTCAATACTCTTATCTAGAAGTCTTCTAACTCTAAGCCTAAATAGTATCCTTGAAGCTATAGAGTAAGAAATAAATGATGCCAGTAGGATTACGATTATACCTGTAACTGTGAAGATTAAATATGAGTAGCCTCCAATCGCTTGTATTAATTCACTTATATTCAAGTCTCCACCATCCCACTATAGTATAGAGTATACCTATAAATATTTGCGTTTTAAAAATTTTTAGGTAGTTTAAGCTTGTATTCTTAATATTTTTGTAAGCTCGCTTCTTGATATTAATGCTATTATCTTATCACCTTTCTCTACTATATGATACTTATCTATAACTACTCTACGTTCTTCTCCACTAATCACTGCTACTACTTTAAATAGCTTCTCCACAATTTCCCCTATACTCAATCCTATAAGCTCGCTTCTCACATTACTATCTATTAAAATCAAGTAGTTGTCTTCATCTACATCTATAATCTTCACATCATAGAGTGCCTCGATTAAGCCTCTATTTATCAACTTATTCTTAGCTATAACGGCTCTCGTGATGCCTAAATTTAATAGTATTTTTGCAAGCTTCTCATCTGAAATTAGAACTATTATCTTAGGTATATTGAGGTTTTTAGCATACATGCCTACTATAAAGTTAACAGTATCTGACGGGTGTATAGCTAGTACTATGTCGGCCCTCGGGAGCCCCACTTCTACAAGGGCATCGTAGTCTATCGGATTTAATACATGTATAGCTATATCTATAGATTTACTAGTATAGTAGCTAGCTCTCTCTTTACTATTATCAACTATAACTATATGATTACCGGTCCTAGCTAGCTCTTCTACTATAGGGTATACGTCTTTTATAGCTCCAATGATGAGAATATTCAATCTGTATTATCCTAGATAATATTTCTATGAGTTAACAGTAAAATAGTTAGCAGTTAACTAGATCACATTAGCTTAAAATGCTATAATACAATTTTCCTCCTAGAGTAGAGGCTTATAAGTAGGTATATAGGTAGGAATTCTAGTCTTCCAAGGTATATTGGGACCATTAGGATTAGCTTAATTACTAGTGGAGTACTTGGCGATATAATTCCGGTAGAAAGGCCTACACATGAGAGTGCAGATGTAGTATCTAGTAGAACATCTATATACGTGTAATCACCTAGCTTATAATAGTCTACTAAAATCTTAATTATCAATGACGTAAATATTAATACTATAATATAGAGTGTTATGTAGGAGTATACGATTGCTATATCCTTCTCAGTAAACTCTCTATCTCCAACCCTGAAAACTCTAAGAGCTCTAGGAGGTGCTAGTGGCCGAGAGAATTCCCAGTATACTGCTTTAATAGCTATTATAACCCTCTTCACCTTAAGCCCAGCTGCTGTAGAGAATGTTGCCCCCCCTATAGCCATAGCTAATACTAGGATAATCTTATAAGACTCAGATTCTACTCTTAAATCGCCTATCTGGAATCCTGTTGTTGTTATTGCAGATACTAGATTAAAAGTCCAGGGTAGAAGTTCCTCTGTTTTCCCCTCAACCACTGATATAATAAAGGCTATTAGCCATAGTATAGCTATAAAGGCTATCAGCCCCCTTACCTCAATAGAGTCTATAAATGCTCTAATTTTCCCTCTAATGAGTAAGTTTAGGTCTTGAAAGTTTGTAGCTCCTAATATCATGATAAATATTGTTAATACTACTGCTATAATATAGCCATTCTCATACCAGAATGTATAGCCTGTATTCTTTGTTGACATTCCAGCAGTAGCTATTCCTGTTAATCCATGATTTAAAGCATTAAATAGATCCATACCTGAAATATAAAGTAGTAATATGCTAGAAACTGTTAATATAATATATATTGTGAAGAGTACTCTAATCGTTGATATAACTCTTGGCGCTAGCCTAGCTCCAACCTCAACTAGGTAAATACTCCTAATAATAGCGTGGAGGAAGGGTAGTAGAGCTCCACCGATAACAACTATACTTATACCACCAACCCACTGGAGGATAGATCTCCACATTAATATAACTCTAGGCATAGACTCTGGAATAATAACAGTTAACCCAGCCCCGCTAAGAGCACTTAGTGATTCAAAGAAACCATCAATAATATTCAAGCCTATACTAGCATAGAGTATAATACTAGAAGCTAAAGGTGCTAGAAACCAGTATAAGCTTACGACTATATAAGCCTCTGTAATATCAGTGATAATATAATTCTTAAAAGCAACATATACAAGTAGCGATATGAGCATTAAAGTAAGAGACGCTAAGAGAAATCTAATACTAGAATTATACTCTAAAGGATCACTAGACAATATAGTAAAGACTAGACCATTAAATGAAGCTAAAATAGATAAGACAAGCATAAGAGCAGATATTGAAGATGAGACTGCAGTCCACCTAATCAATATATTTAACCCCGCCCACTGCTAGGGATACCTCAATCTATATACTTGAATATCAATGACCCCCCTCACACTTCTAAGCTCTCTTACAAGATTAAATGCTATATTTGAGAAGCTCTCAATAATAGCAATATTTAGGCATAAGAAATCTCGTATTATTAAATGGTAAAAGGCTTTAATATCAGGCTGGTAAGAGTGTATTATTTCTAAGATCTTCGCATCTGAAGCTTTATATTTACTATGATCACTTAGAGCCATAATAATGAATATACTCTTAGCATCACTTCTAAGTACCTCAGCTTCCTCAACACGCTTCCTAATAGCCTCTCTAATAAACTCAGATCTAGAAGTATAACCTAGGATACCTATTGCTTCATCAATCTTCTCTACTAAAACATCTGGTATCGATATACTTATGATAGTCATAGCACAACCCCCATATATTAACATCTAAACTAAAACTTAATAAAATTTAATAATAACCTTTATGAATACTTAATATTTAAGCTTATTAATTTTTTCTAAAGTATGCTTTAGGCTTGGTGTATACTTTTGGATAGATTTATGGATGCTTATAGTAAAGTATCCTGGCTAATATTCATGCTTATACCATCAATAGCTGGAATCTTAGCTAGTATTACTGGGATAGGCTATAGTTTTAGACCTATTTTACTATTAATTCCTACACTCTTCTTAGTTCTTAATCTAGTGTATGGTATAGTTACTATTCGTAGATTTAATGTAGAGTATGCGTTAATGAGCTCAGCAGGCTTCGTCACCTTAGCTCATAGATTCTATTTTGAGGGGCTTATTGTCATGTTCCTCTACTCTCTTGCAGAGCTCATAGAGGATATTGCTGAGTTATATGCGAAGAGGAGGCTCGATAAACTCATAGCCCTCATACCCTCAAAGGTTATAGTTGATGCTGGAGGCTCACATAAGATTGTCAGCAGTGATTCGCTTAAGTATGGCGATGTTGTTATTGTTAGGCATGGCGAGGCTGTACCTTGTGATGGGATAGCCTTATCTGAGGGTTATGTTAATACATCACTTATTACTGGTGAATCTGAGCCTAGATACGTCACTACTGGAGACTATGTTTCTAGTGGTTACATTAATGTTAGTGGTAACTTAATGAGAGTCAAAGTTCTAAGGCCTATATCTAAGTCTACTCTCTATAGAATTGTAGAGTTAGCCTTAGAATCTTTAGAGGAGAAGAGTTTAGTTGAAAGAGTATTAGATAAGCTTCTAAAGCCTTGGGCTGTAATAGCTTATGCTTCATTTATAGTAGCGTATATTCTAACAGATCCTCTCAGAGCAGTCTCTATATTCATAGTAGCTTGCCCCTCTGCATTTATAATAAACTCAAGCTTCTCAGCAGCATATACAACTGCAATCCTAGCTAGGAGAGGTATCGTGGTAAGAGGAGGTAGAGCTCTAGAGGCTATAGCTAGAGTAGATACGATTATTTTAGATAAGACTGGGACTCTAACATTAGGAGACTATGAGATTACTAGAATTAAACCTCCAGATAATATAGATGAGGAATACTTTAAATCAATAATAGCTTCTCTAGCCTCAGTATCACTACATCCACTTTCCAGAACATTATCTAAAATATCTCAAAAGAAATTACAGGTAGATAATTTTAGCGAGAAGATAGGGCTTGGAGTTGAGGGAGTAGTAGATAGTAGAAGAGTAGTAATGGGGAGTAGTAGACTTCTAAATTTAAATAGCGACTATAAACCTTGCAGTGAGCTAGAATCTACAATCTACATATCTATAGATGGAGATTTAGGCTATATATGTTTAAAGGAGTACATAAACCCTAAAACTATAAATGTAATCAGCAACCTAAATGAGAGGATTATAATAGCTAGTGGAGATAAGCGTGGTAAAGTTGAGAGTATAGCCAGAATGTTTGGGGTAAGAGAGTATTATTATGAGATGAGCCCAGAAGATAAGATGAGATTAGTAAATAGTATTAGAGAGCAGGGTAAGAGAGTATTAGCAGTAGGTGACGGTGTAAACGATATTGTGGCCTTAGCTGTTGCTGATGCCGGGGTAGCTGTAGGGAATATAGACGCTGTAGTAGCTGTTGCTGATGCCGTACTAGTTGAGGGAGTACATCAATTACCAGATATCATTAGAGAATCTAGGGTACATATGAGTACTCTAATAGCAGCATTAACTATAGCCGTAATAGTTAAGATAGTTGCACTAACGGGCGGACTAACAGGGCTACTACCATTATGGCTAGTAGCATTACTAGGAGATGATGGGGCAACAATACTAGGGTTATTAACACTAATATTAACACGTCACATAATATACTAATCTTTAGCTAGTATTGTTTAATTTCGTCATTTTAATTCTAGAGACTTGTAGTTTATAGATGCTATTCTAGTCCTCTCCAATACTCTAATCTAAGCTAATAGTTCCTAGAGTAAATGAATTTAGTAGTTGGAATAGAGTTAATAGTATGGTGTATGGTTTGAAGGCTATGGTTTTGAGGAGGTATAGTGAGGTTTCTGTTGGGAGAGATCCTTTAGAGCTTATGGATGTGGATGTCCCTGAGCCTAGGTCTAGAGAGGTTTTGATAAGAGTCTCTACTTGTGGCTTATGTCCTACAGATATTGATGTTATTGAGGGTAGAATTATAGGGAAGCTTCCAGTCATCCCGGGACATCAAGCTGTAGGTTATATTGTTAAAATTGGAGATGAGGTATCAAAGGTTAGTATTGGCGATAGGGTTGGTGTTGCATGGATTGGGTGGAGTTGTGGTAAGTGTAGGTATTGTGTGGCTGGGTTAGAGAATCTATGTGAGGAGTTTAAGGGGACAGGATGCCATATTGATGGATGCTATGCTGAATACATGGTAGCTCATGAAGACTATGTTTATAGGATGCCTAGTAATTATGATGATCTAGAGGCAGCCCCACTACTATGTGCTGGAGCTATAGGCTATAGAGCATTAAAGCTAGCAGACATGGGAGACGGGATGAGCATAGGTTTAGTAGGCTTCGGAGCATCAGCACACCAGATAATACAGGTCATAAAGAATCTATATCCAAACAGTAGAGTAATAGTATTAACGAGAAGTATAGAACACATGGAGCTCGCAAGAGAACTAGGAGCAGACTGGGTAGGACACCCAAAAGAAGACCCCCCAGAGAAACTAGATAGGGCAATAGACTTCACACCAGTAGGTGAAATAATACCAAGAATACTAGAACTAATAAAACCAGGCGGAAGACTAGTAGTTAACGTCATAAGAAAGAGAACACCAATAACCCTAGACTACACAAAACACCTATGGATGGAGAGAGAGGTAAAGACAGTAGCAAACGTAACTAGACTAAACGTAAGAGAATACCTAAAAATAGCTGAAAAAATAAGGATAAAAGTAAAATATCAAAAATACAAGATTGAAGAATTAAACAAAACATTGAAGATAATAAAAGAAGGTAAGGTAGTAGGAGCAGCAGTTATAAAAATATAACACTACCATTAACCAAATACCTTTAATCCTAAGACTCTAATTCTACATATAAAGATATATGCAATATATTATAAGTTAATAAACAAATATATATGTAAGACTTAAATCTATCTCTATATATACAGTAGATGGTGAGGTGTGGTGAAGCTGAAAAGAAGGGATTTCATTAAAGCTGCAGGATTAACAGCCTTAACTATTTCACTCCCAGCTTCTAAGGTCATAGTCGATAGTATTAGGAGAGAGGAGGCTGAGGGAGCTAGTTTAGCTCCTGAAGTTAGATGGGTTAAAACTTTCTGTGGTATGTGTGGAGCATTATGTGGAATTGAAGTTTTAGTGAGTTATGGGAGGCCAGCAGGAGTCCGGCCTATCCTAGGTCATCCTCAGCCTGGTCTTTGTGGTAGGAGCTCTTCTCTAAGATGGCTTTGGGATAGCCCGCTTAGATTAAAGAAGCCTATGAAGAGAGTTGGAGAGAGAGGTGAGGCTAGATTTGTAGAAGTTGATTGGGATACGGCTCTTAATGAAATAGCATCAAAACTTAGATCAATTGTTGAGAAATATGGTTATAAAGCTATAGCTATAACTCATCATGATGTGTGGAGCTATTATATGCCGCTATTCTCTTATCTACTTGGAACACCTAATGTAATTAGTCATGTTTCGATGTGTCATGTAAATGGTACAGTGGCTAGAGGTCATGTTCTAGGTGCTGGAGGCCCGCCTACTGTAGATCCTGATTATGAGAATGCTAGCTATCTACTACTAATTGGGAGGACGTTAAGTACAGCGTCTATGGGTGTTGTGAATAGAGCTACATCTAATGAGAAGCTGAGAATAGTTGTTGTAGATCCTAGAATGCCAGAGGTTGGATTTGGTAATGTAGAGTGGGTTCCTATAATTCCTGGAACTGATGCTGCCTTCGTTTTATCCTTAATACATGTTATTATAGAGGAAGGTTTATATGATGCCGAGTTCTTGAAGAGATATACTAATGCTCCATTCCTAATCAAGCCTGATGAATCACCATTAACAGAAGCAGATATAATTGAAGGTGGTGATACACGCAAGTACCTAGTATGGGATTTAAAGGTCAAAGGACTCGTAGACCATAAAGCTGCAGCAGACCCAGATCTACTATATACTGGTAAGGTTAAACTTAAAGATGATAGAGAAATCGATGTTAAAACAGCCTTTATACTACTAAAAGAGAGAGCTTCTAAGTATAAGCCAGAAGAAGCTGAGAAAATTACTGGAGTAGATGCTAGGACTATTAGGAGAATAGCTAGAGAATTTGCTCTATATAGAGGTGTAGCTGACGATACATGGTACGTAAGCAAAAATGGTAATGACTACGATAATGTTAGAGCTATACTCATATTAAATACTCTTATTGGTAATATTGATAAGCCTGGAGGCTTATGCTATGCAGAGTCGGCAAGATTCCCATCAATTATTACAGTTAGGACTATTGAGGGTAAGAGGTATGCTGAGACAGTATATGATGCAAGGATGCCAGAGGAGCTATTTGGAGACGTAGGAGCACCGAGAGTTGATAGAGTAAAATACAGGCTTACACCTTCAACCTTTGATGCTATCTTAGATGCTATAATTAAGGAGGATCCATACCCAATTAAGGCTCTTTTCGTGATAGGAACATCACCTATAATGAGAGATATGAATACTAGCAAGGTTATTGAGGCTTATAAGAAGCTCGACTTACTAGTCGTAATTGATGTATTGCCACAGGAAGATGTTGATTATGCAGACTATGTACTCCCTGACACTATATTCCTTGAGAGAGAGGAGATAGCGTCAACTAAGTGGACCCTACATGCCTCAGTCCAGGTTCAAAATAGGGTTATAGACCCTCCTGAAGGTTATGATGTTAGAGATGCTCTCTGGGTAATGTTTGAAATAGTTAGAAGAGCCTTCCCAGAAAGAGCTGTAGCACTTGGTTGGAGTAGTGAGTACGCTAATTATAAGAAGTATGAAGAGGAGTTTTTACATAAGCTAGATGAAGGCATAATATCTAAGCTCGTAGCTACATGGAAGCTAGATAAGGAGGCTTTCACTAGAGAGCTTAACGAGAAGGGGTACTATATACTTAAGAGGAAAGAATATTATGTTAGACCATATAAGACAGCATTAGGTACCCCTAGTGGGAAAATAGAGATTTATTCTTTAACAGCTTTAGCAAATAAGCTAGACCCACTACCAGACTATAGTCCACCTCCAGCATACACTTTACCAAAGGCGCCTAACGAATTCTACTTAGTAAATGGTAAGGGTCCACTAACTAGTGTTCACGCTAGCTTAATGGAGCCTATGAAGTACGTAGGTGATAGAAGTATATGGATGAATCCTAGAGATGCTGAGAGGCTAGGAATAAGAGATGGAGATCTAATAGAGCTTGAAGGAATAGATACTAGAGCCAAAGCAGTAGCTAGAGTTAAGGTTACCAATAGAGTTAGAGAAGGAGTATTATTCGTGTATTCTCAAATGTGGGGTAGGAGATCTAAGCTACTACCACAGAATCATTTTGCGAGAGAGGGGATCAACCCGCACTGGTTCTCAAAAGACTACGTTATCCCGATTGTTGGGGGAGGAGCAAGTAATAGTAGTGTTAGGGTGAGGAAGCTATGAGGCTTGCATACCTCTGGGATTCAACTAAGTGTATTGCGTGTATGGCATGTGTAGTATCATGTGCTGGTAGTAACTATAGCGAAATTATGAGATTTGAAGAGCCTAACCCTATGAGGAAGTGGCTTGGAGGCAATATTAGAGTAGTTATTAGAGAGGTAGGGAGACCAGAGCTAAGATTAGTCTCATGCTTCCACTGTGATAAACCACCATGTGTATTAGTATGCCCTACACGTGCAAGCCACATAGATAGGGATACCGGGCTAGTATTACTAGATGAAACTAAGTGTATTGGTTGTAAGGCATGTATAGTAGCTTGCCCATACGGGGCTAGATGGCTACACCCAACAACTCTACTACCAGAGAAGTGTCCAGGCCCGGTATGTATTGATATTATAAGAGGTGGTAGAAAGCCTATATGTGTATCAGTATGCCCGGCAAATGCTAGAGACTTCGGAGACATAGATGACCCTAATAGTAGTATTAGTATTAAGATATCTAAGAGTAAGAGCGAGAGACCTCTAGAATCATTGGGAACAGAACCTAAATACTTCATAGTTAAAGGGTGAGGATAGTGAAGAGGTTAACACTTGAAATCTTATCTATACTAGCCATCATAATAGGTTTAATACTTATAGTTATAGGTTTTACTAGGAAAGCTATTCATGAGGTATCCTGGGGATCCCTGGTAGTAGGATATACTATCTTTGCTATAATGGCATCAGGCTCAAGTATAGTCAATAGTATATATGCTTTATTTGGCTATAGAGGGCCAAAGATGGAGCTTGTGAATATTGCTAAGCTAGGTGTATTATTCTCCATTGCTACTTTAATATCCGCGTTCTTAATGATATTTGCTGAGGTAAGTAGGCCTTTAGACTTCTGGAAGATCTATGTATACTTTAATGCTAATTCTAGGATAGCTTGGATGACTCTACTATATACTATACTATTAATATTCTTAATTGTAGAGTTAGTATTCTTTACTAGAGTAGGCTCTATTGAGCTAGTGAGGCCTTTAAAGTGGATTGAGCTAGTAATTGCAGCTCTAGTCTTAATAACTACAATACTTGCTACTAGTAATTTAGCACAAATATATGGGTCAATAATTGCTATCCCTGGATGGTATGGTTTACTAGCACCATACTTTATAGCTATTGCAATACTATTAGGGGCCTCAGGTCAAGCTCTATTCATAATGCTAACTCTAAGGGGTAAAACCGAATTAATACAATTCCTATCAAGGTACTATGGATTTATCCTAGCTTTAATGCTCCCAATCTTAGCATTTTTCCTACTCTGGAATATTGTGACAGCTCGATATAGTATAGCTTGGTTAACTTATAGTGAGATAGTTACTGGTGTATACTCTCTAGGATTCTGGGTTGTTGTAGTGGTCTTAGGGATTATAGCTCCATTTATACTAGCTCTATACTCATTCACTACTGGCAAGTATCTACCGGTAATCCTAGCATCTATATTAGTACTCATTACATCATCATATAATATGTACTTACAGATTATTGTTCACCAGCTTAAAGCATTAGAGCCTCTAGCAGGTATAATTAGAGAAGCTAGCTATACTATAACGGGTAGTGAGATATTAATTATATTAGGTTCTATAATAATATGGCCAGCACTATATGTTCTAGCTATACAACTACTACCATTAATGCCTGGAGAAAAACCATCTAGGCTATATATCTTTAAATAATGTAAACTACTTTATTCCAAGTTTAGGGTATATCTCATAATCTATTCTTTTTCTAGCTTCCTCATATATCTTATCATATAAGTTTCTCCCTTTCGAGTCTATAACGACAGTTAGTGGTCCTAGATTCTCTACTTCAAGTATCCACATAGCATCGGGTACTCCCAGGTCTAGCCAGTATACGTCTATTACCCTCTTAACCTGGCTTGCTTGTAGTGCTGCTGCTCCTCCAGGGTATACTGTATATACTGTTCCATAGCGTCTACATGCTTCAGCAGTCTTAAGGCCCATACCACCCTTACCTATAATCATTCTTACTCCTGTCTTCTCGATTACTTCAGGCTCATAGACTTCCATTCTCGTACTTGTTGTTGGACCTATTACTACGACTTCCCATTTGTCATTAACTTTTCTAACTATAGGTCCTGCATGGTATAGTACGAGGTCTTTGAGGTCTACTGGTAGCTTCTCTCCACGAGATAGTAGCTCTACAGCTCTCTTATGCCCTGTATCTCTCATTGTTACTACTATCCCCGTAATGTAGACTATATCACCTATATTTAGCTTCCTAACATCATCTTCACTTAGAGGTGTTCTCATCATATACTCGGCCATAACGCTCACCCCATATTATACTTTGGGTGTGTAATATACTCTACTCTACCATCAGGGTATATTCTCATTGATGCTCTCCTAGCAGCCCAGCAATTTATAACAACTGCTACACTTAGAGATGCTGGGTGTCTAGCAGCGTAGTCAACGTGAACATCTAAAGCTGTGACCTTACCCCCCATTCCATGGACTCCAAAACCAATACTATTTATAGCTTCTAGGAGCGTCTCCTCTAACTTAGCAACATCTGGGTTAGAATGCCTGACACCTATAGGCCTTAAGAGGCCTTTAGATGCAAGCTTCATAGCAATACTAACAGTAGGCCCAATCCCAACACTAACTATGATGGGAGGACAAGGCTGCGGCCCAGCATCATATACAGCCTCAATAACATACTTGATAACACCCTTAATACCCTCAGCTGGTATAAGAGTCTTAGCTCTACCAATAATCTCACTACCACCACCCTTAAGTAATACTGTCACATCAGCAGTATCTAAACCCTCAACAAACTCCCACTCAACCCAAGGCATATACCTACCAGTATTATCGCCTGGATTTCTACCAGAGAAGACATCAATAGTATTAGGCCTAAGAGGAACCCTACGAGTAGCCTCAACAACAGCCCTACTAAGTATAGATGGCAATAAGCTAGTATACGGGAATTTATCCCCAACAGTAACATAAAACATAACAATGCCAGTATCCTGACATATAGGTAGTCTCTTACTCCTAGCAATACCAACATTATCAACCATAGCCTTGAGAAAACTTTTAGCACTAGGATTATCCTCAACGCTAAAAGCTCTAACAAGAGCATCCTCAACATCACTAGGAAGATCAGTAGCAGCAATCTCAATAAGTCTAACAACAGACTCTAAAAGCCTACCCTCTAAAACCTCACTCAACACAAAACACCAACTAGTATAAATAACAGCAACACATATAAATCCTCATATATAAATATATTTTCCCAAGCCTACCCTACTCTAACATAACATTAAAGCTGTCTTCTTGATATCTCGAGGAAATGTTTATAAGCTCTAACTCATGAGCCTATCCTAGGAAGGGTCTGGAGAGCAATGAGGGGTATTGCTCTAAGCTCCCCGGGGTCTAGGTTAGATGCATGCTCTGCTCAGCTATGCTCAGAAGAATGCACACGACTCTGTGTGGAGTGGATAGTAGCCATGGCGAAGCACAGAGTAGAGGTGCGGTTAGCTTTAGAGAAAGAATGTAAGTGGGATAGGAGAGGAGAGAGAATAGAGAAAAGATGAGGGGATTGGGATGTATAGGGTTCAGTTTAGAGCTTTTACTCCCAGTCCTGTAGAGATACCTGGATTATTGAGGGTGGTTTCGAGGTCTCTTAGGGATTCTCAGTGTATTGTTGTAGAGAAGGCTTCATGGGTTTTAGCAAATTGTGATGATGTTCTCGTTAAGGTTTCTTTACTGTTAACTCCGCCTAGGGGGGAGTTGATTGTTGGTTTTGAGGGTTCAATGATTATTACTATTGAGGGTTCAGATTCGTCTAGTATTGTTAAAATGGCTAGTATACTTGTCTCTGCTTTAGAGGGGGTGGGGGCGGGGGTTACTATTGAGAGTTAGATTGTTAATGTTAGTAGTATTCGATTACGCTTCTAGCAGCTAGAACTTTCCTACGGTCTGCTAGTAGTGGTGCGATTATAAGGCCTGCTATGAATCCCCCTATATGGGCCCAGAATGCTATTCCAATAGAGACTCCTCCTATAGCTGTAGTCAGACCCATTAATAGCTGGTATATGAACCATAAGCCTATGTAGAGTATTGCTGGGAGGCTCATAAAGACTGGTATCCAGCCCCACATTGTTACAATTCTAACTCTACTCCAGGGGAATAATACGATGTATGCTCCTAGAACTCCAGATATGGCTCCAGAGGCTCCAATAGCCGGTACTAGTAGGGCTTGTGGATCAAATAGTATAACGGTTATAGTGTGTATAACTGATGCTATTATCCCAGATAAGAGGTAGAATACTAGGTATCTTACTCTACCCATAACAATCTCAATGTTGTCACCGAATATGTATAAGAATAACATGTTACCTATTAGATGTATTAGGTTACCGTGCAGGAACATAGAAGTTATTAAAGCGTAGAGCCTTTCACCACTAATAAAGTATAGTGGGATAAATCCCAGACTATATACGATGTCAGCATATGATCTAGCGCCTGGGAGGAGAAGCCATGGGAACAATACTGCAATTATAAAGACTAATATATTGAGTACTATAAGCGTAGTATTTACTATGGGAGCCTCTCTAACTGTAATATTATCATCACCCACTGGAATACCCATATAGTGCACCTACACTAAATATAGCTATATATTAAGGGATTTAAAGATTTAAGTTTAGAGAAATTACGGGATAGTAGCGTGGGTGATGCTATAGTTAAGCTTAGGAGTTTTATAGAGCTCACTAAGCCTAGGCAGCTCGCGCTACTACTATTAACAATGTACGGATCATATATTGTTGCTGGAGGCCCCCTTGATTTTATAAGTTTAACTAAATTAACAATAATGGGGTTCACTGCTGTTGGTGGAGTTACAGCTTTAAATATGTACTTAGACTATGATGTAGACTCTTTAATGAAAAGAACTCGAAAAAGACCTCTTCCATCCGGTAAATTAAACTTAAACGAAGCTCTCTTCGGCACAATAATATTCTTAGTTTTAGGAGTAACTATAGCAGCTTCTATAAATAAATATGTTCTACTTGCAGTCTTAGCAGGGTTATATTTCGATATTATAGGTTATACAGAGTTAACTAAGAGGTTCACAGCTTTAAACATAATATTAGGTAGTATAGCTGGAGCTATGCCAGCTCTAGGAGGTTGGGCTGCAGGAGCCGGCTCTATAACACTGCCAGGAGTACTATTAGCTAGTATAGTTTTCGCCTGGCAACCTCTCCATGTCTGGTTTTTAGCTTACTTCCTTGAAGATGATTATAGGATAGCTAATATTCCATTGGTACCGTTCAATTATAATCATAGGGTATTCTCTATCCTTGTATTAACTCATTTAATTTTAATGGCTGTAGCTGTAATTGTCTTAGTTTACTATATAAACTATGGTATTATTACGTTAATATTATCAATGATGTTTATAATTTTAGCTAGTCTAAGAGTATTAAAGTTTTATAAGAATCCATCTAAGGAGGAAGCTTTAAGAATATTTAAGTTTGCTACCCCAACAATAGCAGTAATATATATCTTCTTACCATTAGAACTTATATTCTCAAATTATATTACAATAAGATTGCCTCTATGAGGTTTTAAGTATGAGTGTAGGATGTAAGGGACATAGAATTATGGCTTGTGCAGGTTTAGCATTATCCGGATTCATATCTCTCTTATCTTTAACTAATCTATTTACTATTGAAATTTTACTTTCATATGCTCTCTTATCTTTAGCTATGTCTCTTACTATTCTATTATTAGATTCAGCTATGATAGTTTTAAGTTATTTAGGAATATTTATTGCTATAATTTTAGCTTTGAAGATATTAAATGCTAATAGCATATTATTAGGGGCTCTTCTAATACCTCTCATAGTTCAAGCATCTTATTATAAAGGTTTTAGGTCAGACATTTTAACTGCTGGATTAGGAGTGGTTCTAGTCATACTCTTTACTATAGTATGGGATCCATTATTTTTATCGGCTACTCTCATAGTGTACACTACTCTAGCCTTAAAAGCTTCTAGGAGAGCTCATACTCTATCCATGTTAATTGGGGTGATAATCCCAATATTATGGGGTGTAATTGTGGGACTCATGACTACAATTACTGCTACTATTCTATCAATAGTGGCTGGAGCATATATAGAACGGGTAGGATGTCCTTTTAAGAGAGACTCTAAGTTAATATTCTATGGTGCTCTTATATCTACTACTAGTCTCCTATTAGCTATTTTAAGCGGTTTAAATACTATTATTTACGGGCTATGGATTCTAGGCTTTCTACTGCTGGTATCCGGACTTTTAGTTCCTCAAAAACCTTTAAGTCAGAAGTCTTCTTAGGTATCTGAATACGCTCGCCATTAATTCTAAGTGTTTGTTGGGGCATTATAATATCCTTGTTGAATAAGTAGAAAGGTCTCCTAAGCCAATTAGCCTCTAGAAAAGCCTTTATAGTAGCTAATACAGCCTCATCTCTACTCTTAGCTTTTCTTATATACTCAAGTATATTAATCCTTTCACCTCTCCAGTTTATACATGGACTTAACCTACCAGACGAATCTAGCCTGAGTCTATTACAGCCTGAACAGAATATTGGGTTAGAATATGGTTTAACAACCTCTACAATTGCACCATCCGGTAGCTTATATATAGGCCTGTAATGTAATTCTCTCACCTCTACTTTAGCTCCCATTTCTACGAACTTCTCTTCAATACTTGATAGAGAGAATCTATGTGTTTTAAGTAGTTTAGATCCTAAACCTACAGGTATAAGTTCTATTAGCTGTAATATTACACCCTTTACTTTAGAGAATTCTACTAAATCGAAAACCTCATCATGGTTAACACCATAAAGTATTAAAGCATTAATCTTAACCCTAAATCCAGCATTAATAGCTACATCTAAACCTCTCAAAACTCTATCAAGTCCATCAACACCTGTAATAAACTTATACCTATCCCTTCTCAAACTATGTAGTGATACATTAATCCTCTTTAAGCCAGCATCTCTAAGCTTAGATGCTAGAGATTCTAGGAGCACACCATTAGTTGTCATTGATATATCAGATCCCGGAGCTGAAGAGTTAACAGCCTCTACTATATCAATAATATCTCTTCTTATTAAAGGCTCTCCTCCAGTAATTTTAAAACTACGTATTCCAAGCCTCCATGCAGCCTCAGCTACTATACTATAATCTTCAGGTGTTAATAGTGGAGGCTTAGATCCAGGTCTTGCAGGCTCACCTAGAGGATCACCCTCTAGATGGCAAAAGAAGCACCTATAGTTACATTCAGAAGTGACTAGTAAGCGTAAACTATTAAGCTCTCTTCCATAAGCGTCTCTAATTAAATTCTTCAATTAAATCTCCTCTAAGCCTTGTATAACTTGTGAATCTCAACTATTAAGTTTTGCTAACATTAATGGTATCAAATTGTATATACAAGATTGTCTAAGAGCTTTTCTATTATTAATGGTATATATTCTACTATTAATACTTTATGATATAGGGATGCACTTTTCTATTTTTTCTAAGCTGTCTATGTATCTCTTATCCTCAATAGCTTTATAAGCTATAAGTTTTCCTTCAGGTAACCCTTTTACGTTTTCTCCTAAGAGTATAACTGTATCGGCTAAGTTTAGATCTGCACTGACTTCACTAATATCAGTTATACTTTGTATTTCAATAGTTAACGCATTATATTTTCTTAGTAGAGATTTACCTATTAACTTATATTTCTCGAATAAGCCTGGGTATGTTTTAGCATATAAGATTCTCAGAGTCTCTGTACCATAGTGGATGATTATATCGGGTTTAATCTTAGATATGATGTTAATCTCTGAGCTAAGTAATGCTTCAGGGCTAAGTATAGCAGCATTTAAGATAGCCACGTTTATATTATCTGAGCTTAGACTTAGTGTTTTAGAAAAAGTCTCGGTAATCTCCTTAACTTCCTCCTCTACCCCCTTATATGTTATAATAGCTAGTTTAGCGTTACTCTCACGAGCTACTCTTAGAGCCCATTTTATTATAGAACCTAGTAGGAGCCTGTGGGGAGGACCGGCTATTAAAACTAGCTCACCAGACCTTAGAGGCCCTATCCTCTCATCTAATTCCTGGCATAATGTTCTAAAATACTTCAAATAATACTTTGGTTTAAGAGACTTAGGTGGCATCATGACCACTATACCTTCAGGAGCTTGTATTGTGAATGGTACCTCTGATACTTCTATTGGTGCTCCTCTAAGCTTCCTAATCTCCATCCTCCTAGATAAAAGACCATATTCTATGCTATGCTTTAGTATTATGATACCGTCAGCTACAAACTCTACATCTCCAGCCTCCTCTATATACTCTTTACCTAAGGGTATCTCAGCTACTAGTACTATAGCTCCTTTAATATCGAATGCTATGTTATAGAAGAAGTTTTGTAGCATAGCTCTCCTCTTAATATCAGATTGTATAGCCTTAGTTATAGGTGTAACACTATCTATTACTATTATTTTAGGCTTAAACTCTACGACTAAGTTAGTTATAGACTCTAAAAGACTATCTAGGGCTTCCTCACTACTAATTAGAGGAAACCTAACAAATCTAAAAGTATCAGAGGCGAGAAGTACTTCAAAGTTAAAGCCAAGCCTAGCCATATGCTTCATAAACTTCTCCTCAGGCTCCTGGGTGCTAATATAGAGGCACTTCTTACCCTCAGTAGCATTACTATAGCAAAGCTGAGATGCAAAAGTTGTCTTCCCAGATCCAGGATGTCCTGCTACGGTTATTATTGTTCCAGGTGTTAGGACACCATAGTAGTATTCATCTAATCCATCAATACCAAACCTAAATATTGTTTCATGTATATTCGATGAGCTCAAACTAACCGCCAATATTATTTATAGAGCGGGAATTTAAAAACACTTATAATTCTATCTCTAATAATATTTAATGTTACTATACTATAATTCATAATTACACTTAATACTAGTGTTTTTAAAGGCTAAGTACTAGAATATACTATTGGGTTATATTGATTTGAGTATTAGAGTTGAGATTTTAAAAAGACCACATGTTAGAGAAGCTAAACTATGGAAGCCTGTTGAGGGTAGGGATGGGTGGATTGAATGCTACCTATGTCATAGGCGCTGTCTCATAGCTCCCGGTAAGTATGGCGTTTGTGGTGTTAGATTAAATATTGATGGTAAGCTGTACACTATGGTTTATGGTCTACTCACAGCAGTTAATATAGATCCGATTGAGAAGAAGCCTTTAATGCACTACTACCCAGCTAGTAGTGTATTAAGTATAGCCACTGTGGGCTGTAACTTTTTCTGTAAATTCTGTCAAAACTGGGAGATTAGTCAGAGTAGGCTTGAGAAGGGCCTTATGGGGGTTCAATTCACACCTGATAGGATAGTAGAGTTAGCTATAGCCTATGACGCTCAAGGTATAACATATACTTATAACGAGCCTACAATATTCTACGAGTTCCTAGAAGATACAGCTAAACTAGCACATAAGAAAGGCCTATTCAATACTATGGTAACAAACGGCTATATGACACCCGAGACTGTAGACCAGCTAGGTAATCTAATGGATGCAGCAACAGTAGACTTCAAAGGAGGGGGTAGTGTAGAGTTTTATAATAAGATAATGAATGTTAGAGATCCTGACAAGATATATGAGACTCTAATAGCAATGAGAGATAAAGGCTGGTGGATAGAGATAACAAACCTCGTAGTACCCAAGTATGGAGATGAGGAGGCTCATATAAGGAAAATGGCGAGATGGATACTAGAGAATCTAAGCCCTGAAACACCATTCCACCTACTAAGATTCCATCCAGACTATAAACTAACAGATATCCCATGGACTCCAGTAGCAACACTAGAGAAACTAGCAAAGATAGCTATAAATGAAGGCCTAAAACACGTATACATAGGCAATGTCCCAGGCCACCCACTAGAACATACATACTGCCCTAACTGCGGCTACAAAGTAATAGAGAGATATGGATTCATGGTAACAGATTATAAGCTAACCCAAGATGGGAGATGTCCGAGATGTAAATATAAGCTAAATATAAGAGGCCAATACATAGGTAAGTCAATAGGATACCCCATACCCATAGTGTAAACAGCTTAAAAACTAGGCATCTAATATCATTCAGTAGTATCCAAATACATTACTCACTAAGAGTATAGAATTATAGTTTAAATAACTTAAAAGAAAAGCTAGCAAGATAAGTGTCTAATAATATAGCTAAAATCTAGTTTCTTAGAATAGGAGAGATTAGAAGTGTAGTTATTTTAAGTCAAGACCATTATACTCATGGATATTAGACTTAAACTATACTTCTTATTAATAGAGAGTTTGGTAAGTTTAACTAGATTTAGATCTTAGATCTTATCTAAATTAGGCGAAGTTATAATTCTAGTCTAGGAGGCTAGGGAATTAATTTTAGGTCTTAGGAGAATAGTATAGTTGGGTCTAGATATATGGATATTATTGAAGTTCTTGGTAAGACAAGATTTATTATGAATGTAGATGTGAACTCTAGAGTACATGCTTCATTGTTTAATTGGAATAGAGATGGTAAATGGGATGTTTTTATATACTGGGTTAAGGATAATCTTATTGAGAAAGTTACTAGTGGTTTGGACTCATTCCTATATCCTACAATTAGTCCTAGAGGTGATCTCATAGCTTACTGTAAAGATAGAGCGGGTGATGAGAACTTCCAAGTTGTAGTTAGAGATTTAAGCTCAGCTAAGGAGGAGGATGTAACGAGGAATCCTAAATACTATCATACTAATCCTAGATTTAGCCCTAATAGTGATCTACTAGCTTTTACCTCAAATAGAGGTGGGAAACCGTCTCAAATACACGTTTATGATGGGGGAGAGATAAGGGAAGTTACTAGGTGGAGTGAACCTATATTTATCTATGACTGGATATCTAATAGTGAGATAGTCTATGTGAAAGGCTTTTATAATACTGAAGTTAGGATTGTAGACATTAATACCCTTAATGATGAGCTTCTACTACACTTCAATAACTCTGAGACGCTAATTGGAGATGTTGATGTAGAGAATAGGAGATTCCTATTCACATCTAATACCTATAATTGGCTTGATATTGGTGAGTATGAGTTGAATACTAGATCCTGGAGATGGGTTTATAGGAGTAGTAGTGAGAAATATCAGCCAACATATCTAGGTGATAGTATACTATTCATAGAGTACTTAAGAGGGAGAAATATTTTGAGGAGGCTTAAGGGTCAGAGTATTGAAGATATAGATTTAAATGTTGAAGAGCTTAGCGTTGATAAAGATATGATAGCATATATTAAGTCTTCGTCTACTACTCCTAGTATGCTAGTTGTCGATGGGAAGATTGTCATCGATACTACACCTAGAGAGCTTAGAGGTAGGCTTGTAGGAGTCCATATAGTATCATATCATAGTTTTGATGGTTTACCTATAGAAGCAGTTGTCTTCAAGCCTACTGAGTGGAATAGAGACACTGTAATATATATTCATGGAGGTCCAGATGCTCACATATATGATACTTGGTGCTCCCTATGCCAGCTATTAGCGTTGCACGGGTATATAGTTATTGCTCCAAACTATAGAGGTAGTACTGGGTATGGGAGGAGATTTCTACACTTAAACGATAAGGACCTTGGAGGAGGAGATCTTAGAGATATTATTGAAGCGTGGAGGCTAGCTAAGAATATGGGCTCAAGGAAAGTTTACGTTCTAGGAGCATCATATGGGGGATATCTAACGGCTTTAGCTTTAGTTAAAGAGCCAGAGATCTGGGATGGTGGAGTAGCTATAGTAGGATTTTATAACTGGTATACTGAGTATGAGAGAGAAGCTGATTATCTTAAATCCTATGATGCTATTAAAATGAATCCAAACCTATTCTACGATAGATCACCAATATTCCACATTGATAAGGTAAAAGCACCAATACTCCTAATACATGGAGCTAATGATCCAAGATGCCCGGTATATGAAGTAGAGCAGTTAGTAGAAAAGCTTAGAGTATATGGTAAAAAATATAAGATTAAAATATACGAAGACGAGGGTCATAGCATAAGAAAAGAAGTGAATAGGATAGATATGTATAGGAGAATAGTAAGCTTCCTAAATGAAATAAGTAGTTATGATGCTCTAAAGAATACTTAAAGCTATTAGTAGTCAATTGCTGATACAACCTCATATCAAGCTTTAAGTCTTACTATGTTAAATATAAATAGTTTAATAGTAGTATTTTCTAGATGGGTAACCTATAAGTGTACTTTAGAGTTCAGAAATTAGAGATATTTACTGGAGGTTTCCTCATGATAGCCTCATCTCTACTCTTCATAGTAGACATGCCTATGTTAAGCTTACTCTCATGGATTTTAGGTCTATTAATAGTCTCACTAGCTATACATAGGCTCTCAATAGTCTATGATAGTCCAGCAATGGGCGAGTTTTTAAAGAATGGATTAGTTCTATCTATAGTATCATTTATACTAGCTTATATGGCAAGCTATGCTAGGCTTACTACTAGTAGTATAGCTTTAATAACGCTATTACCGGATGTGCCGTATATGATAGATAGTGCAAGTATACCACAACTTATATTAATAGTTGGGGTACATTTAACCCTAATAGTAGGCTTTTATATGATAGCAGAGTCTCTAAGAATACTAGCTTTTAAATCTAGAGAAAACATGTATATGATAGCAGGCTATACCCTACTATTATCAGGTATACTACTATCACCAGTTCTAGCAACAATAGCGACAGGATTCATACTCTTAGCAACATCTATATACGGGAGGCTTAGCATACCTTAATTTATTATAGCGAAAGTTAATAGCTAGGGATTATCTATATTATTGCTAATAATATATACTTAGGTATTAAGTTATTCTTCAACTTTATCGTTAATAGGTGGAGTATATGATCTCAGATAACTCTAGTATTACCACTGAGAAGTTAAAAATTATTGGTATGCATTGTGCTACGTGTGTCTTAACTATTGAGAAAGCTGTTAAGGGTGTTAGGGGTGTTTCTAGAGCTCAGGTTAGCCTAGCCTCTAATGAGGCTACAGTATCCTACGACTCTAGAGTTACTAGTTTAAGAGATATTGTTAGGGCTATTAGAAGTGCTGGGTATGATGTTTACCGTAAGGAGGTTACTATTCTTGTTGAGAACATGGTTTCTATTGAAGATGAGAGTATTATTGAATCTAAGCTTAAAAGAATACCTGGTGTTATTGATGCTAGTGCATCTCACCTTACTAGAACTCTAATTATATCCCTAAACCCAGAGTCTAGATCTGTAGAGGATATTATCGGGATTCTTGCAAGTTTAGGCTATAAAGCTAGTATTATGAGAGAGGCTATGCTTGAGGATTTTAGTAGACTAGAGCTCAGCTATCTGCTTAGATGGTCTATAGTATCATTGGCTATAGGCTTCACGTTATTCATATCAATGATTATACATATATTCCACGGCTTCCCAAGCCCATATTATGAGTTCTTAGGACTCATAGGCTCTAGTATAGTACTATTCATGCCTGGGAGGAGATTCTATCAAGGTGCTTATAGAGCTTTTAGGAATCTAACAGCTAATATGGATACTCTAGTTGCCCTAGGAACAGGCTCTATATACGTGTATAGTCTAGCAGTTACACTTGGCTTACTTAAGGGGGATGTTTACTATGAAGCTGCAGCATTAATAATAGCATTCGTGATTACAGGTAGATACATAGAGGCTAGGGCTAAGCTAGGCACTGGTGAGGTTGTTAAGAAGCTAATGGAGATTCAACCTCAAGAAGCCTACGTAGTTAGAGGAGGTAGGGAGATTAAGGTACCTATAAGTGAGGTAAAGGTTGGTGATATTATAGTTGTAAGGCAGGGTGAGAAGATTCCAGTCGATGGTATTATTGTTAAAGGTAAAGCTTATATAGATGAGAGTATGTTTACAGGAGAGCCTATACCTAGAGAGAAGAGTGAGAGAGATCCTGTCTATGCTGGCTCAATAGTAACAGGCGGATGGCTCTACGTGATAGCTACTAGAGTTGGGGGTGAGACTACTCTAGCTCAGATTGCTAAGCTAGTATCACAAGCTCAGACTGGGAAGTTAAGTATTCAGAGGATAGTTGATAGGATAGCTGGACTATTTACCTGGATAATAATGTCTATAGCTATAATAACATTTATAATATGGTACTTTGTAGTTGGGGCTAGCTTAGAGAGATCCCTAGTATTTATGGCCTCAGTTCTCCTAGTAGCATGTCCATGCGCGCTAGGCATAGCTACACCAACAGCTGTAGTAGCTGGAGTTAACATAGCTGCTAGGAGTGGAGTAGTTGTTAGAAATGTCGAGGTTTTAGAGAGGATTAATAGTGTTAACCTCATAGCATTCGATAAGACAGGTACACTAACTCTAGGTAAACCTACAGTTGTAGCAGTAATACCTTCCAGTAACTATACAGTAGATCATGTCCTAGCATATGCTGCAATAGCTGAGAAGCTAAGCGAGCACCCAATAGCTAAGGCTATACTAGAAGAGTATCTCTCTAGGTATGGTAAGTACCCCCGAGATCCTGAAAGCTTCGAGTCCATACCTGGTATGGGTTTAATTGCTAGTCTAGAAGGTGAAACTATAGGTGTTGGCAACTCTAAGCTCATGGCAGGATTAGAAGTTAACATAGAGCCTCTCGCTGATATTTCATCAAAGCTTATGAGTGAGGGAGTTACAGTAGTCTATGTTGCTAAAGGATCAAGACTAATAGGCTTAATAGGAATAGCTGATAAGATAAAAGATGGAGTTATAGAAGCAATAGGAGAGCTCAGAGAGAGAGGCTTAAAGTTAGTAATGCTAACAGGTGATAAGGTGGAGACAGCTAAGAGTATAGCGTCGAAGATAGGAATAACAGATGTCTACGCAGAGCTAGACCCAGAAGCTAAAGCTGAAATAGTAAAGGAGTTACAGAGAAAAGGATTTAAAGTAATGATGGTAGGCGACGGGGTAAATGATGCTCCAAGCTTATCTAGAGCAAATGTTGGGGTAGCGATGGGTACAGGAGCAGATATAAGTAAAGAGGCTGGAGACATAATAATAACAGATGCTGATATAAAGAAAATACCTCTAATACTAGAGATCTCGGATAAAACTAGGAAGAGAATATACTTCAACCTATTCTGGGCATTCATATACAATATAATCCTAGTCCCGATAGCAGCAGGAGTACTAGCGCCAATAGGTATAACATTAAGACCAGAAATGGCTGCAGCAGCTATGGCATTAAGCTCTATAACAGTAACATTAAGTAGCTACCAGCTATCGAAATGGAAACCTAGATAGCCAGATTATTAAAGCCGCGGCCGGGATTCGAACCCGGGACCTCCGCCTTACCAGGGCGGCGCTCTATCCAGGCTGAGCTACCGCGGCACTCATTTTGATAACTATAGGTCAAAGTTTATAATTATTAATGTCTAGCCACACATTCTATAAATTCAATATTATCTATGGATCTTCTCGTCGTCACTATGTATGAATCTAGGTTTTTAAGTTTAAGTCTGCTAGCGCATTATGGTGTAATAAGTGTTTGGTATTCACTGGCTTGGGTTCATTTATTTGCTTACTATATTGTTTTTAATTGCTAACTTCTACTATACTCTCTTTAGGCCTCGTAACTTACTATATGTTCTTAGTCATTTGCTTGTTATAGTGTCATTCACTATTTTCATCTTATTGTTTGTTATTAGTGATTATACGTTAAGTGTTGTTTACTATAATTCTCACCATGAACTCCCAATATACTATAGAGTTGCTGCTAGTTGGAGTAATGGTGGTGGTAGTTTCCTCTTATTTTCTACGATATTATCAGTTATAGCATTAGCTTTTTGGAATCTTGAATCTAAGGCTACTAAATCTATATTTACTTTAACTGTCTTATCAGGATTAATATTAGCTTTCATTAATGGAGCTTTCGAATCACTAGATGCTAGTATTGATAGTGGTTTAGGCTTAAACCCACTCCTCATTAATCCCTGGGTTTACCCTCATCCCCTAGCCACTTTCTTATCTTACGCCTTAATCGCCTCATCCTTCGCATTATACTTTCATAACGTATACTACTCTAGGGTTATATTAGGTTTTGCTTGGGCTACTTTCTCTCTAGCTTTAATCTTTGGGGGTTTATGGAGTTATGAGACTCTAGGCTGGGGTGGTTACTGGGCTTGGGATCCTGTTGAGGTAATTCAGCTAATCCCATGGCTCCTTATTACAGCATCTATGCATTCATTCGCTTTATCCCATAAACTCTATGGTCTTTTCATCGCTTCTAGTCTGGCATCAGTATACTATGGTTTTATGGTTGTTAGATCCGGTTTATCTCCAATCCATGGTTTCGCATCACCTCAAGCTTTAACAGCTTACGTGTGTTTGGCTTCAATAGCTCTCATAGCTTTCGCCTCATACATGTATTTTAAGGAGGTTAATGTAAAGATTAATGGTTTGTATGATCTCAGCCTAGTTTTATCAATTATTTTAACTACATACTCATCCCTCATATTAATAGGAGCATTACTGCCATCACTTTTAGGAAGCTTAACCGGGCTATTCTCTATATCTGCTCCAGCATTTGATTCAGCTATTAGATTATACACTCCACTTCTAGCTCCAGCATTAATCCTAGCTCTTGCTATAACGCCAATAGCGTATACTCACAGCTTACTAGACCCGAGGCTATATATTCCATTAATCTCCGGGTACTTTATACTCATTACTTTAGGAGCTATAGTGGTAATTCTCAAAAACTATACTTACTCTCCATTGAGTAGCTTATACATTAATATCTTAATAGCTTCACTTATTATAGGCTCAGCATACACTTCTATAATCTTAGCATTATCAAGTATACTATGGGCTACTAGGAGGTCTTTTAGGAGAGCTCTCCAAACATTAGTACATCTATTCCTAGTATTAGCAGTAATAGGTATAGCTCTGAGTGCCCCCTTCGCATATAATCAGGGATACTACTCTACAATAAGAGCAGAGTTAGGCTTAGAAAGTAATGGTTTAATGGTTGAGAGTATTAGTTTCAAGACCGAGAGTAGTACTATGAATTTAAGCACTATAATTGCTAGGGATAATAAGCTTATGGAAACAGCTAAAAAGCTATTAGAGTATACAATACTATACTCTACGACGTATGCAGAGGCCGTTGATGAAGCTAAGAGAACTCTATTAGAGGTTGGTGTGCTAGATTTAGCAGATGAGGGTTTACATATTGAGAGTATTGAATTCAAATATCCAGGAGGTAGTATACTAGTTAGAAATGCTACATTAAAGTTAAGATTGAGTATTATGGAGTCTATAGTTCTAGGTGTATTGGAGATTAATGGGGTATTAATAGGTAGCATGCCTGATGAGGTTATCAATTTAAGTCCATATCTAAACATTGAAGTAAACAATAGAACCTTAATAGTATATAACATATTAAGGATAGGGGATAAATTATTAGTTGAAGGCCAGGTAGGTAATCTGAAAATACCATTTACATCAAACTCTACAATACTAAAAGCATACGCTATACACCAGAATAACCCGCAAGCTAGAGAGTTATACTATACACTAAAAACTCTCAAGCTAGACGGTATAACTCAATCTAGTTGTCTACCTAGATTAGAGGCTTGCATAAACATTAGGATACCTAGAGTATTAGAGCTTAATACACTAGTTAATGTTGAGGGCGTACCCGCTCAAGTTAAGCTAAGGTATGATATAGGTGGAGAGCTAGCTGGAGTTAAAGGTCTCGTTCCTAGACCTATTATAGTTAGGAGTGGTTTATCAGACTATTATATAGCCGTATATCCCAAAATATACCAGCTAACTAGCCGGGTAACTATAACAGACGCAGAGTTAGGCTACTTGAGTGAAGTATTTAAAGGTAAGAGATTTGAGGAGAAGATAGCTTTAGCTTCCATATTTATAGCTTCAAGGCTTAAATCTGAGGTAGGCGATCCTAGAATTATAGTAGACTTAAACCCAATAGAGTATACGCTAGCTCTCCTTAAACTCTATAATCTCACAGAGGAATGGAGCTCGCCTAAAGAACTAGTATTAAGAGTTAAAACTATACCATACATATGGATATTATGGTTTAACGCTGGGCTAGCAGTAATCCTACAATTAATTTTAACAATCACATATGGTTTAAGGAAGAGGTAATTTTACTAGGTTCTAGCCGGTGGAGCCTTATAAGACTCGTGGCAGGGGCTTAGTATCTCATCTACCCTAATAACCCCTAATAAATTATCATTGCTAGAGTTCACGTAGTATCCTCTAATACCAATACTCTTCCCTATAATCCATGGACCCGGTGGTTTACCGTGAGCTGAAGTGAATAATGCTAGATCAATCTCTAAGAGGACCCTATCACCCCTCTTACCTTCTAGTATAATCTCTATCTTATCTCCACTAATGCTATAGTCAGCAATTAACCCTATAACATTTACATAGCCTCTATTTATTCCTCTAAGTTCTGACACGTCCAGGTAGCCTTTAGAAGTTGAGGCTATATATGCAGCTATAAATACAACTATGAATAATACTATGGCTAGAACTATTAGTTTACCTTTCAAGCCTTTCACCTCTAATTGAAGCTATTATTGCTAGTGGGAGTAGTATAGCGTATATTATAGTGTTAATATAGATGATAGGGTGATTAACTACTCTTAGCTTAGTAAATATCCCATCACTGTAATTATAAACCACTATATTATCATTTAAGGTAACTTTCTTATCCCCATTAATCCAAACTTCAAGTGGTGTTATCGGCGATCTTCCAGTATAGTAGCCTTCAATAGTAGAGCTCCCACTTTCAATTTTTAACCATATCCTATCAGCCTCTACCCTAGCTTCTAGAACCCTACCTGTAGGCTCTATGAGTCCTAGTGATACTGTGAGTCCATATAATGCTAATATGGTTAATGGTAGTAGTGTAATTATGAGTGGAGCGTAGACTACGCTTTTTAACTCTAAACCGTTAATTCTATTCCTGAAAGTGTACGCTAAGAATATGATTGTTATAGATATTAGGCTTAATATAGAGATCCTTGATAGAAAGAGTAGAGGATCCCCAGCTACAAATTCTCTAGTATGCTCTGGTGTAGGGTGTAAGCTTTCAGTAATCCTAGGTATAATAAAGCTTAATATTACTGTAGAGTAAGCGGCGAAAGCATAGGCCATAGCAATTGAGGGCTTCCTATCAGGATCTCTAACACTATTCTTAATAACAAAGTATAGTGTATATGCAATTACCAAGAATAATACACTAACCTGCCTTGGATCCCAGCTCCATAAAGCACCCCAAGACTCCATAGCCCATATGCTACCAGTAAGAAAAGAGGCTAATGCTAGGAGGACACCAGCTCTTATTGATGAGTCTGATAGGAAATAGAATGTCGCCCTCTTAGTTAGAAGGAATAATAGAGAAAGTATAGCTGCGATTGTCAATATAACATATGATGCTATAGATATTGGGACGTGAATATATAGGTTCCTATAAGCTGTTGGAGCCCCCTTCTCAACAACACTGGGGAAAGAGCCTTCAAGAATAGAATATATGAGTGTAGCTGAGTCTACTAATAATAGGATTACCACAGTTATAGTAACACTATATCTAATCATTAACTGAGCCCTAGGTGATAAACCTATACTTAAGCCTATTAAACCTGGATATGTAAAATAATTGACTGAGATTAACTGGTGTATAGTATTGAATCTAACATTAAATGGGATATGGAAGATATACGATCATATTATAGCAGTTAGAGATATAAACTTAAGTATTGAGAGTAACTCAATTATAGCAATTTCAGGCCCTAATGGTTCAGGTAAGTCAACATTACTTAGAATTCTAGCAGGGCTAGACCCTCCCAGTAGGGGTGCTGTTAAGGTTTTTGGGTTTAAGCCTGGGAGTCTTGAGGCTAGGAGGATAACATCTATTATGTTAGATAAACCATTACTCTTAGAGGAGCTCACTGTATCTGAGAATATCAGCTTCTATAATAGGCTACTAAATAGTGAGCCCTCAGAGCTAGCTATTAAAACTTATGAGCTCCTAGGAATTGATAAGTTTAAGAATCTAAGGGTTGATGCATTGAGTCATGGCTGGAAACGTAGGGTAGACTTTGTTAGAGCTCTCCTAAACAATCCTAAACTACTCTTAATTGATGAGTTAACTACAGGTTTTGATATTGATAGTATCAATATAGTTACTAGTATAATTAGAGATATAGCTGAGAGCGGCTCTATAGTAGTAGTTACTGGCCCTAGCTGGCACCACCTAGAGCCTATCATACCGTACTCTATGATAAGATGCTATATGGAGAGTGGTATGCTCTCATGTTCAACACGCTAAGAGTTATACATACACTTCTCTATAGGGATCTAATAGTAACCTTTAGGGGCCCGTGGGAGCTCATAGCTATGACTTTATTCTCTATGCTAGCAGCAATACCATCATCAATAGCTGGAGCTAATCTCCAAGTAAGTCTAACCCTAACACTATTATTCATAACAGTATTTACAGCTACTCAAGGATTCCTAAAGGATAAGTGGCGTGGAGTAGTAGAAGTTTACTGGCTTTATCCAGTATCACCTATAGCATCATTTACCTCTAAGCTAATATATAGCAGCATGCTAATAATAATAGCTATAAATGCCTACATCCTAACATTAGCATTACTAGGAGTAGGATATGAGAGTATAATTAACATTATGGTGCTAGCTTACCCGCTAACACTATACTTAGCATCTATATCATCGCTAGCATCAATGCTAACAGTACACCTTAAAAGTGAGACTCCACTACTAATAGCTTTAACGTCAACACTAGCAATACCCCCACTCCTATCAATGAACCCTAAAATATCCCTAATTACTGGGATAGCATACGCTGTGATATCAATGATAATAGCAGAGCTCATAGAATATAGTTGATGCATCAATCAGCCTAACAGAACAGTTTTGAATCCAATATTGGCTTATATTAGTTGATGCTCACCCCCTCTGCTATGATTAGCGCGTAGATAAACATGCAGGGAACTATCAATAATCAAGATGTGGGGGTTTAGGGGTGCCTTCCAAGCCCAATGCAGGGGGAACAAGGGATGAGGCGTTAAACAAACATAAGAGCCGAATCCTTACATGGCTAAGATAAGTGGGGAAACATATTAAAATCAGCATTAAGAGTAGCAGCACTAGGATTAGGAGCCATAATAATAGTAACTATAATCAAATCTTTAACAATAAAAATACTCATGCCATAAACAGAGAGTATATGAGATTAAATAATATCATAATCCATTATAATCTTATAAAACAATTTCACCACACAGAGCTAGTATTAACGTTAATAGTTCAATGTTATACTTCAAAATTCAAAACTAGATTACATTAAGTTAACACTATAAATACTCCCACTTTAATATTTTAGAGAGGAGCGAGACCATTGTATTCTAAGAAAGATTATATATTAGCTATTGATGTAGGAACTTCGAGGATTAAAGCGGGCCTAGTTAATGTGGATAATTTTAAGATTGAGGTAGAGGCTACTAGAGAAGCTCCATTAATAATACAGAAACCTAAATGGGCTGAAGTTGATCTCAGAGAATTATGGAGTATTATCTGTGACTTAGCCAGTGGTATTGTTAACGGCAGGCAGGTTAGAGCTTTAGTATTTAGTGGGCATCTAGCTGGAGTAGTCCCCGTTGATTCTAATTGTAATCCACTTAGAAATCTAATTATTTGGCTAGATGAGAGAGCTTCTGGTTATCCTAGAGAGCTTTTCAGTGGTCTTATTAGATTTAAAGGTTATAATTTATTGAGACTACTCGAGTTTCTATTAGTAACTGGTGGAGCTCCAAGTAAGACTGGGAAAGACCCAATATCTAAGATTCTATGGATTAGGGATAATGAGCCCGATATATGGAATAAAACTTTTAAGTTCCTAGGTACTAATAGCTTCCTCCTAGCTAAAACTACAGGCAACTATGTTACTAGCCCTGATGATGCATCACTAACATGGCTCCTAGATACTAGAAACTTTAGGAATATCTGGAGCTTAAGACTACTAAGAAAATATGGAATACCCATAGATAAACTACCTAGAATAGCTAGATCTATAGATATTGCTGGGAGAATAAAATTAGAGGCTGCAAAAGAACTTAATATAGACCCTAATATACCCGTTATAGTAGGATCAGGAGATTTAACATCAGCCGCCGTAGGGTCGGGAGCTATTAGTAAAGGAGAACTCCACATATATGTAGGTACTAGTGATTGGATAGCCGGGCATATTAGAGAGAGGAGGGTAGACTTATCTCACTATATAGGATCTATACCAAGCGCAATCCCAGATATGTATCTCATTATTGCAGAACAAGAGGTGGCTGGAGCAGCACTAGATTTCATTATTGAAAAACTAGGATTAAAAGGTGAATATGATACAATAGAAAATCTTGTTATGATAGCTAGACCAGGCTCTCAGGGATTAATATTCACGCCATGGCTCTATGGAGAGAGATGCCCAATAGATGATCCTGAAGCTAGAGGAGCGCTCATAGGCTTATCATTAGCTCATAGGAGAGAGGATATACTGAGAGCTGTAATGGAGGGTGTAGCTTTAAACATAAAATGGGCGTATACTTATATTGAGAAAATAGTAGGATTTCAAAATGATATAAGAATCATAGGTGGAGGAGCAAAGTCTGATATATGGTGTCAGATTATAGCTGACTCTATTGATAGGACTATAAGTAGAGTTAGTGATCCACACCACGCTACAATGAGGGGGGCAGCTATGATAGCATCATTAGCTGTAGGTAGATTTAAGAGTTTTGAGGAGGCTGCAGCTAGATTATCTATAGATAAGGTGTTTAAACCAGACATTGAGAGAGTTAATATATACAATAAAATATTTAAGAATTATATAGAGACGTATAGCTCTCTTAGTAAAATATTTAAGTCGCTGGCTAACGGGTTCTAGTAGAATGAATCATACTAGAATATTAACAGCATCAGATATAATCTCATCTACTATATCAGGTGGGATAATTCTAATTAGCTCATTAATGAGTAATAGTAATTCATCAGATAGTGTTATGACCGCTTCAGCACCAATTATATTTAGTATATCATATATGCTAAGCTCTCTAGACTCAATTTGTTTAGCTATGATCTCAATATCACTTCTAACCCTATACTGTTTAGAGGCTTCAATAGAATCTCTTAGACCCTCTAGGAATTCTGTAGTTAAGCCTTCATGTACCGGGCTTATTGTGAGGTGTATACTTGGAGGGAATCCTAATTGCTTAGACCCTGGTTGGAGCTGTACACTCCACCCCCGTTTTTTAAGCTCAAGCGAGACAACCGATATATTAGTATCCTCAGCTGTAAATGCTACGATACTAGCTTCAGGTTTGCCGATAATTTTTAAACCTAGATTATTAAGTCCTCTTATAATATCTCTCTTAGCTTTTAATATTTTACGAGTCATATTCATGTAACCGTTATACCCTAAATACTTAAGGATAGCCCATGAAGCTGCCAGGGGTCCTGCTGACCTCGTAGATAGTATTGTAGTATTTACTAGAGGATAGCCGGGCCATCCAGCATAAGTAAATATCTGGTATCTCCTTAGACTCCTATCCCTATATAGTATAATGGAGCTACCTTTAGGAGCATAACCATATTTATGTAAATCTACAGATATAGAACTAACACCTTCAAGCTTAAATGTAAACTCTGGTATCTCCTCACCTAAGTCTCTTAAGAAAGGTAATGTAAAGCCACCGAGGCAGGCGTCAACGTGGAGCCATATATTATAGTCTAAAGCTAATTCACTTAAACCTTTAATATCATCAATAGAGCCATAGGGGTAGTTTGGAGCTGAGCCTACTATAATAGCCGTATTCTTAGTTATAAGTTCACTCACATTATCTATATCAACCTTCATAGTATCAAAGTTAACTTTAGCTAAGACAGGCTTTAAACCGAGGTACCTTGAGGCTTTAATAAATGCTGGGTGACCTGTGTAAGGTATTATGATTTCAGGTATAACTCCAGGATTAGAGCTTCTAAACTTATCCCTAGCAGCCTTAACTGCTAATATTATACTCTCAGTACCTCCATATGTGAAGCTACCCGTAGTATTCTCATCTCCACCCATAAGTGAAGCAACAATACCCACAACCTCCCTCTCTAATAATAAGATACTTGGATAAATAGTAAAATCTAACATAGTCTTATCCATGAAGAGATCAAATACGTTCCTAGCCAGGCTCCTTAAGATTAAATCACCAGTCTCATAGGAGTGAGTGAACATCCTCCCACTAGCTGGGCTAGGCTCACCCTTAGAATAACTACTAAGGATCTCCATTATAATATTAGAATCAAGTCCTTCACGTTCAAGCTTATACATAGTAGATACACCAATATTAATATAATATCGAGTCAAGAGCTAATAATGAAAGTTAGTAGCGGGAGAGTCTTAAAATAATACATATAATATGATTTAATTAATTTTTAATCCTAAGAGTTCAGAGAGTAGTCTAACCTAGCGGTGCTAATCTCTAACTTATTTTTGAAATTAAGTACTGTGATTTTCTACTTATATGTGGTGGTTTCCTGAAAGAATTCTTAGATCCTCGGTTTAACCACTTACTTAAATCTTTTAAGCTATACACTACTTGATGGTGTTAGATTTTGATTTTTAACTTATCAGGTCTTAGTAGAGCTTTAGCAGATATTGTTAGAGAAGTTTCTAGAGGAGTTGTTACGATATATACCGTTAGGCCAGCTCTAGACGCTTTCTTCGGTCTAAGAGCTGTTGCAGGTGCAGGTTCCGGCTTCATTATTAGTGAGGGGCTTATAGCTACTAACTATCATGTTGTTAGTGGTGCTACTAGAGTTGAGATAGTTTATAGTGATGGTCTTAGAGATATCGGCTCTCTACTAGCCTATGATCCCAGCCGTGACATTGCACTTCTCCAAACTAGGAGGAGAGACCTAGAGCCTCTTAAGCTCGGAGACTCTGATAAAATAGAGCCTGGAGAGCTCTTACTAGCTATAGGGTCTCCTCTAGGCTTAGCTGGACCATCAATATCGCTCGGCGTTGTTAGCGCTACTGGTAGAACTCTTATTGATGAAGAGTCTGGAGTCATATTAGAGGATTTAATTCAAACAGATGCAGCCATAAACCCAGGGAATAGTGGGGGGCCTCTCGTTAATATGAATAGTGAAGTAGTTGGAGTTACAACAGCTATAATTGCTAGAGCTCAAGGCATAGGCTTCGCAATACCAGTAAATAGTGTTAAGAGATTTATAGCTATGATAGAGAAGTATGGTAAACCCTTCAGAGCATGGATTGGGGTCTACGCCGCTCCATTAACGAGAGATTTAGCCTCAATAATGGGGATAGACATAGTTGAGGGTGTAGTCATAGCCAAGGTTATACCTGGAACCCCAGCACATAGATTTGGGCTAAGAGAAGGAGACGTAATTGTCAAAGCTAGGGGGAGGAGTATAAGGAGTGTACGAGATTTAAGAGAGGCTATAGAAGATAGTATTAGTGAAGGATGCGTAGTTCTTGAGATTGTAAGGAGGCAACGAAAATTCGAGGAGTGTATACCTATAGTTATAGAGGAAATAGGGTAGATAGCTACTTTAATAACCCAGCTTTTCTAAGCTCTTCTTCTCTTAGTATTCTCCTAAGAATTTTACCTACAATAGTTTTTGGTAGGTCATCTCTAAATTCAACTTCTCTCGGGATCTTAAATGGTGCTAGGTTTCTCCTAGCATACTCAATTATATCCTCAGCCTTAACTTTACCCTTACACTCATCTTTTAATACTATGAAAGCCTTAGGAATTTCTCCAGCTTCTGGATCAGGTTTTCCAATAACTGCAGCCTCTTTAATACACTCATGTTTATAGAGTACTTCCTCAACCTCCCTCGGGAATACACTATAACCCTTATACTTAATTAAGTCCTTCTTCCTATCGACAATGTAGAAGTACCCTTCTTCATCAACATAACCCATATCCCCGGTTCTAAACCATCTCAATCCATAGGCTTCAAAGAACGCTACTAAATTCTCTTCAGGCCTGTTATAGTAGCCTTTCATAACCTGTGGACCACTAATAACAACTTCTCCAACCTGACCTGGGGGTAGGAGCACAGGCTTCTCTAGATCAGCTATTGCAGCAATAGTATTAGGTACTGGTAAGCCTATACTACCAGGCTTATATTTACCCTCTATTGGATTAACATGTGTTACTGGGCTCGTCTCTGTAAGCCCATAACCTTCTCTAAGCCTAGCTCCAGTCAGCTTCTCGAAAGACTCTAATACAGCTACTGGTAGAGGTGCTGCACCACTAATACATGCTTTTAAGCTTCTTAAATTAAACTCTCTAACTCTAGGATGATTTATTACAGCTACATACGCAGTAGGTACGCCGTGGAATATATCAGCTTTATACCTCGCTATATCCCTCATTACAGCTTCAATATCTGGTCTAGGATAGACTATTATTGTTGATGCTGAGAATATCCCATGATGTAGTACAGCTGTCTGACCATATATGTGGAACCATGGTAGTAGACCTACAAATATTAGCCCCTTCCTCCCCCTAAACCACCAGGCATCAATCTGGTATATGTTAGCAACTATGTTATAATGTGTTAACATAGCACCTTTAGGTAACCCAGTAGTACCACCAGTATATACGAGTGCAGCTATATCCTCTCTAGGGTTAATCTCAGCCTTCTCATTATCAGCTATAGGCTTACTCTCTCCTATTACCTTACTAAATCTTAGATTCCTACTATCCTCTGGAGGCTTTGGAGGCTTAAACTTAATCCTATAACCTATAGCTTTAAGGAATGGTAGGTATTCCTGGATACCAGTCCATATAACTTCCTCAACACTATCAGGCAAACCCTCTAATACCTTATCCTTAAACATATCTAGAGTTACTAGAACTCTAGCCTTACTATCTTCAAGCTGAAATCTCAGCTCTCTAGCAGTGTATAGTGGGTTAATAGTTGTAACTATAGCTCCAGCATAGAGAGAGCCATAATAAGCTATAGCAAACTGTGGAGTATTCGGCAGGAATAAGGCGACAACATCACCCTTACCTATACCTCTACTCCTAAGATGAGAAGCAAACCTAAGAGCAGACTCATGAAACTCCCTATAAGACACTCTACGACCAAGAAATATGAAGGCACTCCTATCAGGCCACATACTAGCACTATCATCTAAAACCTTATACAATGGAACCTCAGGAATACTAATATCAGCTAGAACACCAGGATCATAACTCTTAACCCAAGGCCTACTAGAATAAAACTCCCAAGGGCTAGAATAACCCACAATAAACACCTAAATATACAGTCAACACCAAATCTTATAAGTCTTCACAACTATAACATATAACAATATGAAAGCAAACATAAAAACATAAAAACACAGAGACAACATATAATAGCTAGGAGCCGGGGTCGCCTAGCCTGGAAGGGCGCCGGCCTGCTAAGCCGGTGGGGGAAACCCCGCGCGGGTTCAAATCCCGCCCCCGGCGCCACTCCCATGCGTAGTGATGGTTTATAAGTCATTGTTTCACACCGCTCCCATACACCATGAAACGATTTAATAATGTTGCTGTATGATAATACTGGAAGATGTTGTTGGGGGTGAGGCTGTGAAGCCTTGGTACGATGGGTTGAACCTCGGAGGGTTGAGTGATGCGGACAGGGTTAAGATACTTCAGTACGTAGTGGATAAGCACGGTAGGGAAACGGTGCAGGAGGTTCTCAAGGTGAGCAGGATCACTATGTGGAGGCTTCTGAACGGGAAGTCCAGGCTGGACGATGAGAGGCTGAAGCTTCTCCTCACCATAATCACAGAGGAAGAGTTTAGGAAGGTGTTAGAGGCTAGGAAGGTGCTTGAGGCGGCTGGGCTGGTCAGAGATGGATACGTAGACTACCCACTGGCGCTAGAGGTTGTGAAGCTCATACTAAGAGACGAGTACCTGAAAAACCTAGTACTGAGGTACGTCGTAGACACCTACAGAGAGGACCTGAGGAAGCTACTGGGGATGAGCTTCGCAGGCATAAAGCTCGAGTGGAGTGAGGACTTCGAGAACTTCCTATCGGAGAGGAAGAAGCGTAGGAAGGTAAGAGACCCGGAGACAATAAGCTACTACAGAAACCTCTTCAAGAAGCACCTAGAGGGGAGAGAGCTGTCGGAGGAGCTCGTGGAGTACGTAGCTAACCACAGAAACGGATGGCTTAGGAACGTATTCAGACACTACGTACAGTACCTATACCACAGAGGAGGATCTCGCCAGAGACCTTCGGCTGGATAATGGAGGTGGTCCCCTCAAGGAGCTACAAACCAGACGTGAGACCTTACCAGATCTCCATAGAAGATGTTAAGAAGACCCTAAAGTTCTTGAAGGAGAACCACACACCGTACTACACAGTATACAGAGCAATGCTTGAGTCAGGAGCAAGGTTCGAACACGTGCTGGAGATGATGAAGACGTGGAACCCTAAAGAAACTGTAGTTATAGAGTCCATAGACCTGGAGACGGAGAGGTTAGTGTGCTTCGAGGATAGGGGGTTCTGCAGGTACTACCTAGGGCTGAGGGGACACCAGAAACCGTGTGAATGGATGTACGTATCCAGGGAGACTGTAGAGCTACTGAGAGCAGTAGCACCTAGAAAGATAGATAGAGGAGATGTGTGGGAATACGTGAAGAGGAGAGGCATGGTTCTACCAAAGATGATCTGCAAAATATCGTGGAGAATAATGGTTCAGACAATGCCGAGAGAAGTAGCGAGGTTTATCCAGAGCAGATTCGGAGAACTAAGGATCTCAGAAGCAAGATACGAAGACCTCCTATCAGAGGCAGACGAACACTACCCGGAATACCTAAACACCATCTTAATCTACTTATAAACTGATCCCACAGCTATACGGGGAGAACATGAGCACACATACCCTCCGCAGACACTTAGAGGATGAGACTCTCGAGAGGATGGAGAGGATCTTCAGAGTAAGAAACGACGAGGAGTTCTGCCAACAGATATGCAAGCAGATAGTAGAGATGGTTATGAGGGGAGAGAAAGTCTACCTAACACCACGTGCATCAGAGATCCTTAGACCAACGCTGGAGGAGTACGGAATAACCCTAGTCCCCGCAAGGGTGGAGTATCCATGCATCCTAATAGACACACCGGAGGAGGGGAGAATCACGATAAAGTACCTACACAGAAGAGAAGAGGAGATCGAAAGAAAAGTAAAAATCGTATTGTTCTTAAGACTATTAGAGGAGACGCTTAAGCTATTAAACAGAAGGAGAGGCCTGTATACGTTAAAACGGGAGATACAGTGGAGCACTACTGAACTCG